>JAEEGL013511157.1_pt1 | contig 51762 bp, 91 predicted proteins | sample 9134231 | NCBI WGS metagenome assembly JAEEGL01 (sample SAMN16246548, study PRJNA631951) | gut metagenome | biome: gut microbiome; feature: rumen; material: fiber-attached | host: Bos | place: Iran: Karaj | collected 2018-10
AGTTACTTTACCGCTTATATGCAAAAAGAGGTCAACGATAGGGGAATATCGTCAACCTCTCTGACCTTCTGACTAAACGCTTATAGCCAGGTGATAATATGGATGCTCTTATCGGTAATTACCCGATTCTGAGCGTATATAACAAAAAAGAGCGCAGTTGATATAATCAACCACGCTCGGCATTCCAGTAATACTTTCATTACTGCTTGTTCTTCGGTTTTTTTAGTTCCTCTCGCCTGATATCCATGATCTTGATGTTATCCTTTAAGGGGATAAGTTCAATTCTATGCCCTTTTTCAAGAGCGGCATGGATTCTTTCAAGCTGTTCGGGAGTAATTCTGTATTTGTCCATATTATAACACCTGACTTTCGATTTGTCAATACTTTTCGTATAATTTAGCGTTTCATAATAGCTTCAATTATACGCTTGTATTCTTCTGTGTGTTCGGATGCGGCTTTTTTCAGCATATGATGCGGTTTCATTCCCTTTGTTCTATGCCATTTTCCGTTTCTGTCCTGATAGCTCCACGGAGACTTTCTGCCCTTGCCATCTGATGCATAGATACCTGTACCTAATTCCACAAAGGGAGCATAAGGGATATTTGAGCCTATGTAAACATCATCACCCCTTACAGCGTGTGTCATGCTGTTTCGGAGCGTTCCCAAGTCAACAGGAGTTGACCGCTTAGCATAGCCCTCAGCCTGTATGCCGATTCCAGTCAATGCAGCTTTCGTCTTTTCTTCCAGTGCTTTGAGTATCTCACCGCTGTTATCGGTTATCTGAATATCTATGTCGGGCATTTAATCACCGTCCTTTTTATCCTCAGTCATTTCCTTTAATGCCTGTGTTGCAATAAAGAAATTGTCTGCGGTTACTTCGTCAAGGTCTTTTGCCTGCTCAGATTCTTTTTTCTTATCATCCATATTATCACTTCCTTCTCAGACTTTCAAAAATCTTGATAAGGTTCGGGTCTGCGAATTTCTCGCCCTTTTGCCATGATGCAAAGCTTTCAGCGATATATTCACCCTTTTGTGTTGTTGCATATCCTGAGATTTTAGGAGCATATGTCTGCATATCCTTTTCGACTTTATCCCATAATTCATGCTTTTTAACTTGCTTTTCAAGAGCGTGACCGAATTCATGTGTTAAGGCTTCGGTTATGTTGTCAGGGACCGTTCCTCGACCACTTATCTTTGAATTCTCTATCACTGTTCTTGCCGCCCTTGATAATTTGTTGAAGTCATATTTCTCAGGATGTTCAAGCATATCCTTCATCAGCTTGTTTTCTTCTGCAAAGCCCTTTTCAGCTATTTTAACCGACTTCAAAGCGGATTTGTTGAGAACAAAGCTATTTCTCATCGGCATATAGCCTGCAACAGCTTCATCAATAGCCTTGCCGAGTTTGGTATTCTTTGCAGGTGCTACAATACCGCCGAATTTATCAACGTTAAATTCATTGTAAAGCCGTGATATCGTTGCATTTATTTCATTTGCCGCATCAAGGTCAATGCCTTTATAGCTTACTTCACGTAATGCTCCGAATTGATCGAAGTCCATATATTGCATGATAAACTGTTCCGCTTCTTCAATCGTGCTTGCAGGCTTAAATTCTTCTCTCTGTGGTATAGGCTCATCCACCGCATCAGGTTTCTCAACCGTAGGAGCAGGCACTTCAACCTCGGCAGGCTTTTCTTCTGTCTTTGGTGGTTCTGGTTTCGGCTCAGACTTCGGAGCAGGCGGTTCAGCGTTATCCTGTTTCCGCTTTTCTTCCTTCCATTCCTCATAAGTCATATCACCGAGTTTATTATCTCTCTGTGATACGTCCGATAAGTTATAGTCAACTCCCTCGACTTCTCCGATGAGAGTACAGCGGCAATTCCATACAAGAGATGGTTCAGCGGCAGGGTCACCCGGGAAGAATATCTTTTCTCCCTCGACCTCAAAAGGTTCACCGACTTTTCTTTTCTGTCCGTCAAGCTGCCTATGCTCGTGTCTGGTACGTGAATCTAAAGTTGCAAGCCATTGTTTCGCCATCTTTATTCCCATACTCTCAGCACGTTTATAGCTGTCAATTCTGCCGCCGTTTTGCGCTGATGTTGTCATAGTCCTTGCGTTACGAATAGCCGATGTATGCGACATATCTGTTACAGTTGCTGCAAGTCTCTGTGATATTTTATCTATGGATTCGCCCTGTAATATTCCTTGTGTTATGGCTGAATTAATGTGTTTCTTGTTCCATAACTGGTCTTTCGGTACATTTACAGCCGCTTTTCGGGGGAGTAGATCGGGATTGTCACGGATAAGGCGTTCAACCGTCTGACGGTCATACATGGTGTACTGTGTGTTTATCCGAGAGCCTTTTTCTATCTCATACGTGCCGTAGTTGTAGTTGACTGCATATACCTCGGGGAGATATCCGTTTATTACAGATGCCGCTATCTGGTTTGTATGTGCCATATCAGCGGCTAAGGTATCAGCCATTTGATGATATCTGTTGCCCTGGAATACCTGTGTTCTTCTCCACCGCTCATATTCGGCTTTGTCAAGTTTACCGTCTTTCACTTGCTGACGTTTCTTCTTGTCCATCTCTCGGAAGGACTTCATAAAATCATCAGCGGTTTGACGTGCTTCACGGTATGCTTGCTTGTACACTTCGTCAAGACGTTTCTCCATATCACGGAGTATCTTGTCGGTTTCCTTATGTGCAGGGTCTGGTTTTGGCATTGTATCACCGCCCTTTTAAATGCGTTATAAGCCGTTCTATCTCTCAGGGGTATAATTATACCTCTAAGCCATCAAAACCGCCATCAGCGTTATCCTGTGTGCTGCTGAACTGCGCTATCTGTTCAGCTGCTTTTTCTTTCATGATTTCTTCGATACGTTCACCCGAGCCGTTGAGAATTGCCAGTCTCTTTGTGGTTTCGGTATCGCCAAGATACGGAGCTGACATAATGCTGTTCTGAATAGCTTCTGTTGCGTTGATAGTCTCATAGTATTCAACTGTAAAACGTTCACGTTCGGTAACTCCTGCGATTTTCAGAAGTCCACGAAGGAACTTGAATACTCTGGATTCCATCATAGCAGAATAGTTCCTCTGCTTGCTGTATGCCGCCGCTATTGCTGTTGCTGTGAGGTTGCCTGCTTCGAGTGTTTCATGATTCACTCCGCAGAGATTATCAAAGATTATCTGCTTTATGCGGTTATATGCCGCATTGTTAGCTTCAAACGGCACTGTTATCTGATGCGGTTCAGCTGAACCATCATCATCAACATGGATAACGTGTGATTTTATTATATTAACTATAAAATTAGCATCTGCAATATTATCCATGCCGCCGTAGTTCTTCAATACCCAGTACACCAATTCAGCCTGTGAAACGTTGTTGACAAGCTGTGAAGCCATGAGGTCAAGTGCAGCTAAGTCCTCTCTAACACCAACAATCATTGATTCATTGTTGACATTGTAAAGCGGATAGATCGGGATCTCAGTTGATTCATCAGATGTGCTGTATACTCCTTCAACATCGTTCCATGTTGCTGAATAGCTATAAGGTTCTTTCTCCTTGCTGATTTTCATAGCTTCGGATTCTTCCTGTATGTACTCGGTAAGTCCATCAGGTTCAAAGAGAGACACACAAAGCGGTTTATCTGTATCTATCTGTGTAAAATAGATATAGTCTTTCGGTCTGCCTGTGTAATCGTCAAGAATCGGGATAGTATTCAGAAATTTGAGATTCAAAACGATTTTCTCTCCGTCTAATTCTCCGTAATAGCCGTAAGATGCACCGCATATCAAAGCATCGGTATAGATTTCTTTGAGTGTATCGTCAAAATCTTCACCGAGTAAAGCTTTGTTATTCTCGTTGTTGAATCCTATACCATTTGTAAGCAGATGTGCGCAAGATTCATTGAGGATATTCGGGAAATAGCAACATCTCAGCTTTGCGTTCGGGCTTATCAAGTCCTGATGTGCTATGCCTTTCATATCGTAAATTACCTTTTCAACTGCTTCAATATCGGGATTCTCTTTGCGGTAATACTTCATTGCTATATCAGCCGTTTTGTATGCATCGGACCGTTTAAAGTCATTTATAGCCTGCTCGATAAAGGCTATACGCTTTGTATCATCATCACCGCATTTGAGTAAATCGTTGTGTGTAAGCGTTTCAAACACCCTCTTTCATAAAATCCCCATATTATCACAAAATGGCTTGATACTGTGTCTTTTCCTTTGCCAGTCCTGTTGTTGCCACGAAGTAGCGGATATTATCCATAGCGTGATCGTTGACTTTTACAGGTCTATCCTCTGCTTCGGTATCATCCCACACGTAGCCGCCGAATTCTTCAATAGTTCGCTTGCAGACAGGCGATACCTTAATCAGACCTTTTTTTAATGCTACTGCGGTATCTCTGATACCGTCAGAAACGTCATTCTTTGCTTTCTTTACCCTGTAACGTGTTTTCTTTCGGAGCAGGGTTATAAATGATGCCGCTGATGGGTCAATCACTGTGTATACGGTCCCTGTCACTTGATGTTTGTCAAGGAATTTGTCAAGGTCATCTCCATACTCGGTATCTGTTTTCTGAACGCCTGTCTCACGTCCTGAATAATAATACTCATCAACGATATACCACACATTGTCATATTTGCCCCATAAAGACACGGAGAACGCATTCTGTGTACCGTAGTCAATAGATATGCAGTACCGTTCCGCTCGTCTGTCAGGCGGCTTTTCAATGGCTTCTTTGTACATCGGGTAAATAATACCCTCTGCGAGTACCCATAAGCCGAGTATGTATCTGTCATAGAACACCCCTGCAAAGTTATTTTCATACATCTGCAAGGTTTTTTCTGATAATGACGGATTGTCACGCATTTGGAAATGCAGATATAAAGCATTGCGTTCCTTGTGGCGTTTTATCCAGTTTAGATAAAACCAATGTGTCGGAGAACCGGGATTGCAGCTGAACCATAGCTTTGCACCGTCTACAGAGCATCGTGATATAGCCTGATGTACAAAACTTTGTGGCATAAGCACAACCTCATCAAGGAGAACTCCTGCAAGTGTTCGACCTTGTATCAGCGTAAAAGAACTTTCATCTTTACCACCAAACACTTCAAAGATGTTTCGGACTGGACCTCTTGTGACTTCGAGTATCTTATCCTGAGAATGCCATTTGATGTTATACCGCTTCTGTGCATAACTCATACCCATATACGGAACAACTATGTTCTGCTTTGCTGAACCTACTGTTTTAGCACAAATGCCGAAACGCTGTCCTGAGAAGTTATGCATAGCCCAGTCAATAAAAGCAACCATCATGATTGATGTTTTACCGCTTCTGACTGCTCCATCACAGATAATTGCATCATAGTCCGAATAAGGAAATGCAAGTATCTTTTTCTGCTTATCACTAATCATCGCTTTCCAAGTCCTCAGCCATTGCTTCAAGGGACTGACTAAGAGCATCCTGTTTTACATCATCATCAGCAAACCTTGAAACTTCTTGTTTGTTTGTATATCCATACTTAGACATCCATAGTCCTGAAAGCTGTGTCGGGATAGTTCCTTGTTCAAATTTTCTTCTTGCATCAATTTCACATTCATCCTTCATATATGTAACGATGTCCGAAAATTTCTTATCCTCGCCATATATTTCGTAAAATGTAGAGCGTGAAACGCCTATATATACACAAAATCCCTCTATCGTGTAAGTGATTGGTTTTTTTAATTCAACCGAGACAAAAGTTCCTTTGCTTGAACTAAATTCATGACATATTGCAGTTTTATTATCACAATACTCCTTAAATTCTTCCCATTTTGTTTCAAGTTCTTTCGGGCTTTTTATTTTTCTCGGTCTTGCCATATCATCACCTACTTTCATTATCACCGTCTAAAATGCGTTATAACCGCTTGTATTTTTCATAGGGTAATTACATTGCCCTGTTGTTTATCGTGCCTTGTAGATATACAGAAAAAGCCACAGCAATACTGTGACTTAATCTGCTTAATCAAAGGAGGCTATTACCCTGTCCGTATTGCCTTGCTTTGGAGTATTAGTTTTTTCAATATTCATCAGAGGACTAAAACTGTGGTGCTTGATCTAAGTCACTACCTCACATCAAACATAAAAGAGGGGATGAGGGGCGAGACACCGCCCCACCTTATGAAAGGATACAAAAAAGAACATCAAATCATGTGTAGAACAAAAAAATTTGAAGGGATAACATCATCCGAAAAAGATGTGCGGACAGGCGGCAAAGGCTATAAGCCGAAAGCACATATACCGCCGCCCTTACACATATTATACCACGATTTTACGCCCATTTCAACAGAAAAACTATGTGGAATCAACACAGTTTTGACACTTTTTCACGCTTCATCGCCCCATTCGGGGTAAACAAAGTCATTTATCGGACATTCAAGGAAGTCCGATATCAACCATAAATTTTCACGGCTAAGTGTCCCTGTTCGGTTAATCTCATGCCATAGTACATTGACTGACACACCGCTTTTCCTCGCAAGGTCTTTCAGAGTTGAAACGCCCTTTTTTCGCATGATTATTCTCAGCTTTGCTTTATCAACTTTCAGTTTCATATGATATCCCTTTGCCTACGGTTTCACAGCTTGCCGTGCATATCATTGTCAGCAGTGCAGCTATGATAAATATAATCTTCTTCATTCTTCATACTCCTTTCCGTAAACTTTCCTTCTTCCCAGTTGCTTATACTGCAATGTGTTGTTCCTACCTTATCAGCTAAATCATACTGTGTCATTTTCTTACTTTTACGTATTTTCTTTATTCGTTCCCCGATGAGTTTAACACTCGTCATATATACTTTCCTTCTCTATCTTTATAAGGTAATCTTCGTACCACTCTGCTTTTTTCACATCCTGATACGCTGGCTCTCCGTTTTTCTTGCCTGCTCTAAATCGGTATTTGTAGGCATTGCATTTGCAGAATCCCTTGACAGTTTCATCACCGAACATTGCTCTCATTACTTCGATGCATTCATGCTTTCCCTGATAGTGTGAGGGGTGATTTATATTATCCATTGCTTTACTCCTTTCAGTTATGATAATGATAATCTCCGATATCTACAGATACTTCGCCGCCTGATACACTCACACCAGGGACTTCATTCAGTTTGTCGCAGTGTGTGAGGAATATCAACGCTGCCAACACTGCCACGAATATTACTATTCCTGAGGGTTTACTGTTCTTCTTCATGATACACCTCATAATCATAATGATAATGTTTCTTAGTCTTAGGTCTAAAACGCTCCTTTAAGAGTTCTTGTTTTAACCATCCTCTTGAAGATTCAAATTCCATCGTCGCTAATGCAGGATGAGAATAAAATTTACATACTGTGTCTTCCCATATGTTTCGCTCTTTCTGAGAAAGCGAATTAAGAGTTACACTTTTTGCATCTTTTGGATTCCCAAATGTTTGATAATTCCATTGAATGCGATACCATATTGTCTGATACGGTTTGTGGATGAAAGTCACAAAATCATAAAGCTGTGTTGCTGATTTTGCTTTAAGAATATCTTCCATGTTTATAATTATATAACCTAATACAGTTTGTTCGTGCTTAATTGCTTCTTCATCGTACTGAAACGTTTCAACCACGGATTCTTTATTCTCTGCGTTCTGAGTTGTGGAAGGTGTTCGAACATCATATGCATTCTCCAAAGCTCGACGAACATCGTCCTCTGTGTGTGTTTCTTTATCATCAATCATGATTTTTGCCATGACCATTTCATTAAGCACTTTTTCTGTAAGCACTCTGAGAATTGTCCATTCTGTTTGAGTTAAATCTGAGAAATTAGGGATTCTTAAAAAATACCGCTCCCTTTCAAGCTTTGCATATGGTTTTATAGTTCCTAAGAGACATTTGTACAACTTTGTAAAATTAGTATCAGCTATATATCTTGAACCATTTACAATTTCGCCTGTTTTATTAATATCATAGCTGAATAAATAATCAAATTTTTTTCTGTCGATTACATCTTTAAGAATTCTCGTATCATCGGCTTTAAGGTTCTGATTTTCCTTATAAAGTTTATCATATTTCTCTTTGAGCTGCCGTAATTCTCTTTCAAGCCGCTCTATTTCATTTAACGGTAATATATCTTTTTCAATCATTTATTATTCCTTTCTGTATGCGCTTTAAAATGCGCTATAATCGCTTTTGTTTGTCGGGTATATAACTATATACCCTTTACTCGTTCTCACTGTTCTTCTTCATTTCTTCTCATCTCACTTTCTGCTTCATCGGCATACTTAGCAGCTTTGGCAAGCGATATCATTACAATGACAGCAAGGATACCGCCGCCTAATATTGCGCCTAAAACAAACTCACACATCTTTTATCAACTCCTTTGCTCTTTTTCTGTACCGCCATTCGCAGTTAGCTTTGCCGGGTGTATATAACGGACAGTCCATGCATGATATTTTCAGCAGACAGTTTCTTTCGTTGTTTACTGCGTACCATCCTGTCAGCTTGTCAAGGTCTTTGACCGCAAGTCTGATGATCTCGTCTTTGGCTTCTGTTTCTGATTCAAGCTTATGAATATACGCTTTCAACTCAGGTTCGCTGTATTCTCTGTTGTGTAGTATCATTCGTTTTCACCGTCCATTCTTGCACTAGTATTTTTTAACTCTACCTTTACAAGAAAGTTATCTATGATTTGATTAATTCTTTCATCATCGTAGCCATATTTTTGTTTGAGTTCTTTTTCAAGGGCAAGTATAGCCTGTCTCGAATACTCTGGTTCAGGTAGAAAATGTGACCGACGTGTGCAACTTGCACATGGTTCTTCTATTACTTTTGTGAACGCATAGTAATAGCAATTAAAACATGAATACTTCATTCTGCATCACCGTCCTTTGAACCCCACCCGTCAAAATTCGATATTTCAGTTATCATAAGTATGTTATTCGCAACTGTTTTGAGTGTTTCTGTTGGCTTCATGCCGTTTTCTATCGCATAATTACAGATTTGCGACATTATATCTGTCATAAGTTTCATATCCTTTTCTGCATCAATCATTATGTTCACCGTCCTTTACATTTTTCTATATTTCCGTTACAATCACACGGAGTATCGTCAATGAAACAGTTTCCGTCACAGTCCATATAATTACTACATCTGTCATGAGTAACGCTATCTAAGTCCATTCTTGCGCCGCAGTTACTGCAATAGTTATCGTGCTTAGTCATATTATCATGTTCTTCATGCCCACAAATTGAACAGCGATACCAGTATGTTGTATCATCGTGTCCGACACATTCCCACCGCCCATGTTTATCAGGCTGTACGTCTGCGGCTTTCACATCATCGACTATATCCATACAGTCTTTATATCCGCAAGCTTTACACATTATGCCGTTGCAGCTGTCGCAGTTCGGACAATACGTCTGCCTTATAGCTTCTATTGCTTCTTCTCTGCATATATACTCAGCCATTTGTATCACCTCACTCATACTCAGCATCTATATCATCTGTTCTTAGCCGAGATTCAATCTGACTTCTCAGCATAGCATTTTCACGTTTCAACCGTTCATAGTCCTGTTTTATGTCGCATACGTGTTTCATGCCCTCTTTGAATCCTGTTTTGTAACCTTGTCTGAAAGATTGCTCGTATTTATCATCGACCTTGAATTCGGCTTCGGGTTTTGCTGTATCTTTGCGGATGAGTTTTGCAAAGCTATCAACATCGTCCTTCGTGCCGCATATCGGGCATATCATACGCCCTTCGGGGATGATACTTCCACAGCACACACAAAGGTTATCGGGGGTTCTTACTACCATTATTTTTCACTCTCCTTATTTAGCCAATAAAATTTCCTTTTTTTCGGCTCAGCTTTCAGCGTTAAGCCAGTTCTTATTTGGTGAAAAATCTCCAAATAATTTGTTCTCGGCTTCTATACGTTTATTTTTTGCATCTTGCAAATTTTCAAATGTTCCAAGATGAATAGTTTTTCCATTGCATGATATTTGAGCTATATATTTTCCTTTTTTATTTTTATGTACGCCTATAATTCCTGTTTTATTTTTAGTCATATGTCGTTTATTAAAACTATTCTGTTGTGGAGTACATATTCTCAAATTACTTTTTCTGTTATCACTTTTATCTCCAGATATATGGTCGACATACATATCTTTCGGGCATTCCATAATAAATCTATGCAATCGTATTTTTAAAAATGGAGAGCTTACATATCCTGCCGCATCAATAAGCCAGTAATATCCTTTAATCTTCTCTACATCATCAACATCAACATAAAAAGGCTCGTTCTTATCTGTATAAAATATTGCATATCCGTCTTTGATTTCGTGAGTGTTATATTTCTTGTGCAATTCTTTTTGCCTTTCTTTTGAAAAGCACCCACATGAACTTGTAGCCCCAGAAATTAAATGCGTTTGCCTAACACTAACAACATTGCCACATTTGCATTCACAAATCCATTTTGCCATTGGAATGCCTTTTAGTGTCCTATAAGGCTTATCTTTTTTTATTACTTTTAGGTATCCAAATGTTTCTCCAACAAGGTTATATTTTGGTAAAGCCATATTTCTCACCTGCTCTCCTCGTTCAAAAATTTCTGTATACACGCTTCACAAGTGCTTAGCATACATACCTTATCATCTGGACACGGATATTCTTTTGCTGTCAGGGCTTCGATAACACACTGACATAAGCCTGAGCCTATAGCCGCCTGTAAGCCTATCAGCAAATCATACTCATTCTGTCTCAGTATGTAGCGTTCACGGTTCGTCATTTGTTTCTCCTATCAGCTTTTACGCACATAAACCGGCTCAGTTTCAATTACAATGCCTGCATCATCTGGACCACCGTATATTTTATCAGCGTTCAAATCAAGGTTCTTAAAAAACCGTACAAAGTCTTGATTTTCGCTGCCTTTTCTTAAACCTCTACAAAAATCTGATGTATAGCATCTTCCGGTTGCGGTATCCTTGATTTTAAGTAATATTGTATACTTCCAACCATCAGATATAATGTCATATAGATTATTAAGTTTCATTTTCACTACCTCCTATCAGCTTTAAGGCTATGGCTTCTCCACTTCATTTCTAAAATCTTTGTAGTCAAATGTACCGCAAGCTGCTTGATTTACACCAACTACGCAAGGTTCAATATCTGACGTAACATGACATTCGCCAAAATGTGTAGTACCACAAACATAGTGTCTGCAATTACCGCATATTTCTAATTTTCTATATACTCTCAGTTCCTTCAACCACTCCGCAAGCTGACGATAATCAGCAATTATCTGTGTACTTTGTTTCTTGGTCATAAATCTTGTCTCATTCCACTTATCATAATCGCTTTTTTCTTCATCAGCAATTGCACGTTGGGTTGCCGCTTTGATGTAATATTCAATAGCTTCGTCAATCGTCATAAGTTCTCAAACCTCTCTTTCAGAAAATTCAGATCTTTTTTAAGCTGTTCTGTTATTAAATACTTATTGAGAGCATAGAACTCTTTAAGTAGTTCCCAATGTCCTTTGTGGCTTTCCCACCTTAAATGTTTACTCATTCTTCAATCCTCCAACATTCTTGCACCACAATTACCGCAGAAATGGTGCTTGTGTAAGTCGTGTTCTGCGAATATTATCCATTTCTTGCAAGCTGAGCAACACCAAAAGTAATCGTCAGGTTTGCCGTGTTGCAACCACTGCCCACGCTTCACAGGCTGTACGTCTGCGGCTTTGAGCGTTCTAATGTCATATATTGCTTCATCGAGTGCATCTCTTGCACCTCTGTTCTCACACAGTTCTGAATACTCGCCCTTGTCTTGGCCGGCTTCGAGGTCAAGCAATTGCATTTGTAACTTTTTCAAAGCCGTTTCTCGGCTTATATACTCATCCATTCTCTCACTCCCTCTCCGCTTCAATCCGCTGTATCTGACGGTCAAGTTTATAATCTATCAGGCTATCAATTTCTCTTTCGCCGAGAAGAACACGCATTTGCAAAGCCATTATCAGAACGTCAGCGACTTCTTCCTGAAAGTTGTCAAATCGTTCTCTGTATTGCTGTGCGTTCTGAATATCAGTTCGCTTGCATTTCTGAGATGCCTGTATCATCTCTGCACATTCTTCGATAAACTGTTCTCGCTGTGATTCATAGCCGTAGTGATCGGCTATCTTCTTTATACGTTCATCCATCATTTTGCTCCTTTTTTCTCTCCAAAAAGTATTGATATAAAGCCAACCGCTACAATAGCGATAAAACCTGTTCTGCTGTCAATATCAAACCTCTGATTCGCTATAAATACAAGCAATACTGCAAGTATACCTAATGCATAATATTTCATTTACCTATCCCCTTTATCTTATATCTTCGGCAGTAATCGTCAAGTGATTCTGTTCTGACTTTTATCCTGTCAAAGTCAAGATCATATTTCTTGGCGTATTCTGCCATCATCTCATTGCTGTTCAGCTGCTTACCGAGTATATCAGGCATTTCAAGTACCATGAGTAAATCGTTGTACCAACGCTGTATATACTGCTTTTTGTATCTGCGCTTTTCGCATACTGCTATCATAGCGGTTATAGCCTGTTTCATCATATCGTTCATAACAGCTTCGTAAAGCTGATACTGAAACAATGCGTTCTGTAATTCCTGCTCTTTTCGGAAGTCTTTAAGTCCTCGGCTTTTCATACAGCTTGCTCCTCATATACTTGTCAAATTCCGATGCATCCGCAGTAATCATATATACGTCATTGCCTGTCTCATCAACGTGAGATAAGGACATTGTAACACCCTTTGACGATGTTCTGTGTATGCCTTTGGTGTACCTGATAAGTGTCTGATTGTCTTTATCCTCTTTCATGGTTGTTGAGCCGATAATGTTATACTCGCTTATCAGTTCTTTCACCTTGTCAATGCTTGCTGTGACTGTATATCCCGATGCCCTAAATTCAACTGTCTGCTTTGTGGTATCAACTTCAATTGTTGCATTTGCCGGTCTCATGCCTGTTGCATCAAAGATGAAGCATCCTGTTCTGAATATCTTGCTCACTTAAATCACTCCTTTGCTTGATTTCATCAGCGATCATTTCGCTGTCATATCCCCGACATTCAAGGATATGTTTCATTCTCTTACTGCCGTTCTGATATCCGTTAAGTATGCAGTCAAGGCAGAATTTCTGTTTTGCGTTTGGAAGGCGAGCACCGCATATCTCACAGAATTTTATCTTTCGCTTAGGTTCAAGATTCTGCTTGTACCATTCACGATATTTTTTTGTTTCCTTATATCGCAACCGAGTTGCTTTGTATTTTTCACTGCTATTCTGCTCTTTTCTCCTGATTTTTTTGCACTCAGGAGAACAAAGTTTATAATTTTTCTGCCTTGCCATAAACCGCTTGCCGCATACCGGACATTTGACTTCTATCATTTCTCCTCAAACTTTCTATCGCTATTTGTGTATGCTATCACCGTGCAGATAACTCCGAAGGCAAAGCCGATTAGTGTGTAGGTTAGCATTGTATCACTCCTTAGAAATTCTCATAAAGTTCAACACCGCATCTTCGTGCAAGTTCAACTGCGTTCTTCGTGTAACTTCGGTTAGTGCAGACAATAGCTTTCTGCGCTCTGTAATACTGCCTTGCGGCTATCGCTTCTTGTACTGCTCTTGTACCGACCTTTGCTGTTTTGCCTGTCAGATATTTGCACTGGACAATCGCTAACTTTCGGAAAAAGAATGTGCGGATGACGAGGTCGGCCCCGAAATCACCTGCTCTACCGACACGCTGTACAATGCATCCTCTGAGCCTTAACTTCATAGCGCAGTGTTCTTCGTATTTATCACCCTTGCGCTTTGTGTTTTTCTTCCTCATTTTTCCAGTGCCTTTATATCATGAATCAGCTTGCGGATAATAGCCGCTTCTTCATCGTATTTTTTAAGCTTTGGATTCTCGGACAGTGTGAGGATTTCGGCTATCGTCATGCCCTTTTTATCCTCGATTGATACCTCTGAGATGCCGAGCGCAAGCGCAACAGCCGCAGTATTATACTTCTTTAACATGATATTCTCCTTTTCAAATCATCAAGTTCTCGTTGTAGTTCTGAGATATACTGTTTTTGTATCTCAATATCCTTGCGGTACACATCCAGTATTGACCTCACTTCTTTGAATGTTCGCTTTCGCCTTTTCTTAAATTCGCCCTGTCGGAATACTCCGTTTTCTTTCTCAACTTTTGCCGCACAGTCAGGACAGTATTTCTGCCGTATCAGCTTGTAAAAGGATTCTGAGTATTCATCCCCGAGCCGCTTTCCGCAGATGCAACAATGTGCTGTTAACACTCCGTCAACACGGCTAAGAGCAGGGTTTTTGTATTTTGCCATTTACTCACTCCCCTCTTTTCAGTTATACTTTTCGTTATCGTTATCGTTTTACCTAAATCTTTGATAGATTTTAAAAAAATAGCAGGGGACTAATCCCTCTTGCATCACACGCACATACACGTATTGCAACACGAACCAAATACAGCTGATAGGCGATTTTCTGCACACTTGCATCACACGCATACACGTAACGCAACCGATGGCTGAGGGCGCTTCATCCTCGTTTTTCTCGCTTGCATCACACACGCACACACGTACTACAACCGCTAATGTATGTGATGTACACACGGATTTTATGTGTGTAATTTATACCTTATCGAGTGTATCTGTGCTTTTATCATGCTGTTGGTGAGACAGTCTTAAGAAGTCCGACAAATAGCCCCGAACGGACTATAAAAATCTTGCACATACTTTCTCGATTCAAGGGCGTCAAGTCGCCCTGATTTGTTTTATCATGTTTATATAGGTTCTCACATTTCACATACGCAGGGGATATGGGACGAACAAACTCACACTCCGTGTACGCATACAAATTGCAACCCGAATTAAGGTTTTGGCTCAGTTCACACTTGCGACACAAAGCGGATATGCGGATTTTGTGCATATCGTTTCAATCAGCAATGCTGATTACCTTATCGAGTGTATCTACCGCTTAATCAATATAAGACTTATGTATACTGTCTCGATTTATGGATGCTGAGTCACCCGAATTTGGTGCGAATGAACCACAGTTTTTATGTTTGCTTCATATTCGCACTTATGATTTTATCAATGTCTCTGACTGCGATATTCTGACTTGCATTATAGTCTGCATTTTCTTCAAATCCGCAGTTCTGACACTTGAATCTTGCCTGTTCTGGACGGTTATCTTCGTGAATGAATCCACACTTACTGCAACGCTGTGATGTATAATGCGGATTGATATAAATTACGCTTATTCCCTGCTCTTTTGCCTTGTATTCTATTTTGGTTTGCAGGTCAAAATAAGACCAGTTTTGCAAGAATCGGTTTGCCTTTTTAGTTACACCTTTCAGATCTTCCATCTGAATCGTTCCACAGCCATTCTTGACTGCGTAATCAATCAAGGCTCTGCTGTATTTGTGATTTATAGTGTCTCTGCACCTTGCTATTTTATCACCAATATCAAGCACTGGTTTTACTCTTGTTTTGTAACCATGTCCTTTACGTCCGTCACCGCGCATTGTACTTGCTTTTAACAGTGACTTCTTGCGCTTTTCTGTCTTGTTTCTGATATGTTCAATCTCGCCACCATCAATCATTAGCCTGTCATATTCGCCGTATACGCTTGCGACTATTGGCTTTGCGACACCGAGGTCAACACCGAGGATTTTATCCTTGTCAAGTGTAGGAAGATTTGTATTTTCAAAGCTATAACAAAGGTTAATACACCACTTGATCTTCTTTTTCTTGTCATAGATAAGCCTGCTTGCTGAGATTTTGTACTCACCGTCATAGCATCTTTCAAGGATTGTTCTCTGTGATTTATCCTTAACTAATGCCGTAAACGTTAGCTGTGTGCTTATATTGTTCTGCTTTGCAAAATCTTTATTGCATAATCCTAAACGGAAGATAAACCGCTTATTTTCATAATCCAGTTTGATCGCTTTGTCGTGCAGCTCCAAAGGCTGATTTGACTTGTATTCAAGTATTGATCTATCACCTTTGATGTAATCTTTCAAATGTGCCTTGAATTGCTTTTGCACTTCTCTGAGCGTACAAGCTAAGTTCGCTGTATTCATGTCGGATTCATGTTTCAATCTGTCATAAGCAAATCCACCAAATGAATAATTTAAAATATCTTTTTCTTTCGGATATTCGCCGTGTTCTTTCTTGTAGTCGGATGAAAAATTGTTCCATTCCCAAAGAAGCTGAACCGTTTTATTCTTGATTGTTCTTGTCTGATTCTGTAAAGTCCATAGTATTTTACAAATGTCCTTGTAAGGTACTTCTGAACCGTCAGTATACATCGTTGAACTAATCAAGGGAATTCTGACAACCTTTATCATGCATGGAAACCTCCTTATCTGTGAAATGGTAAGTTAAACACCTTTTTTATACGCCCCATGTCCGAGCGTAAACGATTTTTTTCTTGCTCACATAGTAACCGTATCAGCCTTGAATTAGGCTTTATTGGGAATCTGGTTTCTTTTTCACTGCCGCCTGCAAAATCTGAATACTTGCAGTACATAAACACTTCAATATCAGGATTCTTTTCAACCATGTCCGCAAGCGTTTCTAAGTCTTGAACACTGTCATAATCCTTGCGTAATTCATCCATTCTGATGATCGCAGGGCGTTCACGGCTATAAACGATATCGGGTATGTGTATTCGCTTTGCTATGTAAACCGCAAAGCCTACCAATCCGAACCAAAAAGCACCGCTCAACATTTCTTCTAAGGTCAATATTCATCACCCTCTCCCTCATCCCTGATGTTTAAAGCCACATTCACATCTCTGTTATCTGGACTGCCATCATTAAATGGCTTCTCGCTCAAAGTAACTATCGTTACCAGTATCAACGAGCTATCCCCGTAGTCCCTACGGTTTGAATAGAAAAAGCCGTGTCAAGCCCCATGTAGCAGATGGTTCTTGAACGGCTCTTGTCGATGTTCAATTGTTGCTTACCGATGCTCTGATCTGCTACCTCTGAACACCGACTTTTCTATACTTCAATTATACCATATCTTTTTGTAAATTACTGCCTAAATGAATCGGCATTTTTGCCGATTGATTGGTGCATTTTAGGGGTTGACAAGCGGTTAAACATCCAATATGTCAAATCCCTCAAATGTTGTTTGCCCTTGATAATACGGTTCGTCCTCTGGTTCAAACATCTTCAAGGCTTCAATTGCTTTGCGCTCTTTTTCTTTCAAGTCATTCATGGTAATGCTCCTAACTCTTTCATATTTGCCATGTAAGCCCTTGCAAGCGTTCATAGTATAATTACACTACCCACATACCGCAAGGGCGTTACAGCGCATTGTGGATGCTCTCAGCTATATCTCACGTATCTTTATGCCGTGAATATATAACATCAGCTTTCTTTTAATTTTAAACACGGTATATGCCTGTCCGTCTTTATAGCCTTTGACATCCTCGACAACATGAGTTCCGTCCTTTTCGATGTAATCAAAGTCAGCATAATAACTGCACTCCTGTTCTATGACTTTACCATCTTTCGGCTGTCCTTTCTTCGGACCTCTCTTGTAGACCTCTGAGGATGGTTCACGCTGAGCAGGGATGAGGATGTATTTCTTCTGTACTTCAAGTTCGCTTATCTCATGCGCCATCTGCAAGAAGTGGAGTTCATTACAACGCCTTGCTTCTTTTCGGCTGTCATGCTTGTGACCCTGATTGCAAAAGCATTTTGAGGAATTATATTTGCTGTACATCATTACCACCTCACCACATTCAGAATTTCGGTATTGCTGATATTTGCATCTTTCGGCAGAAATTTATATCCGTCTATCTCACAAGTATTACCGTTCGGACAGTTCATGCCTTTTGCAACTCCCATAAGCCTGCATACTGTAGGTCTGACAGGATATATCAGACACTTTTTAGCTTTGTTGTCTCTGAATGGACACGTTGATTTATCCTCATGCTTTATCGGGTTGATACCATGTACTGCGATATAATTTCTTATTGCATTTATCTCGGGGATAGATGCAGGAACTACACCGCAACATCTACCGCAGTTTGTACAGTTCTTGTGTTCGGGGATGTTGAAGATGCTCATTCGGTTTCACCATCCTCAACCTCTGCACCGCATTCAACGCAGAAATTTCCACCATATCTTTGGCCGATAAATCCCAAGTGTATATGTAACTGACAGTTTGTGCAGAAGAAAGTGTCGGTATAACCTCTGCAATCAGGCTTTTGCGGTATCATTTTACACTGCTTAACAGTTCCCTCGATAGTTGGCTGTCTTGCTATCAAGTTAGCTATACGCTCTCTTGTGTCAAGCCGTTCTCTCCATACCATTTCTGTAAGTTCATCAGCATCAATCGGTCTCATTCTGTGTCTCCTTTCCTATCAACTTTAACACATCTGCTTCATATTCCCATTTTCCATCTGAGAACCAATATATATCAGCATTGGCAAGTAACAAAAGCCTTTTCGCTTCATCCAACTGCCTTTCAAGCCTTTTCTTATCCGCTGTCAGCTGAGATATCAATGCGATTATCTCAGGTTCGTTCATCCATTTGCCGTTTATAATCATGTTCTTCACTCCTCGAAAAATGATAGTTGTGTATCTTCAAGTTCTTTTGGTTTGTAGATAGCACCGCACATCCCCATATAACCGCATATCTTCATCAGGTTTCCACCGTTCGGGCAGACATAATATCCTATATCATGCTTTACGCTGCTGCCGCAATGATTATAATTATCAAACTCACCTGTCTTTTCGTTGTAATTCTCATAACAACGTTTCATCTTTTCGGTATACCCTTGTCGGAAGATATTACCTTTATGGGAATCAAACTCAGCGTATCTGATCTTCACCTATCATCCCCCCCTCCGTGTTCGCCTTTGTTAAGATTATCATGTGAATACCTCTCTTTGATTAATTCCTGATATCTTTTACAGATATCACAGAACTGTTTATAATCGTCCTGATAACGCTTATACATAATCATTGCATAGCTTTTTCTTTTCTGCGCTTCTTCTCTGCTTATCCGCTTTGAATGATACTGTGCATATAGCCCCGACAGCATATAGAATAACATTGTCTCAGGCGGTTCAAGATCTTTCGGACACGGACTGTCAGAAGCTGCTGCACGTTCAATCCTCTGTAACAATTCTTGCTCTATCATTCCGGTTTCTCTCCATGTTCAAAGCGAGCTTGACGAGCTTTTGTATACGCTCTTTCGACTTCTTCTTCATTCCAGATATAGTTGCTATCATCTCCCCATAAGAAGAATTTACCTTGATCTGCTGCTGGGTATGCTCCAAACCAATCACCGTCTATCAAATTATAATTAAAAAACTTATTATCTGTAAATCCGTGTAATTGCCCTATTTCTGGAATATTACCAACAATAAGAACAGGATTTTTTATAAATAAACCTGATTCATTAAACACTGTCGGGATTTTAGCTGATTCATCATAAACACAACTGTGATATTGTGGTGCTTTCTCTTTGCTTACTCCTATACTCATACCGCAAGGGCACTGCCATCTTGATATATGGTCATCATAGTCAGAACTTGGTGATCTATCAACTTTACAATAGCAGTTATAATCACTGCACCAATGTGCAGATGTTTTGTATTCTGCAAATTCTCTTATTCTTGCATAATCATCATCAGTCATAACGCCTTTAACTTCAATATACAAGTCAAAAGGTTTATCCTCTATTTCTCCTCTTGTTCCCCAGCATTTCACTCTGAAATCAGGGAGATATCTTTTACCACTTGGTAACTCAAAACCCTCAGGCTCATATTCCCATTTTATGCCGAGAGCATCAAAGAATACAGCCCATCGAGCTTCAAGCCTTGACCTGAATCTGTAACCCTTGTATTCGGTTTCTATTGGCTTTATATCCATGTCATTCTCCTTTCACAGCGTTTACAGCGTCCTCGACACTTCGTACTATTGCCGTCACACAGCCGTATCTGTCACGCATGACCGCCAGGAAATTAAGCTGTTCTTTACTTGCCTTGCCTTTGTCTGTCTTGACTTCCAGGAAGTACACCTTTCCGTCCTTCACTGCCATCAGATCTGAGAAGCCTTTCGGAAGCCCGGTGTCAAACCATCTACCGTCTTCCGTTTTGAAGCGTCCCACGTTTACTCTGAATACGCAATATCCGAGCTCTGAGAGCTTGATTCTTATATCGTTCTGGATGTCATGCTCGGTCACGTTTGCACCACCTTTCAAATTCTTTCAGTTCTTCTTCGGTCGGTTCATCTTCTGGTCTGCCCTGATCATATCCGAGAGTGCATCCAGATTCAAAGGTACAGCCTGCCAAGTCCTCGGCGGTCTCAACCCATTCAGGATAATGTATCCAGCCCCAGCGGCATTCCTGACAGAACTTCATCACCGGATCAATGCAGCGTGTAGGTTTATCGGTCATACTCCTATCACCTTTCTCATATAGCTGTATTTATTTGGTATCGGTATATCATTCATGGCTGCATACCTGATGCACCATGCAAATTTATACTTGTGCAGCTTCTGAAACTCAACTATCTCAGGCCATGTTTTCAAGTCTGCATCTGCGAGTTTCGTGTTCTTGATATCTTCCTGCCGTTTCATCTCGACAAGATCAATCTCCACGACCGCTTTATCCTTACGCTGTATCTCTTTGACGGCAGCATAACCGCAGTAAGGACACTTTTGTTTTGCCGGTGGATACACCGAGAAGCACATCGGGCACTCTCTGATCTTGACTGTATTTGCCTGTTTAGCCTTGCTCTCGAGCGTCCACTCTCTGTTATCATCGGGCAAGCCATGAAGATAACAATTCCCTACATGATCTATAATTATTGCTGTCTTATCAGGCATATATCGCATTGACCTCATGCTTTGCTGTATATACAGTGTCAGGCTCTGTGTCGGTCTGAGCAGGACAGTACACTCACAGTCAGGCACATCCAGTCCTTCACCGAACAATTCACAGTTAGTAAGTATCAGAATCTTACTGTCTCGGAAGTCCTGCATGATCTGTGTTCTCTGCTCCTTCGGTGTACTGCCACTAAGTGAAGCTGCTGTATATCCTGCCTGTCGGAACTGCTCTGCTGTCTCCTCAGCTGCTTCAACCGATGCACAGTAAGCAATGGTTTTCTTGCCTTTGGCGAGTTTCTCCCATTGCTCCACAGTCTCACCATATATCTCACTGTTCTGCATCAGTTCAGCCACTTCATCGGCTTTGTAATCGCCTGCCTTGATGTGCAGTCCTGATGTATCAGCCAACTTGACCGAGTAATACTTGTAAGGTGAAAGATAATGATTATCAATCAGCCATTTAGTTGATACTGATGTTATCAGCTTGTCATATACTTCACCGAGACCGCCTGCATTAAGTCTGCATGGTGTTGCTGTAAAGCCTAACCTCAAAGCATTCGGGAAAGCGTTATAAATCTTCTTGTAGCTGTTTGCAGTGCTGTGATGTGCTTCATCCGTAATGATGATCTTTGGCTCTGGAATCTTGTCTATGTGTCTGCTTACCGTCTGAACCATACTCACCGAACAGAGATCCATATTCACGCCCTGAGCGGTGAAAGTATTGGTTATCTGCTCACATAGTTCCTTACGATGTACTAAAAATAATACATTGTTTCCTTTGTCGGTTGCCGAGTGTGAAATTTCAGCCTGTATTACCGATTTACCGCCACCGCAGCCGAGAACAGAGACTATTGATCTACTACCATGCATAGCAGCAAGTCTTATCTTGCCTATAAGATCAGCCTGATACGGTCTGAGTTTCAACGTTATCACTCCTCTCAAAAGTTGGTTACATAGATAGTTACACGGTATATCGGCGAAAACTGCGATTTTGTAACCAACGAAACCAAAACTCCTTATATATTACAAATTTCAATATATTTCACATATTATATATTTTCCTTATTTTTTATTTTCTTTATATTCTGGTTACATTGGTTACAAAAGTGGATAAAAGGCTATATATAGCGTAACCATCTATGTAACCAAGTATGTAACTATGTAACCAGATTTAAAGCAAAATATCTTCATAATCGGTTAAATTTGTGCGTTTCCACCATTTTTGTATGCCATATTCGGGAAAACGTTTGACAACCGACTGTTTCTCCCACTCGGGAAAATTGCCCGACAAAATCAGTGCAATGTCGATGCTCTCTTTCTTCGATGGTCTACTTTCACCGTTCTTCAAAGCCTGTTGCCAGAGTTCAAGAATGCAAACCTCATCTCTACCTTCGAGATAGTCCTGAATCATTCCAACTCTGAAATCATCCTCGACTGCTTCTGCCTGTTTCTGTCTGATAATTTCCACGAGTTCATGTTTAGCATAAGGCTGCATGAAGTCTGTGGTGAATTTCGCTTTCGCTTCTGCCCAACACTGCCTGATGTACTCTTTGATCTCATCCTTATGCTCAAACAGTTCATATCCAGTCTGCCCCACTCTCACAGGATAAAAGCGGCGGTTTCCTGTCTTGTCCGTCAGGAACTGCTCCTTATTCGTTGTGCCGATGAAGATGCACTGTCTCGGATGATCTGTAATGCGCTTGTCATAAGGCATTCTGTAACGATCATTCAGACGTGTCAGAAAGCTTTTAACCGCTTCTTGTTCCTTGACCTTAGTCATAGCCAACAGTTCGGACACCTCACATATCCATGCACCTTCCAGGGCTTCTATGCCTTTTTGTCCATCAAACTCGTTGACTTCCGTGAAGTAATCGTCTTTCATGGCAAGCCACCGAACAAGCGTTGACTTGCCCTCGCCTTGCTTCGTGCCGATAAGCACAGGCATATCATCGAACTTGCAGCCCGATTGATAAAGCCTGTGGATACCGCCTGCGAATATAAGCCTGCTGACTTCCTGTACATACGGAGTATCTTCGCACTTAGCAGCATAATGCAGAAAATTAGAAATACGGTTCTGTTTATCCCATACCAGACTATCGACAAGATCACGGATAGGATGATACTCGTTTCTTCCGAATACCACTCTAAGCGCATCATCACACTTCTGCGAATTATGGATTTTATACTTGAATTCGATGAAATGACGTGTTTCAGCATCGTCCTTGTCAGTCCATCGGCACATCTCCCCCTCTCGCTCTTGTTCGGGCGAGTAGGTCAGGAGATTGAATTTAAGCCCTCTGAACTTCTCATCGTGTTCCAGAATGCGGATGAAGTTCTCGGTTGACGATATGCGTTTGCCATCTTCACCGCATTCCAGTTCAAATTTCTTGTTTATACTGCTTTCGTACTGTTTGCGACAGGTTTTTTCAAAAACCTTATACAGGGTTTTAAAGTTCTGCATACCGAACTTTTTAGCTTCTTTTGCTAATTCTTCAAGCCTTTGAAGCCTGATAAAATCATCTTGAATTATGATAAGTTCGTTATACGGTTCATTCCCTTTAAAATCGTCCTTGTCATAGTTGAACCGCCATTCAAGGCCGTTCATTTCTTCGGGAGTAACACCGCCATTTTTTGCCGTTTCAAGGCATCTGTTAAAAATATCAAGATTGTTTGTTTGTTTGCTGACGTTTCTAAGAAGTGTAAGATTATTTGTAAGATTATCTTGATTTTCGCTAAAATACGCAATATCTTGAATGCAGTTTATAACTGCATCAAAGATTGCATTATTATTGTCATGTGAAAAACACGCTTTTGCTTGTTGCTTTGTGATCCTATAAATACTAACACCTTCTTTCAGCTGATATTACCGAAAGACTGTATTAGAACGGCACATCCCCATCTGAAAGAATTTCTTCATAACCGCTAAGATCACCGTAAGACATTGTTGCAAGCTGCTCAGGTGTCTGATATGCGTTCCCCATGCTTGCGAGTGATGCATTGTACGGTGTAGCACTGGTCTTCTTATTCATAAGTTTATCATCGGGAATTGTGAAGTTTCCGTTTCTGATGCTTTCTATACTGCGAGAAAAGCGGCACTTTGTAGCAAATTTAAGTTCTCCGTCTTTTGTTTTAAACTGTTCCCTGCCAAATACACCGCCGAATACCTTGCCTTTAAGACTGAGTTCATTCCAGTCCCACATATAGCCATCATTTGACTTCTCAACCGAAGTTATAAACCTCTTGAAAGACTGCTTTGTCTTTTCGTCATTCTCTGTGCCATCATCTCTCGGGATGAATACATCGAACACACCGCCCCACTTGGCATCGGGATTCTGCGCTTTAGCGGCCTTGAAACGTGTGCTGTAAATACCTGCATACTGTTCGTGATTGATGATATCGAATGCAACTTTCAGAATCTCACCTGTTGCACCTGATGACTTTGAAGTGTACTGTTCAACCTTTGCACCGATGATCTGTAACTCATAGCCGCCCGGTTCGATGCTTGCACCGCCTTCAAATACCTGAATTTCGTCATAGCCATTAAACTTCTTTATCATTTTTTATTCCTCCTCATTTTCGTAGGCTTCAAGAGCCTTAATTACTTCTGTGATATCGTTCGGGATCTCATCTTCTTCGAATAAGCCCATTGGTGACTTTGCTGTGCTGTTCTTAGCATGAGTTTCAAAGATATACTGCCCTGCATTGCACTTAGCGATAAGAACTGTTGTGAATTTGCTCTCGAGACATATCTTTTCAAGCTTCTTGCCGCTTGTCTTAATGCGTGTGAACAGATATCCGCTATCATCACGCTCTGTCTGTGTGTGCGCCATGAAAATAACTGTAAGATCAGAACGAAGTGTATATGCAACATCGACTAACTGCCAGATGCACTGTGCAAGGTCTTGCCACTTGTCATATCCCTTTTCTTTCATGCGGCGCATTTCGTCAGCAACCATAATGCTGCCGATGGTGTCAATTACTATTGTCTTGATATCGGGTCTTTGCTGCGCAATTCCTATCATATACGCAAGAATATACTTTGCATCATCACTGCAATAGTAATTCTTATTCTCTGTGTTATACTGCTTTTTCCATCCTCTCCATGATAACCCTTTCTTGTCGGCATCAAAGATATATGTTGACTTCGGGTCAAGATTTCTCAGGGAAGTGGTCTTTCCGCTGCCTGATTCACCGGCAACTGCAATTACTTTAGCAATAAGTCATTCCTCCTCGTTAAATACTAAAGGGCAAGCATACCCTATCTTGTTATCTGGATAATGCACCACCTGTTTGTTAAGCTGACAAGTTTTTGATGATCTGCCATAATAAGGACACTGATTACAACTAACATCAGCTTTTCCCCGACTATCTACAGGAAAATTAACTTCAATAGTGCATTTGCCTTTGATGTATGAACTTACTCCACTGTCAAAATTCGGCATTAATCATCATCCCTTTCTGCATATCTCCCGAAACTATCAATACAATCTTCGCAGATGTTGAATGTCGGATATCCCTCTATCGGTATCTCAAAGTAATGCTCTCCTGCGTAAATGTCGCATCCGCAGCTGTCACATACATTCAGCGGCTTTTCGTTGCTGTTCGGACAGTGCCTTGAACATGGATGCTGTCTGCATATATCACACATCCTTGATGCACATCCTTTCGTAGAAAAACATTATCTCATCATCGTTTTTAGCCTTATCAACAACTGTCTGAGCCGTGATTGTCGGTAATCCTTGTCTCATCGAACGGATGAGATCATTGATTTTCTCGGCTACATCCACAGCATACAGCTTTGCACTCTTATCCATTACTTCACCCCCACTTCACCACATATCAGCTTTTCAAGGGGGATATCGCAGTAAACGGATATCATTCTGAGATCGTCATAGCTGAACATTCTCCAAGGCTCACGCATCTTTCTACCCCATGTTGTAATATTCACCCCGATGCATAGGGCAAGGGCTTTAGCCGTGTACAACTGCTGTAAAAATACAAGATTTTTAAGCAGTCTTGCATGGTCTTTCCGCACATCTTTCATGGTATCACTCCTTTACAGTGCGATTTTTCTTTATGATATCTTTACCCTCATAGATCGTAATATCGGCAGTTATGCCGTATTCAGCATCTGAGCCGTTCTTTATCAGATTGTCTATGTACTTTTCAGCACCCTCGATTGTCAAAGCTTTGTTTCTGAGTTCGTGTCCGTTCTCTGTTATGCAGAATAAAACTGTCTCTGTAGGGATATCCTTGTCTGCGCTACGTAAAGCATAATCGCTGAGAATACAGCTTGCATCTACAGCTGTGACTTGTCCGTCATAGTTAGTATCAGCAACGTATCTCTGTGTTTCGCTTAATGTAGTTTCTTCCCCTGCTGATGATTTGGCGTATTCTGAAAGAACCATTGAAGCATCAACAGCGTTTATAACGCCGTCAAAATTCACATCTTTCATAAGTGTACCGGGATTGTCTGCGTATGCCGTAACAGAGGATAATGTCGCTATAAGCACTGCCGTAATAAGTGCATGATGTTTTTTCATTTTTACACCCTCTTTTCTCATACGACAGCGTATTTTTCCATGTAATACGCTATTAATATTCCTTTGCGCTTGTGATAATCAGGCTCAGATAACATCAAGCCTGTGTCAAGCTTCTGTAATTCGTTTATCCGTTCTATCTCCGTTGCTGTGAAGTGTGAACGTATAGGCTCAGTGTTCGGTATTTCGTGTGCTTTGCGGTACTGCTTTGAATTCATACCGAGTACAATTTTATTCAGCATATTGATTTCGGTGCTGTATGCGTGAATATTATCGGGATAAAGTCTCTTGATCTGATTTGTGAATTCTGGAAACTCTTTGCGGCACTCGGTAAACTCTTTGATGAAAGATTCCATTTCGTTGAAACGATTTATATACGCTTCTTTAATTGCCGCCGCTGTCTTACCTCTGTAACCCATGACTAAGAACATGAATCCGTCTCTTGTCATATCAACACAAGGTTGCTTTTTGTTCTGCTCGTTCTTGTAAGAGGACTCCACAAAATTGAGGAGTCGAAAACTATCAGAACAATCAAGCTTTCTGATATCACGAAGAACAATATCATGTCTCTTGTTAAACATCTTAGCTACAAGCAGACTATTTGCTCTTGCAGTCTCGCTCTTGTCAGCAAAGATACCATATTCGTCCATCGGTACTAAGAAACTGCTCATTTTGCAATGCTCCTTTCATTCTTTCCCGATTTTGGGAACTCATCAGCAAAAAAAATTTCGCAAATGTCAGAGTTATTTATACTCAGTACACTCTTTGCTCGATCAACTTCATCAATAGTGAACTTAGTTGTTCCGTTCATTCGAGAAGTTAACGCATTATGAGAAATGCCTATTCTCTTAGCAAACTCACCCTGAGTTAATTCAGCTCTGACAATTGCGGCTTTCAGTAAATTCGGATAAAACATTCAAATCACTCCTTTCATTCTTTCCCGATTTTGGGAAAACGATAAATATAGAATACCACATTATTTTAGATTTGTCAACCCTTTTTCGGGAAAAATTCTAAATTTTCTGTGAAAATTATTGCAAATATGGGAAACTCGTGTTATAATATAGTCACATAAACGAAAGGAGGGGCTTTGTAATGGCAAAAGATGAAAAGACGTTAAAAGAGCAGCTTGAAAAAGAAATCGCAGAACGCATGATAGAGCGCAGAAGAAGATTGAACGAAGCTGTGCAAAAAAATCATTTAACATTGATAGAGATGGAGAAGCTAACAGGCATTGGTAAATCTACTATACAAAGATATCTTACTGGTGAAACAACAAAAATACCTATTGATTTCTTTGAAGCTATGGCATCTATTACAAATTACCCTGTTGACTATTTAGCGTGTCTTGACAAACAAAAAAACGCCCCGATTTGTGCAAATCGAGACGAATTAACAGAAGTTATGAATATGCTGACTGAAAAAAATGAGGATTTAGTCAAGGAATACGCTGATTTTCTTCTTTTAAAACAACAATCCCAAGCTCAACAAGACGATCAATAATCTTTTGAATTAATACTTCCATATTACCACCCTTTATGTTATAATAATCTGAGCCGTCAGTAGTAAAACTGTGGTAATGTAATTGATCGGAGGGTTTCTTGAATCGTAGTAAGAGTTGACGGCTCTATGATGTAAGTATATCAGAATGATAGGTATATCCGCAAGATAACCGAAGGGATAACTTCGGGATACCCAAAGTATACAAGGAGTGAAGCCAATGGAAATTGAAGCATTAAAGAAACAAACTATCGAACGCTTGAAACGTGTCAAGAAAGAGCAGGAATTATCTATACCAAAAATCATGGATATGCTGAGTTCAAAAGGATACTATCTTAGCGAACCTACACTGAAAAAGGTATTTTCAGAAAATTCTGATACATATAACTTCAAATACCGTGATACTATTGCTCCACTTGCTGATGTTCTTCTTGATCTTTACGGAGATGCCACAAGCGAAACGGCATCCGATGAGGTCAAACACCTTATTCGAGAGAAAAACAAGATGATCGAGATACTCTTGTACAAGAACGAAGAACAGAAAACAGACTATGAACGCAGAATAACTCACTTGAAAAAGCAAGTTGACCGACTGGAAGGAAACCTTGACTTTCGCGAACGGATGATAGATAATAAAGACAAAACTATATACAAGCTTCTTGACAGCATAAATCACAAAGATGAGATTATAGAAAAATTACTTAGAGATAAGATCGAGGAGTGATTATATGAAAAAAATTATCGCAGTTATAGCGTTATTATCCCTCTGCTCATGCGGTACTCAGACATCAGAACCAACCACAAGTGTACCGCAGGCAACAACAGAAGCTGAAACAACTGCGGCTGTTACCGCTAAAAACGCCATTACAACAATTCAGAACAAAACCGAGACAGACCCATGGGCAGAATTCGACTATGTATGCCGTGATAAATATACCGAACCGCTTAACGTTTATGATGATGATAACTTAGTTATAAATTGTCAAGGATGGGCTGTTGCTGATGATTATTTGTCTGTAAAATTTGAGATTGAGAACAAGACAAGCAATAATATAATCATTAAATCTACAAACACATCTATCAATGATTATGATATCGACATTCACCTCTATGATACAATTACAGCAGGAAAGAAAAAGATACTTTATGCCGAAGCAAAAGATGAAGATGTGCGATCAGCTAATATGACTGGAAAAGACATTAAACAGGCTGAATTTCATTTTAAGATTGCCGATTCTGCGACATTAAAATCTTTATTTGAAACCGAAACGATAAGTATACCTATTGAGCAATAAAAAAAATCCCCTCTATCAGTGCAACATGACAGAGGGGATTTATTCAAGAATTGCTACTATAACTTGACACGTTTATTGTAGCATACTTGACAGAATTTGTCAAGGAGTGATAATATGGCAGAAGCTAAAAAACTACCGTCAGGCAGTTGGAGAATCCGCATTTATGATAACGAGTTAAAAAAGCAAGTCAGTTTTACGTCTGATCTGCCCGGCAAGGCAGGCAAGGCAGAAGCTGAGTTGATGGCTCGTGAATATCAACTCGGTAGGAAGAAGAAAAAGGAGCAGGGGAAAACTGTAGGGGAGTGCATCGATGAATACATTGATCTTAAAGAAAACATCTTATCGCCTAAAACAATAGCAGAATACCGCCGTATAAGAAAAAATCAGCTCACCGAACTATGCAAGTTGTATCTGCATGAAATTGATTCTCAGGACGTGCAAAGCTTTGTAAATATGCTCTCGCTGAGTAAAAAACCACGAACAGTAAAGAATGCATACAGCCTTATATCATGCACACTTAGAGTGTACCGTCCTGAACTAAGGCTTAACGTCACACGCCCCACTATACAAAAAAGCATAAAGAATCTGCCTGCTGTCGACGATGTTCTAAGAGTAATTGTCGGCACAAATGTTGAATTGCCATGCCTTCTTGCAATGTGGTGTAGCCTGAGAATGTCCGAAGTCCGAGGGATAAAGCGTTCAGATATCAGAAACGGAGTGCTGACCATTCACAGAACAGTTGTGCACATAAACGGTGAGGACGTTGAAAAAGACAGCACCAAAACAACAGGCAGTACAAGAAGTATTGCATTACCGCAATACATCCTTGACCTTGTTTCTAAGCTCCCGAATGATTCAGAGTATCTTGTAGCCGATAACGGTCACAAGATTTACAACGATTTTACAAGACTACTGAAAAATAACGGCTTGGAGCATATGTCTTTTCACGATCTCAGACACCTCAACGCTTCAATCATGCTTGCGCTCGGCATCCCTGACAAGTACGCTATGGAGAGAGGTGGATGGTCGAGTACAGGCGTTTTGAAATCGGTATACCAACACACATTTACCGCTGAACGCTTAGAGGCTGACAAGAAGATAGATGGCTATTTTAATTCGATTTTAGACACGATTTTAGACACAAAATAAAAATATCAGCTATATGTCGTATGATTTGACGGACAGGCTGTCCGTCCTCGCATAATCAAAGCAAATCCCGATATACAGCAGATTTTTCAAGTTTCTGCCGATATATCGGGATTTTTCTTTGCTTTCAATGTGATATTTATATCACAGTTGTATGCATTTTTGCATATCGAATATGCATATTTGCAGTTGAAATTAGACACGAAATTAGACACGAAATTATATATCGTTCAGCTTACGTATCACACCATTATAAAGCCGGGGCTGTATCGCTGATAGAACAGATATCAACTCATCCATCACTGACATAACATCCTTTATGGGTTTATCCTGTACTAACTGCCCGAACTCAGTATCGGAGTAGTAGTCAACCGTTTCCGAAACTGAGGGAGCAGGCGCAGAAGAATATCCGCTTGTATCAGATTTGCCCTGCAATTCGTTCAGAATGGTGTAGTATGCCGCAAGCTTGATGCAAGTGTTAGCGTTAGGATTGCGCTCACCTTGCATTTCGGCAATAGCCGCTTTGAGTTCATCAACTGTAATCACGGCTTTCACCTCTTTACATTTCGTTCAGGATTCTTTCAAGCTTCTTGCGCTTGTGTTCATCGGGAGCAGAATCGATAGCATCTTCCAGACGGTCTCTGAAATCGCTTTCGGCTCTGCTGTAGCCATCCTCTGAACTGTAGCGACCTCTGCTATCACGTCTTGCATTTGAACCACGTCCACGAGCATTAGACATACCGCCACGGTTAGACATACGGGTCATAGGCTCATCCCAGTCACCCGAATAGCCTTCTTCCTCCATCGCCTTGTTGGTGAGGATAGCAGTTTTGAACTTAGCCATGTTTTTGCCGTCTTCGATATCGGCTCTGGACAGTTTGCCACCCATAGCAACCTTGTTTTCAAGTTCGTCAAGTTCCTTGTCGATATACTTACAGATCTTATCCATACTGTTTCACTCCTTTCATTTCAGCCTGTTCACGCCTGCATAATCGAAAACGATTGAAGCGTTATTGATCGTTATATCCTGTGTGCTTGCGTTCACCAGAGCCACGCTTTCACATCCACGGAGGGATATAACAGACACTATAACACTTGTGCCGACATTGCCTGCAACTTCAACAGCCGCAGGAGTAAAGGACATAAGGCTCTCGGGAGCGATAACACCATCAACAGCAAGAGCAAGCTGAATCTCCTCAACCGTGCCGCCTGTCGGAATTTCGATGTTTGCGTGTACCTCGACCTCGTAATTAGTCTCATAGATACGTCTGCATCCACATCCGCATGAACAGCGGTCCTGTGTAGGTGCGTTGCTTGCAAGCAGGAACACACCGCCTGACTTCTTGAAAACAAGTCCCTCGTTGCAAGGACAAGGGCTGTTTAAGAATACGGCAGGCTGATTCGGTGCAAGGTTCTGCGGTGTAACTATGCTGTAATTAGCTGACATAGAATCACCGCCTATCAGAAGTTATTGCCGCATCCGCAAGTATTAGCTGACTGAGGGCAGGTGAATATCGGCTGATTGCCGTATACAGGTACGGTGTTAACAGGGCAGTTCTTAAGACGATTATAGAGCGCATCGATCTCGTTGTTCTGTCCCTGGAGTATAGCCGCTGTCTGTGCTGTCTGAGATTCACGCATAGCAGACATATTCACGGCATTCTGGAGAGCCACATTATCACGCTGAGCCTGAGCAAGCTGAGACTTCACGCCGTCAAGTTCAAGGGCACAGAGTTTGTCAAGTATTGCCTGTGTACCTCTTGTCTGTGAATCGATGATATCACGTGTGTTCTGTGCAGCTTCGTATCTGTCAGCACAGTTCTCTGTTGCTATGGTGTACTTGATATCGGCTGCCTGTGTTGCCTGATTGTAGCCATTCTGCGCAAGCTGAGCCTGTACATTGGTAAATCCCTGTGTATTAGCTGTCTGCTCTGCGAATGATCTGTTGAGTGATGCAAGTTCGTTAGCGTTAAGCTGCTGTCCGATTGCTACCTGTGCGCCGAAGATGCTGTTCTGGATGCCGTTAGCAGAATTAGCAAGGTCATAACGCATATCACCACAGCACTGACAAAGCTGTGTAGATAAGCCCTGCACACCGTCACGGATAGAGGTTACATTGTTGTTAAGCATCTGATCTCTGAATCCATCATTGATGTTCTGTGAGTTGTTGAGCCACGGATAGAGACCGAATCCCATGTCCATGCCGAGCATACCTGCTCCCATCATGCCGCCCATGCCGAAGCCGCCAAAGCCGCCCCAACCGCCGCCGAGAAGCAGAACAAGCAAGAGCCACAGTCCATCGTTACCGAATATACCGCCGCCCATGTTGCCGTAATTCATGCCGCCTGATGGCTGTACGAGCATAGTAGTATTTATGTTATCGTCTGTTAAAGCCATTATAATAGCTCCTTTCAAAAATATATTTCCATTTTCAGCTGAAAAGAATGGACAAATTTAAAGATATATGGTATAATATAAGTGTGGATAGGGTAGCTCCCGACAAGGCTGTAAATTCCCTTTCAGCCTTCCACACTCACAAAAAGGGATTTCACTTTTAAAGGGAGAGTGTTATTATGAATGAAATCTGGAAAGATGTTATTGGCTATGAAGGATTATATCAAGTCAGTAATTTAGGAAGAGTTAAAGCCCTTCCTAAAAGAGGACACAAAAGCTTGATTATGAAGCAAACTATAAAGAAAGATGGATATATTAGAATCCAACTATCAAAAGATGCAAAATCATCATGCTTATATGTTCACCGACTTGTTGCTGATGCTTTTTTACCCAAAACGCCAGAAAAATCAGAAGTTAATCATATTGATGGTAATAAGTCAAATAATGCTTTATTTAACCTTGAATGGGTAACACGAAGTGACAACACAAAGCATGCATTAAAAACAGGATTAAGAACAAATCCTACAAAAGGCAAATTTGGTTCTACTCATCCAACTGCAAAAAAAATATATCAATACGATTTGAATGGTAATTTGATTAAAATATGGGGTTCTGCATCAGAAGCTGAAAGATTAGGTAATTTCAACGCTAAATCCATATATATGTGTGTTGAAAAACGCAGACTATCATATAAAAAATTTATTTGGAAACATGAATAAAGTAATAAGGCAGAGAGTGAACGCTCCCTGCCTTTTTTGGTAGTAAGCGTTCACATCCTTAAAGTGTGAACGGTAAAATTTATATCAAGGCTGTTGCCTTAATACCTTGTGACCGACATTATTGTCGGTTGCAAAGGACATAAATGTCCTTACCAATCACTTGCTAAATGTAGAACAAAAAAGCTGTGCCATTTTCTCGTTACGTTCCTCAGCTTCATCTTCCCACTTTTTAGCCGCTTCATCCGCTTTTATTCTGCCGAGTTCGGCGGCAAGTGTCTGATAGTCTTTATAGCTAAGCTGTGTTTTGTTAAGTATAGAGTTGATGTGTGCTGTAAGCTTCTTTTCAATTTTTTCTTTCATTTATAAATTTTCCTTTCAGAATTTTAATTACTTTCGCAAAATTCAAGTTGTTTTGCGTAAACTTTCGCATTTCGCAAGTAGAGAAACGCAAAAACATTGCACATTTGCGTTTTATGAGCAATCATTGAGCAATTTATACGCATTTTTATTGCACGTTTGTGTTATCTTCTGAACATCCTCTGCATCATCTGTTGTGCCATAGTCAAGCGGTTCTGCGATACACGTCCAGACTGCATAAGGTGTTGTATAATGCCCTGAGGATTGTTCTCCATGCCCTCAGGGATAGAAATACCCTGCTGTTTCAACAGATTCAAAGCCTGTTCCTTCGGATTCTGTGGCTGTTGTGCAGACTGGTTTCCAATGCTTTCATAGATATCACTCGGCATTTTCTTCACTCTCCTTTAATTGCGCTGTAATCGCTGTTATACGGCTTTCAAATTCTTCTCGTGTAATGTATCTATCCGTATCAATAGCGGCTGTTACAGGCGGTTTCTGTGTGTTCTGTGCGGTTCTTTCAGAATAATCAAAAATTCGCAAGGGGAGCGGCATTCCTGATGCATCTGCTGTCTTTATGCCAAAACAGTTTGATTCAGAATCCATGAGTAGAACGCTTTGCCCTGGCTGAACAGGATAGCTTTTCATAGCTTCAATGCCCTGCACCCATATTAAGCCGTTAGACTGCTGTTGCTGTGCCATAGGCTGTTGATACTGTGGCATATTATAAGCGTTATAATTATTCGGTATATATCCATAAGGCATGATTTATCACTCCCTCACAAAGTAGTATGATACTTGTTCATCTGATGAATCCCAATTGTCCAAAAGCACCCCATCACGCACAACAGCAACGTGTGAGCCTGTTGCAACGATGTACAAGCCGTCAGGATGCGTTGTAGCAAATTCTTCGAACGTCAAGGTATCATGTATAGGGTATTTTTTAAAGCCCTTAGAAAGCAAATATGCACCCCAGACAGAATTGCTATCCTGCATATCGCACTGTATAAGTCCTTCGATACACAAATCAATAGCTGTCCGATACCATGACTGATTCAAGGCAAGCGATAAAGCCCTGACAACACAGTCACCGAGCCGCTTCTTGCAGGGGTTCACATTCACAAATTCGTACATTATAATCACCATCTTTATGATAAAACAAAAGAGACTTCCTAACAATAACGTTAAGAAGTCTCTTTTTTGCCTTTATTTGGACATTTTTCAGCCAATAGCCTGCCACTCTTTGCAGAGCTGATACAGCATAGCTGTGTACTTGTTTGTAATGCGGTAAATCTGCTTGACCGAAAGTTCGTATTCTTCGGCTATTCTTTCATGCGTGATGCCGTCCAGAAGCCGCCGTTTCATAATCTTGCGGTCACGTTCGTTTTTTATCCATTCGTCAATTAAATTTGATAAATCAGTGTTAGAAATAGTATTGAATCTGTACATAATATTTTAGTCCGTTGTAAGTGTAGGTTTATTTCTTTGTGATTGTTACATCGTATATCGAACCGTCAGAGAGTTTCAGTTCTCCTGTCAGTCCGTTATGCTCTGTCGGTTCTTTCTGTGGCTTCTGTGTTGGCCTGTAGCCATCATCATACACGCCTAAGGCATTAGGTATACCCGATATCTGCGGAGTGCTGAGAGCGTTGCCTGCGGCAAACTGAGGACGGATGCAATAATGACAGTGACTGCCATATTCATTATCAGGGATGGTATGTCCTGTGTGTCCCTCAATGCCGATAACATCAGTACACTTTACTTTATCGCCTGTTTTAACTTTGATAACAGACATATGACCGTAATAGTAATACTTGTTATCAGCGGAGCGGATGCAGACATACTGTCCGAATCCCTGTTTCGGGTTGCTTGCGTTCTCCCACCCTGCATAATGCACTGTACCGTTGACTGTTGCATGAATCTCCTTGCTGTCAACTCCCACAAGGTCAAGTCCGTCATGTGTGCTATGCTGTGTCTGAGTTACCTTGAATTTGCCATTGTATGGGCTGTTCATAAAATCACTCCTTTGCTATGGTCTGAATTTTCTTGTTTATGGCTATCACCTTAACTGCGTAATTCGTTGTTATATGCAACCATTTCCATGTTCGTTACTGATGATATATCACCATAGTATACTGTTGGAACTTTTGAGACAGAACAATTGTTGATATTGCAGTGTGTCATTTTCGTGGTAGAACCATAACATATGAATCTTGCTGTGTTAGTAAAATATGCATTACTTATTGTAATTTTAGACTGAGCGTCTAATGCAGCGGAATTATGATATGTTATCTCGCCCATATCTCCGCGATCTGATAAATATGTGCTTCTGTATTCTCCACCGCTAATATCAATGATGCCATGCTTTCCTAATCCACCGCCTATACACTGCTGAGTTTTCCATGATATAGCGTTAGCATCATCAAGGTACATATTACAGTTAATGTATTTGTGAGTGTAATAATCATCATTACTACTACGTTCGTCATGTACACAGTATCTTACATTCTTGCAGCGGATACGCATATCATGGATTTCATAATCGCCTGTGCCTGCATTGATTGGGCTGAAAGTCCTTTCAACATTATCTACTCCGCCTGTATATTCGCAAACTACCTCTGAATCAGGTGAAAAATACAGACGTGTGTTATTGCCGATAAGAGGTCCACTTCCAGCTGTTGCAAGGTCAATTTCTGATGTAATATCATATGTGCCAGCTTGTACGTATATATCTGTATTTCCGTTATTATACGCATTAGATAGAGCATCAGTCAGCTTGATATAGTTACCATTTCCTGATATATCTACTGTAATTCTGCGTCTGTAATTAGTATCAGCCACAGACTTCCATGAATACCACGAAGTATCAAAATCTCGCCGGTACAGCTGCCTAAACGTTGAGCGGTCTAGAATATATTGTACTTTTCTGACCGTACTACCATAATCAAAACGCAGTGTGAAAAGCAAACAAGATTTTTCTAATGGATATCCAGTTGGCAAGTTACTTACATTGTCCGCTGCTCTTATCATTAACTCATACATTACATTATCAGCTGCATTGTTAAGATCGTATCCTATATCATTGAGTGCTGTGCCATACATCAGCTTATTAAGCACGTTTACATTTCCGATTGTTATAACTCTCCAGCCATAGTCAACGTTATCTTCAATGTCTCTTTTGAATATTGGAGATAGATTTCTATTATAAATCACATAGTGCTTTGCGTGTTCTGTTGTCCAATCCACAGAATTTTCGTAGCAGATAATGAAATTCATTAGTCCATCATACGGAAAATTATCAGGAAGTCCTGCAACGGCAGATGTCAGCTGGATTCGGTATAGCGTATTGCTTTGGATATTGTTAAAATCTGACTGCAATATTGATGCAACATTCCTATTTGTGATAACATCATCATAGTGCTTTTCTGACAAGTCTATCTGAGCCTGTAAGTTGGCTGTGGCTGTATTTACATCTGATGTGTTGGCTTTTAATAAAATATTGTTTTTGTTGGTTTCAATCTGAGCGACCTTTGCGCTGTCGATTCCGCTATTCATTGCATCCAACTGTTCCTGTGTCGGTGTGAAGCCTGAGCCACCGCCACCACCTGCACCGCCACGAAGTCCGCTTGCCTTAAGGATATCATATAATTCACCCATATTATTCACCCTCTCCCTCTGCGGAACTGTTTCCCTGTTTTACCCAGTTTTCGCTTGAATCAAGGCCATACCACTCGGCTGAACCAACAACCCATGCTATTGAACCGAAAGTGAAATGATAGTTGCTGATACCCTCAACTGTGAGATCGGACACACTATCTGCAACAAGTTCAGCCCTCATGTAGTTCTTGCCGTCTTTCATTCCCTCGTTACGGCTTGCAATAATTTTTACTGCCATAAAAAATCACTCCTTGTTATTATTATCGTCTTCATCGTCTTTACTTTTCAGCTGCTTTAAAACAGCTATCAACTTTTTCGGGAGAGGGATGCCGAGTTCTCCTGCGTTTTCAAGTATCGAAATGCCCTCATTCGCTATATAAAAGCCTATAACTGCACTTCTACAAAACGCACCACCACCGAGTATATGCGTATCAAGGATATGTCCGACAGCTACAAGAGCCATTATAAGCACCTTTTTAGCAATGCCCTTGAATCCTATCTTTGAGGATAGTTCTTTCTGAACAATCGCCACAAAACAACCTGTGATATAGTCTAAGATCATAAATGATACTAATGCATATAAAAGTCCATCCATACCGCCCCACAAAAAACCCGCTATGCCTGCTGCTACAGCAAATATTGTTTGTATTGCTTTATCCATCGTTCTCACCTTCTTCCTCATCGGGATATCGTTCTATCACTGTACCCTCGGGGAAAGATGTAGGATAATACGTGCAATCGCTTGCTATTATCACGTGATTTATCAGCGTGTTGTAAAAAGCATATCGCCCTATTCTCTTTACCGATTTCGGGATAGTTACAGAATAAAGCTGTATGTTGTTAGCGCACGCACCGAGATAAATAGTGTCAGCCATGTTTTTTGTTTTTAAACCGTCAGAACCAATCACCCAGTTATCATCGGGCTTTGGTATCTGTCCGAAAAGCCCTGTTTCAAGTCTGTTCTCCGACACTCTCCAAAGTATCGGAGTAAGGGGATAAGTCGGTATCTTTACAACGTTTTGCAGACCTGTTCTTAGCTGATGCTGTGTGCGCCACAGAGCAGGTGCAAGGGGATATGAGGGAAATGTTATCGAATCATTAAACTCTGATTCTGTCAGTTCGATGCTTGTTACAATCCAACTCACTCACCCTCACCGCCCTCGGGATCTTCCTCAGGATAAGCCGTGAAGCCTACAGCCGCAAGTGCATCAACGTCAAGCATCTGCGCCGAGGTAACACCTGTAAAGCCTGTCGGAACAGAAAGACCACTTGCAAGCTTTTCTGTGTTCACAAGTGTAACACCGTTTGCATTGCTCCATGTGCCTATTGCTGAGATATCAGCATCAATGACGTTTTGGCCGCCGCCCGAATTTGTAAAGCTGAGGAAGGGAAAATCACCTGTTATCTTAGATTCATACAGTTCAAGTGCTTCTGTGATAGTCGGTTCATCACAGATAAAGTTCATATTTCCATGCTGTACTGTTACATAGTCGGAATTGCAGAATTTTGCACCGTTTTCAAGTTGTAAAGCAAAGCTGCAACCATGTGCCGTGCCACCGAGCACACCTGTTGAAAATATCGTTTTTGCACTTGCTGATGATGAAGTTGTAACACGGTTAACAAAATAGCCACCGTCAACTACACCCGAGAACTGACAATTCCCGAAAGTAAAATATTCTGCTTTGTTAAACCAGTATGATATGTCAGAAGATTTGTTAAAATCAAGGAAATTTATGTTATAAATATACTTCCTTGATGTGGTTGGCGAACCCATGAAAAAATACTGAATGTTTGAGCCGTAAAGCCCTTTGATAGTCAGCCCATTTCCATTTACGCTTGTCGCATTCCAAGCAACTCCTGTTGTCAAACCGCCCTCAACTATCTTCGGGAAATCCCATGTATTTACTGTGCTTGTATCAACTTCGACAAACGCCTGATTGCTGCCGACTGCGGTCACAAAATCAGCCCACGTATCGACAATATATGGGTCTGCTTGTGTGCCTGTTCCTGTTACGCTCATTCTATTTCCTCCGTTCCATCTGGTATTATAAGCTGTCTAAGGTTACCATCACAGAATGTTGTTGCCTTGACAGTTTTCAAAGTCATGCCTAAGAAATCACCCGGCATTATTACATATCTGTTATCGCCCTTGTACAAATAGGTTACTGCTCGTTCGTTATCTTCACCCCATATGTAGTCTGTTGATTCTGTCGGCTCTGGCTCTGGTTCAGGCGGTACATCAGGGTCATAACTTCCGGCATCGTCAATAACGAAGTTTCTGTCGATGTGTACGTTATACCCATTCGGACGTGTGAAGCTTCGTTCACTACCGATAACTACCTCTAAGCATTCGCCTGTGATACCATCCTTGACTGTTTTCGTTATCTCTAACTCCCAGTACCTGTCTGCTTCATCATCCCACACTTTACCGATATCACCGACTTTGAAACGGTAATTGTTGGTAAATTCCTTGTACTCAGGATGATTCTTTAAATCCTGTACAGCAATTCTAAAAGATATCAAAGGAGCGCAATTTTTCTTGAAATACTCCATTACTTTGCGTGAAAGCATTTCTTCCGTATAGTATTCTTCTTCTATGTCAAACGAGAAATTCTGAGAACGAACTATATTATGCGGATATGCTCTCGGCAACGTTGATGGGTCCCACGCAACAGCGAACCAATCCCCACGCATTCCGTATCCACGAAAATATGTGCAGAATGTCTGTAAATCAACTGTTTTCTGTATGCTTTTCAGATTTAAGTCGGGATGAAGAACAAATGCATCGTCACTCGCTCCCTCCATGCGTTCATAAATGCTGATATTGAAGTTGTCACGGTATAACTCACCACCAATAAGGGAAGTGAATCCATTACTGCCCAACAACATTTCCCAAGGGGTATGACCTTCGGGCATCTCGTACCATTCACGAAAAGTCGGGTCTGAATCAAGATTTGTCTTAATGCTGAAATGGTATCTAAGATTGTTTTCTTCGTCCCAGGGCACATCCCACATCTGAGCAAGTATGCTGTCGATAAGTGTCTGACCTCGATAGCCTGCTATTGACGTACCGGGGAAAAGCCAATAATCATTCAAGTGATAGCTTATATGCTCTGCATACGCTGTTATAATCTTACTGTTAGCTTTCGTTGATGTTGTTACCTTGCGGATGATAAACAGCTGCCCTAAACACTTTATGATGTTCATTTCAAGGATAAAACGCCATTTTCCTGTGCTGTCTTTCGGATGTTCAAGTGTCAGGCTATAACCACCGTTTAATTCCTCAGTCACCGTACATCGTGTAGGTTCAAGCACTAAGCCGTTATTATCAAATCCGTCTTGCTCAGTGTCCATATCGTACACGCTGATATAGTTGTGATTTGTATCACCGCCGCCCGATGGAGTGTCATTATAAGGATAGTACCACATCGGTATAAAGGGTATACCGTCATTTACATTAGCATTTATACGTCTTAATACCTCTGTCTGATATGCCTGTCCACTGCTTTCGGGGTCAACAGGATTTATGCTATCATACTGCTCGTTTCTCCATCCCTCATCCTCGATGATATCAAAGTCATGATCTTCGAGTACGTCAATATTGCGTAAATCACCGTATAACTGTTTCCAATCATCAAACACAGACGAAAAATCTATGTCATTACGGTTCGTTACCCATACCGTCTGTACAAACAGCGTGGGGTCAGAGAAGTATACAGGATTTACTCCTCTTATATACTGTGGATTCCATATGTTCTCATTGTCAACAATTACGTTACCTGTGAACTTTCGCCTGTCTATGTGTGATGAAAAGTTGAATATGGTGTTTCTTGCTTCGATCAGCCAACACCGATGTTCTCTTGACGTACCGAAATTCTGTACAAACAAGATGTTGCCTGCATATTCACTCTGAATGTCAATATCATAGTTAAGTACAGAATGATAAAATTGCACATCTCCGTTTGGTATTATTGCAAATTTACGCTCATTCCCCGGCTCAATGGATTCAATTTGCCCTAAATCAGTATTTTTAAGGTTTATGACGTTTGATATAGTTACCTCAGAATAATAATACTGTGCCATTGGAGTATAAGCGGAGTTTTCAGTTCTTGCATTAACGATACACCATCTGAACCATCCCTTTGTGCCTAAGCCAAATACCGATTGCGTTCTCGCCCAATAGTCCGAGCCTGACGTTGGATGTTCCATAGCGAACCACCTGTAACCGTCTGTATCAAAGTTAACTGATGGAATATAACAATCATAGACGTATACATTATGTGCTTCGGCGTAATAGATAGGTGTACCGTAACCGTAACTATATTGGTCTTTACCGTAGATAACTATATTTCGGCAATGCTCAAACACAGCGTGATTAACTGTCAAATTCTTTATCTTCGATAGTCCACTGTAAGAACCGGGGCTTGTTATTTGATCGCTTGATCTGAACGCTGGACAACCATTCATCCATCTGTCAGTTATAACATTGTCAGCAGACACGCCACCATAGTTAAAACTATGTGTACTGCCTGCAACAGTAACCGTGTCTATCGTAAGCCCTGCAAAATCGATTTCAAATACCGTTAGAAGCGGTGCATCATTCGGATTGTCATAAGTCTGCAAGGTCATAGAATCAACGTGTGCAGGTCCTGTCCATTCAACAGTATAGCCCTGATACCGTGGATTCACAACAGCATCAAGTAACTGCTGAATCGAATTAACTGTAACTGTAGGCATTAAATATACCTCCAATTCGTTTTGATTCGTACCCTTGTGGCTGTACCTGTCCATGATATAGTATTATCACCAACGCCAAGGAGTGGGAATTTACCCTCATCATGGCCTATCAAAAGCCTATTACTGCCATCATAGACAATAAATCTTGACGAATCTATGTATACAGTTGCTAATAGGTTTGTCAGCTTGTATTCAACGTTATTGCAGGTCAGTGTGAAACCGCCCTCTGTTCCTGTAAGCTCTATGACAGGTTTGCTGTACCATGTACCGACATTCTCGACTGTATCACCGCTTGACAGCTCTATCCAGTCATTGTCTAAGCCGTATCTGAACGGCTTAAGGGTAAATGATACCCTATAATTGATACGTCTGTTGTCGGCCGTCTGCGATACCTCAGAAACGCTTATAGACAGTATCTTGTAATATACGTCTGGTGTTGTCGATAATTCAAGAGTATTGCCGCTTGCAAGAAAAGCACGTATAGCCGAATCATTCAGATCATCAGGGTAGAACTTGTAAAAGTTAATGCTATACGAAATAGGTTCAAACACATCATCGGGGATTGAAAACGGTTCTTCTGAACCTGTATAGCCTGTTGTGTATCTCTGCTGTGCGTGTGGTACAGGCTCTAAAACATCAACAAATACGCCGTAGTTATCACTTGAAACGCCGTTTATTTTAAAGCTGTAGTCGCTTGTGTAGTTTGCCATATTAGAAACCTGTACCTCCTATCGATCTTGTTTGTAATACGCTAAGGTCAGCGAGCTTTTGTGCTATTCTCTCAACGTCATAATCTGAGGATATGCCGCCCTCTACGTTTATATTAATGTTGATAGTATTGCCGCCTATCTGGTTAAGCTTACTATCAGGTATAATTGTTTCAGGTTCTTTTTCACCGACAATTGCGAGTGTGGGTCTTGTTACTCTGCCGCCATCACCGAATTTCGGCAAAATGCTACGTGCGCCCTCAAATATCATGTCAACGCCAATTCCCCAGTTATCTTGAAACTCAGAAATAGCATTGCTTACTCTGCCTATCGCATCTTTAATAGCATCGATTGATGTTACAATAGTGTTCTTTGCATCGGCAACAAGGCCGCCAACGCCCTGCCAAAAGTCATTCCACTTCTGAGCCGCACCATTAGCAGAAAAGAAATCGTCTATCTTCTCGCCGAATCCCTCGATTCCTTCTCCGATCATATCCATTCCGATTTTCCAGTCTTCAAAGAAATCTCCGTTGTTTATATCGTCAATAAATCCTGATGTATCAAAGTCCTTAAAGGCTTCACCTATGGTTTTTAACGCCCCTGCAAGCATATCAAGAGAACCAACGGTTAAATCACCAACTGCCGAAAACAGGGGACTAAGAAAATCGTCCCATACTGTTTTGCCTATTGGCGCAAGCATATCAAGCACGTTTTTGATGTTATCAAATGCCGCTGATACTAAGTCTATTCCTGTGGGTAAAGCTTCATTTGTGAGCCATGTTCCAAGCGGTTTAAGAACGTTTTCAAATGCCCATGAAACGCCGTTTACAAGTGTTTCAGCTAACGGTTCAAAGCTATCAATAAGACCTCCAAAGGATTCTTTAAGTCTGTCAAAATCTATATCCGATATAAAATCTTTGATACTGCCGAAAATGTTTCTCATCCCACCGCTGAGCCAGTCAGGAAGATACCCAAGAAGTGTATTGCCTATTGTTTCAACAACTTCACTGCCTGTTTCTAACAGTGTAGGTAAGCTGTCAACAATGCTTGTTCCAATCGAACTTATAACAGAAACGCTTGTTTCCATCAAAGACGGTAAGACCTTCGGTACTATCTTAGCAATGCTTTGTCCGATTTTTGGAGCAGCCTTAACTATAAGACCGCCCACACCGTCAAGAGCCTTTTCTACTCTCGGGAGCAAATTGTCAAATGCCGCTCCTGCTGTTTCAGACAGATTGTCAAACGCATCTCCGACATTGCCATCGTCTTTTGATATTTCGACTTTGAGATTTTCCCATGCCGCTTTAACAGAGCCGATCGAACCTGAGATCGTGCCGGATGCTTCTTTCGCCGTAGTGCCTGTTATACCCATTTCTTCTTGTACTACGTGTATAGCCTGTACAATGTCGGAATAACTTGATATATCATACTGTATACCTGATATCTCCTGCGCCTTGTCAAGAAGTTCCTGCATTCCCTCTTTAGTGCCTGCAAAGCCTAAAGCAAGGTTATCAAGCATAGTGAAGTTACCACGTGAAAAACCTCTGTATGCGTTCTGGACAGCTTCCATGTTTGTACCCATACGATTAACGTTATCCGACATATCAGTGATGGACAAATCCATGAGTTCAGCCGCCTTTGCCTGATCGCCGCCAAGAGAATTGATAAGCGAAGCCGCTGACTGTATAGAAGTCTCCATGTACTCATTCATTGACTGCCCTGCTGTAAGATACGCCTTTTCAGCGTTCTTCATTACAGTGTCAGCCGATGAGCCGAAAAGCGTTTCAATACCGCCTGCTAACTGCTCATAGTCTGCATACGCCGAAACAGATTCTTTTACAATTGCCGAAACGCCTGCCGCCGCCGCTCCAAGTGTGGCTGTGGAGAATTTTGCAAAATCCCCTAAAGTGCCTTTTATTGCAGATAAACCGCTTTTATATTCACTATCATCAAGCCTTATCTTTGCTTGTAAATCAAATACATCCACTTATTTATTCCTCCTTTCCTGCGAAATCAGAATAGAAATTCTGTAAAGCTGTCTGGTATTCGTCACCGCTGTCCGATGGATGCAGAAGATCATACCATCTTATATCTGTTCGTGCTATCTTAGCCATACAGTCAGTCATGTATACTCTGTAGCTTAGTTCCTCGGTACGCTGATTAACCTTTGCTACAACGTATTTCATGAATCCTCTGACTGTTTTTCCTCGGTATTCGCCATAGCAGATATCGCAGACCTCGCATTCGTGCAGGACTGCATAAAAAAAGGTGCTGTTTCCTCGCCTTTGAATATTTCTGCCGTTATTCGTGCTACCGTAGAAACGGTTTTAACTGCGCTCTCAGGCTTTTCATCAAGTATAGCCATAAGATTATCAAAGCTTTCTTTGTGTGCCTTATAAAGCGGTGTGGCCGCTTCAAACCACGTCTTGTCTTTCAGTGATGCAAATAGCTCTGTATCTCCGAGTATCTCGTTTACGTGCGGTACGCATTCCATAAGCGTATCAATTTCTTTGATTTCGTTAAATCTCATATTATCACTAACCTTTCATATAGCAAAATATCCCCGATAATTCGGGGATATTCAATTGTTATTCAGTTGTTTTTATACGCCATCTGTAACAGTAAGGACAGCAGGGATTGTATATGCTGAACCATCTGAATTAGTAAGCTTGCAACGGTATCTGTTGCCGTTGGCTTCATCTGTTACATCAGAAGTCGCAAGGCTGAGCGTTGCTGATGTTGCACCGCTGATATTCACAAAGCCCTTATCAGTCGGTGTCTGAACCTGCCACTGATAGCTCGTTGCACCCGTTGCGGTTACGGAGAAGCTTGTTGCTGTTCCTTCTGCAACAGTTACACTCTCAGGCTGCTCGGAGATCACAACGCTGTTATTGCCCGTTGAAAAGAAATAATAATCTATCTCAGGCTTTGTCTTGTCATTGATACTTCTGTATGCTGTGAATGTAAGAGCATTTCTGCCTATTCCTCTCTTGCTTGTAGATATTGCAAGACCGCCAGTTGAAAGCGTATTGCGCATTACACACGCTATCCAGCCGCTTTTCTTGTGTATCAGCACTGTTATATTCTCAAAGTCTGTGTTTTTGAGAACGAGCCTTGTCTTTATCTGGTTTCCGTCAATATCTGCTGCCGCAAGTGCTCTCTTGACATCTGTAATGTCAAATGAAGCACCTGTCAAGGTTAGAGTTGAAGCAGGTTTCCCGGTAACTACCTGAAATTCTTTATATACGAAATGAACGCCGTTCAGGTCAGCTCCGAGATCAAGCATATCAAAGCTATCATTGATAGATACATCGCCCGTTGTAAGCATAAGCAAGTCACCCTCAGCAGGCGGTGTAAAGCTTTCCGGGTCAAAATCCTTGACAACAACTGCCGTGTCAAACGCTGTGCTGTTAACATCGCTTTCCTGAACTATCTCATAGTCCATTAAGTCAATCATCTGTTTTCCTCCTTTCAAGATACTGTATAGAACCGAATATCTAAGCTGAATACAGTTCTTTTTATAAGATCATCACTATCATCGCCCATTCTGTGAGCGAAAGGGGATGTGCCTTTATAAATCAACACTCCACCATCATCACAGTGGAGCATAAGCCCGGTGCTTGGAATAGCCTTTGATATTCTCTTTGCCATCTGCACCGAGTTCACCCATGAAGCTTCGCGATACCATGTTGAAAAGCTCATCGAACATAAACCTTCATCAAAGCTGCTATCTATACCTTCATAGGTGATATAAGGAAAAGCAGGCGGATTTTTTGTTGAATAAATCGCTGTTTCCTCAAATGCTGGCAAAAACCTTGAAAAAAAGCTCTGAATTGCTTCTATTTTATCCATAAATGCCGCCCTGCTCCTTTCATAGTATAATTATACTGCTTTGGTTACAAACCATTTAAAGCGCATTTTAAGCGTTAATGGGCATATCAGAGGGAAGTTCCCACTTTTCAGCCTTTGCATAGCTGAATTGAAGTCCTGCGCTTGCAGGAGTTTCTTTTTCAGTGTTGCTTTCCGTGATCCTGAATGTTTCTTCGTCTTTGTTTCTCATAAAGACCTGTCCTTTTTTCAAGATTATGCCTTTATCAACGCAGACTGTATACATTTTCTTCTCGGTGATTGCTTCTGCGACTTGTGCGCCGAGTGTTTCTTGTGGGATTAGCTGTACTGTAATTACTGCGCCTTTGTTATAGCTGTAATCAACACCACCGATGCCGCCGTATGGGTCAGGACTGACCGTTGACGATTCGTCAAGCAGTGTTATTTCGGTGTTGTAATCGTTGAGGATGCCGTTATCAAATATGCTCATAATACCGATATCCTCCTGTATGGATTCAATCGGGATGAAAACTGTGACATATATGTGACGGATGCACCGCCACTGTTACCGCCTGTACTGCCTTTCGAGTAATTGTATACACCCTGTGCATTTTCACTCTGGAAAGGAGACATATTCGCATTTCCGACACTTTCATACTTTGTGCGCCATGCCGCTATATCATCACACAAAGCCACGAATGCTCTCGGTACGGACATAAGCCACACCTGACCCGTGAACGTTTCATCCTGTAACAATGCTAACGATTCAGCTGCATTGCAGTAAACACCGTTATTCAAATCACTGTTAACGATTCGGAAGTATTGATTTGGTTTCAAGGTAAAAGAAGGCGATACGAATTCGCCGCTTTCAATTGTAAACTCTCCCTTGCAAATATCAGTTAGCCCGATATAGTCTTTCAAGAAAAAGTTCTTGCAGTATTCACAGTATTCTGTGATATCGGTCATATCGCACCGCCTTTCATTTATTCTTCGCTTTTCTTACGCTTACGCTTTGGCTTTTCCTCTGGTTCATCCTCGTTTTCTGTTGTATCTGTAACATCTTCGGGAATTACCTCGGGAATTACCTCGGGAACTGCTTCGATCAACACTGTTTTCTGCCTGTTCATCGCAGTTGACAGCATTTCTATACGTTCATCGGATGGCTCATATCCCTCTCGGGGATATGTGTCACCCTCTGCGTATTTATAGCCGTGATCCTGTAAGTCTGTAAAGTGCTTTACTACTATGTAAGCCATATCAAGCACCTGTATCAACTACATCTGCGATAAACAGAGAATCGGGGTTTACAAGAATTGGGATAAATACTGCGCTTGCTCTTGTCCAAAGCACATCAGGGTCATGCTCTGTAAACTGGTCGATATAGATATATCTGCCCTCTGTTGAACCTGTTGCTGTGATAAGCTTGTTCTTTACAGCAGGTGGTACGCCCCAAAGACCTGCGCCGATTCTACCATTAGGCATTGTTGCGAAGAATGTAATCTTATTCTCAGGGAAATATCTAAGAGTAGAGATTGAAGCAACAGATGTTGACGCTGTAAATGCTTCGTTATCAGGATTGTAAATACCATCAGCTTCGATGATTGTCTCGATGCCATACTCAGAAGCGAGATAATCGTCAAAGGTTGAACGTCTTACAGTTGCGCCGCTTGCGATATTGCCATTAATAGCAATCTGAACCTTGCTGTTCTGTCTCATTTTTGTGATGTTCTTGCGGCTCGTCATCATGCCGTTGATAACAACACCCTTCGCCTTAGCTGCATCGATGATGGACTGTATTGCGCCGAATACGTCAGAATCTGCGCCGATATCCAGTGTAAAGCCCTTTTGATCGTTACCAAGACCGAAGTCAATTGTAAGATCAAGGTTGTTCTCGCCGATTGTAACCTTACCTGTTGCCATGATCTCATACTTAGCAACAAGAGTTCTTGTCTTTACCTGCTCCGCAAGTGTTCTTGCATCGTTGAACACGTAATCGAGAAGTCTATCGGGAACTGTGATATTGTTATCTATGCATTCAAGCATAGTCTCTGATGTGTTGATCTTTACCTTGATAAGACCTTTCTCGATCTCGTGATTTTCGAGTGTAGGTCTGATTGTCTTGTTAGCTTCTGTATCAAAAGCGTGATACTTAGCCATCTTAGGAACAAGCTGCTGTGATGTGATAGATGCCCATCTCGCTTTCAGATTGTCGCTCTGCTCATCGTTGAAAAGCTGGTCGATTGGCTCATTTGGTCTTGTAGGATTGAAAGGAAAGTTGAGCCATTCAGCTTCTGTCAGCATTCCATTAATTCCGTTAGCCCATGTAATACTCATTTGTCAGTCCTCCTTCCTTATGCTTTAGTGTCTGCGGTAACAGTACCGCCGGCAACTACGCAGCCCGTAACATCAATTGATACAACTGATACCTTGTAAGTGTCAGTGATCGTATAAGATGAACCGCTTGTGAATGCACTCCATGAGGTAGTGTCGATTGCCTGTCCGTAGTAGAACGAAGGAGCAGTTGTCGCATTGCCTACCTTGTAGTAATAAGACTCACCTGCGCCGGGAGTATAGCCGGATGCTGTGATTACTGTCTTACCACTTGCTGCGCCCTCAGCTGATTCAAGAGTGATTTCAGCAAGAGTGCCGTTGCTCTCCCACTTAGGACGTACCACATCAGGAGCGGATGCTTTGAAAGTAAAGCCTTTTCCTTCAAGTGCTGACTGAACACCGCTCTCAGGGGATGCAGGAAGTCTGTCAAGGTAAACATTGCCCTTTGTAACTACTGAACCGGGCATTGCACCGCTTGTTACATCGATATCCTCGTATACGATGCCCTCAACTGTACCGCTTGAATTTGCAGGGAAAAAAGTTCCCATCTTTACGATCTTGCGACCGTCTGAAAGAGTAGTTGCAAGAGACTGTGGAAGTTCTCTTGTTTCTCTTACACATTCCTCATCGCCATTGATTAAGAAATAACCGGGGCTGTAAGAACGTGCTGTATTATCTGTCTGAATGAAAGACATATTTTATTCCTCCTTTACCGTAGTTGTGCCACCGTCTGACTTTGATTCGGGCTTTATTCCGTAATGATCGTAGTCATACTTAGCACTCAATTTCTGGAATCTCGCCGCTATTTCGCTCTTAGGCTGTGACTGCTGTGTCTGATTCGGGACGTTTGGTGTGTGTGTAACCTTTGTTGTTGTAGGCTTATACTCGCCCCATTCGCCCTCGATAGAGGTCAGGAGTTTATCACTGTCCTTTATCTTGCCCTCATCGTCAAGCTCGATACCATCAACATAACCACCGTACTTCGTGATTTTGCTGATAGCATTGTCTGAATATCCTTTTTCTTTGAGATAAGCCTTGAAAGCTGTTGACTTCTTAGCTGTTGTCTCTTTTGCCTTGATATCCTCTTTCAGCTTGTCATGTGCAGCCTTTTCAGATTCATACTTTCCTTTGTAATTGTCCTTTTCAGCGGCTGAGATTTTGGAATTAGCTTCGTCAAGCTGTCTCTGTACATCGGACAGCTTTTCTGCATCTTCCTTGTACTTCTTGATTTCGGCTTTGAGATTATCTGTTACCTCAGTGTGTAAGTCGATAAGGCTCTGCACCTGATCGTCAGTGAATCCCATCGCCTTTAAGGTCTGTCTCGAAAATGCCATAGTTTATACCTCCGTTACTTTGTCGGCTGTTCCTCGCCGTTCGGTATTTATATTCAGCGGATTTACTTTACCGCTTATATGCAAAAAGAGGTCAACGATAGGGGGTATCGTCAACCTCTTTGACCTTCTGACTTAACGCTTAAAGTCAGGTGATAATATGGATGCTCGTTATCGGTAATTACCCGATTCTGAGCATATAAACAAAAAGAGCGCAGTTGATATAATCAACCACGCTCGGCATTCCAGTAATACTTTTGTTACTGCTTGTTCTTCGGTTTTTTGAGTTCCTCTCGCCTGATATCCATTATCTTGATGTTATCCTTTAAGGGGATAAGTTCGATTCTATGCCCTTTTTCAAGAGCAGCATGGATTCTTTCAAGCTGTTCGGGGGTAATTTTGTATTTGTCCATATTATAACACCTGACTTTCATAATGTCAATACATTTCGTATAATTTAACGCTTCATAATAGCTTCAATTATACGCTTGTATTTTTCTGTGTGTTCGGATGCGGCTTTTTTTAGCATATGTCGGGGCTTCATACCTCTTCTAACGTGATATTTGCCGTTACGGTCATAATAGCCCCACGGAGACTTTCTGCCCTTTCCGTCTGATGCATAGATGCCTGTACCTAATTCAACGTAGACGGAGTAAGGCTGTACATTAGTCCCGATGTAAACATCATCGCCCCTGACTGCATGAGTGATGGAGTTCCTCAAACGTCCAGTATCAACAGGGGTTGCCCTTTTAGCATAGCCCTCAGCCTGTATGCCTACACCCTCAAGAGCCGCTTTCTTCTTTTCTTCCAGTGCTCTGAGTATCTCGCCGCTGTTATCGGTTATCTGGATATCTATGTCGGGCATTTTTAATCACCGTCCTTTTTATCCTCAGTCATTTCCTTTAATGCCTGTGTTGCAATAAAGAAATTGTCTGCGGTTACTTCGTCAAGGTCTTTCGCCTGCTCAGATTCTTTTTTCTTATCATCCATATTATCACTTCCTTCTCAGACTTTCAAAAATCTTGATAAGGTTCGGATCTGCGAATTTCTCGCCCTTTTGCCATGATGCAAAACTTTCAGCGATATATTCACCCTTTTGTGTTGTTGCATATCCTGAGATTTTAGGAGCGTATGTCTGCATATCCTTTTCGACATTATCCCATAATTCATGCTTTTTGACTTGCTTTTCAAGAGCGTGACCGAATTCATGCGTTAAAGCTTCGGTTATGTTGTCAGGGACCGTTCCTCGACCGCTTATCTTTGAATTCTCTATCACTGTTCTTGCCGCCCTTGATAATTTGTTGAAGTC
>JAEEGL011367916.1_pt1 | contig 51753 bp, 34 predicted proteins | sample 9134231 | NCBI WGS metagenome assembly JAEEGL01 (sample SAMN16246548, study PRJNA631951) | gut metagenome | biome: gut microbiome; feature: rumen; material: fiber-attached | host: Bos | place: Iran: Karaj | collected 2018-10
TGTACGGCCTCTCCCTCTCGCTCGACCTCATCAAGAAGCACAAGGACATGCGCATCGTCTACACACCCATCCACGGCACAGGTCGCCGCTTGGTGCCCGAAATCCTGAAACGCAAAGGCTTTGAAAATGTCTATTGCGTTGAAGAACAAATGGTTGTGGACGGCAACTTCCCCACCGTAAAATCGCCTAACCCAGAAGAACCTGCCGCCATGGCCTTGGCCGTGAAGAAAGCCCAAGAAGTGAATGCCGACCTCGTCATGGCTACCGACCCTGATGCCGACCGCGTGGGCATCGCCGTGAAAGACGACAAGGGTGAATACCTGCTGCTCAACGGCAACCAGACCGCCAGCATCTTCGTCTACTATCTGCTGAGACGCTGGAGCGAATTGGGCAAACTCACTGGAAAAGAGTACATTGTGAAGACCATCGTTACTACCGAGCTGTTGTTTGAAATGGCCAAGAAGTACAACGTGGAGCGTTTCGACGTGCTGACGGGCTTCAAGTACATCGCCGATAAGATTTTGGGTCTCGAAGGCAAGATGCAGTTCATCGGCGGCGGCGAGGAAAGTTATGGTTACCTCGCCGGAGACTTCGTCCGCGACAAGGACGCCGTCATCGCCACCAGCATGATTGCCGAGGCCACCGCCTGGGCCGCCGAGCAAGGCAAGACACTCTATCAAGTGCTCATGGACATCTACAAGGAGTTCGGTCTCTATAAAGAGAAACTCGTCTCGCTGACCAAGAAAGGCATCAGCGGCACCGAGGAAATCAAAGCCATGATGGAACGCTTCCGCACCAACCCTCCCACCGAAATCGAAGGCGAGAAGATTGTGGAAATCCGCGACTACAAGTTACAGGAAGCCAAGAACTTACTGACAGGCAAGGTCACGCCCATCGCGCTACCCAAGAGCGACGTGCTGCAATTCTTCACCGAAGGCGGCTCGAAAATCACTGTGCGGCCGTCGGGTACCGAGCCAAAGATCAAGTTCTACTTCGGCATGAAGGCACCTGCCGGCGAACCCGTCGAAACGGCCATGAAGACGCTGGACGAGAAGCTTGAGAAAGCCGCAGCGCTACTGACCAAGTAAAACGCAAAAAGCCCGCTCAACGGCGGGCTTTTTTATTGGAATTCAATCGGTTATCACCTAACAATACGCGTTCCGCAGGTCGGGTCGCCAAGGCGTGTAGCCTCGGTAATGATGGCCTCGTGGCCTGTTGCCTCCACAAACAGGATGGCGGCACGCACTTTGGGAGCCATGCTTCCCTCAGTGAACTGACCATCAGCAAGATGCTTCTTTGCTTCAGCCACAGTGATGGTGTCCAAAGCCTTTTCGTTTTCTTTGCGGAAGTTGATATACACCTTCGGCACGTCAGTGAGAATGTAGAACTCGTCAGCCTTGATGTTGACAGCAGTCATGGCAGAAGCCAAGTCCTTGTCGATCACGGCCTCAACACCGCCGAGACTACCGTCTGTCTTCTCCACGACTGGGATGCCACCGCCACCCACAGTGATGACGACGTTGCCCTGCTCGGCGAGATCCTTCACGATGTCAATGTTCTGGATGGCAATCGGTTTGGGTGAAGCCACCACCTTGCGCCAGCCGCGACCTTTCGGGTCTTCCTTGTAAATGGCACCCGTCTCAGCAGCGTACTTTTCCGCCTCTTCCTTGGTGTAATAAGGTCCAACCGGCTTAGTGGGATTCTGGAACATCGGGTCGTTCTTGTCCACCACGACTTGCGTCACCAACGTGACCACATTGCGCTTGATGCCCTCCTTGGCGAACACCTTGCCCAAACCCATCTCAATCATGAAACCGATAAGGCCTTGAGTTTCAGCAACGCAGAAATCAATAGGCATTCCCGGCACGCCAAATTGATGATGGCCAGCCTCGTGTTGCAGCATGACGTTGCCCACTTGCGGGCCGTTGCCATGACCGATGACCAAATTATAACCCTCTTTCAGGAAAGGAAGCAGTGAATGGCAAGTCTCCGTGACGTTTTCCATCTGTTCCTTGTAGGTTCCCTTCTGACCGCCTCTCAGCAAAGCATTTCCGCCGAAAGCGATAACAGCTAATTTTTTCATATAATTCAAGATTTTAGATTTCAGATTAAATTCTGTTGATTACCAAAGGCTTATTTGCGTTGATAGGTCACAGTATAGCCCGCTTGCTCAAGGGTAAGCTCCGTATCCGTGAGTTCGACAATACGCAAGGTATCGGCGAAATCATGAGGATTTGTGCCTGTGTATTGTCCCTTGAGGATGAGTTTGTCACCCACTTTTTCCCAAGCATGGAACTCGGAATAACCCATATTAATCGGCACGACCGAGCCATCTTTCAGCAACGTGAAGCCGATTTCGCCCACAATGCCATCTTCTTTGGCGGGTTCCACCCAAGTGCCTTCCAACGGTTTGCTGCCGCACGAAGCGAAAAGCAAAGTCATAAATCCGCTTAAAGCAATAATTCTCAAATGTTTAGCCATTTTCCTTCTTTGTTTGAATTGGGCTGCAAAGGTAAGGATTTTTATGATAGGAATTTAATTCTGGACGCGTTTTTTTACCAACCTTTCAATCTCACCAATCCAAAGGATGAGCGAAGTGCCGATGATGATACGAACCCAGTCGCCAAAGGTAATCGGCACTACGTTGAACATCTCGCCGCCGAAGTTTACAATCAGGACTTGACCAATGGCTATTATTAATAAGGTAAGACCGAAACCACGGCGAATGTCCTTGTCGAGCAGACCTTTCAGTGCCGATTGGTTGGTATGGTACGCCTTGGCGTTGAAAATGTTCCAGAACTGCATAAAGACAAAAATGGTGAAGAGCAGCGAGAGTTCCTTGGGGGTAAACTCACCTCCCAACTTACTGAAGTTGAAATAATTGACAAAGAAATCACGAAGTGAGAAGTCAGATAACGTATCCACGCCACAATGCATGAAATACTGAATGAAGCCGAACAACACCGCCACAAAAACCAAACCTGCTCCAAAGATACGTCGGCTCATGTCTCTGGTGATAATGAAGGCATCGCGCGAACGAGGTTTGTCTTTCAGGACGCTAATGTCAGGGGGCAAAGAGGCCAAAGCCATAGCCGCAAAAGTATCCATGATAAGGTTGATCCACAACATCTGAGTCACAGTGAGCGGTGAAGAAGTGCCCATCACTGCGCCAAGCAACACGATAAGGCAGGCCGCCACATTGATGGTCATCTGGAACAGGATGAAACGTTGGATGTTAAGGTAAAGCGAGCGACCCCACATCACAGCACGGGTAATGCTCTTAAAAGAATTGTCAAGGATGGTAATGTCGCTGGCTTCCTTGGCCACCGAGGTGCCGTCGCCCATCGAGAGACCAATTTGTGCCTTGTTTAGGGCTGGTGCATCATTGGTGCCATCACCCGTCACGGCCACCACTTCTCCTCTTTCCTGCAACAGCCTGACGAGGCGTTCTTTGTCGGAAGGTCGCGCCCTCGACATGATCTTCAAATCGGCGATGCGGTCGCGCAATTGGTCGTCAGTCAACAAGTTGAATTCTTTGCCTGTAATCATCTGTCGATTAGGATCGTCACCCTCTTTCCACAGTCCGACTTGCCGACCAATTTCACACGCCGTTCCTGGGGTATCACCCGTCACAATCTTGATGCCGATGCCCGCGTTTATGCACTCCTGCACCGAGTCGGCCACATCGTCGCGAATGGGATCAATGATGCCTACGATACCAAGGAAACACAAGTCCTCAATCATCAGCTTGCCGTTGGAGAACACCTTCTCCACTTCTTCTTCAGTGAGGTATTTGTAAGCGAAACCTAAAGTACGCATCGCCTTGTTTTGGTACTCAAGCAGCTTGTTTTCCACCTCATTTCTCACCCACTGCATATCCGCCTCACTATCAACCATCCTAACCGTAGCACAGCGTCTCATCACGATTTCAGGGGCACCTTTCACATATAACACATACTCTCCCGAAAAAGCAGTCTTGACGATGGTGGCCATGTATTTATATTTCGTTGTAAATGGCAACTGGTTGACAATCTTAGCGTTGTCGCGAATTCTAACAAAGTCCACATTGTTATCGAACAGCCATAGCAGCAGTGCGCCCTCGGTAGGATTGCCGATGACTTTCGCCTTCTGTTTGTCGCTATAATCCAAAAACGCCGTCGAATTGACCGCAATGCCCTCTGCCACCAACCGGCCCGTATAAGAATCGTCGATTCGGCTATTCTTCAAGCCAAAAATGAGGCTGTCACCAAGGCTCATGCGGTTTTTAGTCAGCGTGCCAGTCTTGTCGGTACATATCACCGTGGCGGCACCCATGGTCTCACATGCGTGCATCTTACGAACCAAATTATTGGTTTCCAACATCCTACGCATACTTAGAGCTAAACTTAGCGTGACACTCATCGGGAGGCCTTCAGGCACTGCCACGACAATTAGCGTCACAGCTATCATCAAGGTATTCAACAGATAACGGGCAAAACTCATCCAATCGAAAGGCAGGTCACCACGATGGGTGAAATACATCACCAGACGGAGTACAACAATCAATACAGCGATGACATAACTCGCAATCGTGATACCCTGGCCCAATTTGTCAAGTTGCTCATTGAGCGGTGTTTTTACCTTATTATCAATCTGTGCGCCGTGATATACCTTGCCCCACTCCGTCTCGTCGCCCACCTTCTCGACCACAAACATGCCATGGCCTTCCATCACCGAACTACCTCGACACACATAGTTTGACGGATAAGTGGCCTCTTCTTTGAACTCGGCAGGGTCGGTCGTCTTGCTACATGAAGGCTCGCCCGTCAAATCCGACTCGTTCACCCGCATGGCGATGGCCTCAACCAACGTGCCGTCGGCAGGAATCTCGTCGCCCGTCTCAATAACCACCGTATCACCCACCACAACATCCTTGCGTTCAATGCGTTGAATGAAGCCATTACGATAAACCGTCACCATTTGCTCGTCCTCGCTTTGGTTCAGGATGTCGAATTTCTTGTTGGCACTCAACTCAAACACGAAGCCCACCGTAGTGGCCAACATCACCGCCACAAAAATGCCCAAAGGTTCGAGCAACACGCTCATTCCCTCGGCACCCGTGAACAATTGGTATAATGAAACTGCAACCGACAACAACAAGGCTATCAGCAATATACGTATAATAGGGTCACTGAATTTCTCCAAAAACTGTTTCCAAAGCGGGTCTTTCACTGGAGGAGTCAACACGTTGTCGCCATGTTTGCGGCGGCTCTCCTCAACCTCCTTTTGCGTCAGACCGTTCCGATAATCTCTCGACATGATTCAATTTTTACTACTTTTGCGTTGAAAAAAACGCGCAAAAATACATTCTATTGTGAAAACGGAAAGAGGTTGCAAGGTTGCAACCCAAATTAAAAACACGCAACTCCATGAAATTCAAGGAAAACCACAAAACAGCATTAGCAAAAGTACTTTCAGACCTCGTGCAATGTGACGGTATCGTCAACCAAGGCGAAATCGACTTCCTGCAAAGGGTTTACGACACTTTCGGCATCACTGCGGCCAGCCGCAAGAAAGCCACCAAGCTCAGCCTCTCTGATGCCGTCGGCATGCTGAAAAACCTTGGAAAACGCGAAAAAATTACCATCCTCAAACTATTTCAAACTCTTTCCCTTTCCGACGACTCACTTGACCCTAACGAATCGCTGCTGACCACTTCCCTATTGCTCTCCATCGACATTGAACTGCCTGAGACCCAAGGCATCAAAGCACATTTTGTCTCCATTCCCAACCTCAACTTTGACACGCGAAATGCCGTGCTTTACGTGGAGGCAGAATACGACAAGGCCGTGAACCATAGGATTTTGGACGACTATGACTCCATCTGCAAACTGCTCAACAACGCCGATCGCGAGTTCTTCTATTTGCCTGTAGTGATGCACAACCTCAACGACAAACGTGCCACCTTCATACAAGCACTTAGCTACATCGAGCCTACTCTTTCCGACGAGCAACTCGACCTCATCGACAGCCGAATCGACCTGATGAGCAGTGCTTTCCTATCCAAGGAAATATTTCTCAATTACTTGAACACCAATGGTTTAAATATCAAAAAACCCTCATTCTTTTTTAGAATCGGCGACAAGAACACCGACAACCAACAGGACTTTCTCATCCTCGAAATCGAAGATGATCCGCTGAGTACCTTGCAACATTTCTTTGCACTAAAAGACCATATCGTCAGCCTCCATCCCGAAGGCTTGAGTCAAAAAGACGAACGGTTTCTGCAAAAAGCGATGACGACACCCAACGACGCCGAAAAAGATGCACTCAACTACACAGGGTTCCACAAAATACTGATCGACACCGTTTTGAAATACACAGGAAGCCACGAAGCCAGCCGACTTTATGTCACCAAACGCGGCGACCTTTTCCTCACCGACCGCAACAATGCAGAAGTGAAAATGCCCGCCTTGAGTAAAGCGCTCTATATCCTCTTCCTTTTCCATGAGGAGGGCATCCCGTTGAATTACTTAAACGATTACAAGCCAGAGCTTTTCCGCATCTACCGCCAAATCTCGACCTACGGAGACAACACACTGCTAAACCAAGCCGTCGACAACCTCACTGACTTTGTGGGCAGCACCATGAACGCCACCCTCTCGCGCATTAAGAAAGCTTTCACTGACATCCTCGGCAACGATGCCGCCCCCTACCTCATCCAAGGCAATAGAGGTGGTCGCAAAGCCATACCATTAGAGCGACGATGGGTAGTGTTTGAAGATCGTAACGTATTCGAATAGCTTTATGCTTTCTGTCCTTCCAACAGGAACGTGACATCGGAATTCGGGTCGATTTCGACCGCATCCTTGCCGTAGCGCATGACTATCATCTTCTTGCCTCCCTTGAGCATCATTTGGCCGTCGGTCACCCAAAGGGCTGTGGCTTCGCGAAGTCCCACCACCACTCTATCCTGATTCACGGCCAGATACTCGTTGATGCGGTCTTGGCGGGTCTCGCCGCCGTGCTTGATCATCTTGTCGATTTCGGGATGTGGGTCAAGGTAGTGAGGATTGATTTGGAAAGGCACCAAATTGAGACAGTTGAACGATGCGGGCTGCACAATGGGCATGTCGTTGGTGGTGCAAAGCGTTGGGCAAGCCACGTTACTTCCAGCACTCCAGCCCATATAAGGCACGCCGGCGAGGGCGCGCTTGCGGATGGCTTCCATCAAGCCGTAGCGGTGCATCTCGGCCACGAGGTGGAACGTGTTGCCTCCACCCACAACGATGCAGTCCGCCTCGTTGACAGCTTTCACCTTGTCGTCGAAATGGTGTACGGAAGTGAAGTTCTCCAAGCCGAACTTGGTGCGAAACACGTTCCTCACCTTCGATTCGTAAGCATCATAACTTTCAGGATACACCATGCCGCCGATGTTGACGCCCGCGAAAGGCACGAAGATGATGCGGCTCTCCCTATTAATATGGTTCTGCAAGCAGAAAAGTTCGATTTGGCTGGTCGCCCAAGCCAGGTAATTCTCGCCGAAGTTCGTGGAATTGCTGATCAGTAGTAATCTCATGACGATAAAAGTTTAAATGTTGATGGGGCAAAAATAAGGAAATTTTCAATTTGGGGTGATTTTCGAGCGGGATTTCCGCTTCCTTTGCCCATAACTCGAAAAAATATTGAGTTGTGGGCAAGTCTTCTTATTTTTATTTGCCCATATCTCGATAAAAAATTGAGTTATGGGCAATGTATAAGTTTTTTATTTGCCCATAACTGTATGCGCTGGCAAAAGAGCGAGGTGGTGATGGACGACCTGTTTAGAATGTAGATTGGATTATCCCAAGCACATAAAAAACGTGCAGTCAATCTTCCCCGAAGCCAATCTGTTATTCCATTCCACAGGTTTTTTGGCGGAAAAACTTGTTTTTCTCCTTGCCCTAAAGAAAAAAAGCTATATTTGTCCCCGATAAGCAACCCGAAATCTAACCAAACCTTATCGCAAACAATAAACACATAACAATATGGAAAAGAGAATTTTACAACAAAGAAGGGCTTTGCGTACCGCCCTGATTGTCCTGCTGCTGAGTGTGGTGGGGATGATGAAAATGCATGCAATAACAAGAGCAACAATAGGTGATTTAGTATACGACCTTTATGGAGGAGATTATGCAGCCGTTGTTGTTGGCCATGTAGACGGCCAGAGTGCCACTGGAAACTTAGACATCCCTTCCACTGTGACTTGGAATGGCAGCACATACTGGGTGAGGGGAATTGGAGGGAATGCATTCCGAGATTGCTCAGGACTAACGGGTACCTTGACGATTCCCAACACCGTATATAACATTGAGGGTGGGTCTTTTTATGGTTGTAGTGGCTTCACAGAATTGGTTTTCTCTCAAAACCCTCAATATTGGATTGAGATTGGTAATGAAGCTTTTGCCTATTGCACTGGATTTACGGACTTGATTCTCTCTGATCACGTGCAGGTAATTGGAAGCGGTGCTTTTGCCGGTTGCACAGGAATAACCATAGTGAGCATACCTAATTCCGTGATTGAGATGGACCATACTGCTTTTAATGGAACGGGGTGGTATAACAACCAGCCCAACGGCATTTTGTATTTGGACGGATGGTGCATGGGATACAAGGGGGCTGAGCCCACGGGGGCGCTGAATATTGCCGAAGGCACAAGAGTGGTAGCGGGAGAATCTTTTGAAGGATGCATTGGCATAACTGCATTGACCTTGCCAAACAGCTTGAAAAAGATAGGGAAGTCTGCCTTTTCTGGTTGCACTGGCATTACTGGCGAATTGATTATTCCCAACTCTGCAACCTATATTTTAGAAAACGCCTTTTCTCGTTGTACAGGTTTTACAGGCGATTTAGTCATCCCTGACTCTGTAATCTATCTTGGAAGTTGTGCTTTCGATAGTTGCAGCGGCTTCACAGGTAGCTTAACCCTTTCAAACTCATTGAAGAAGCTTAAGGAAGGTGTCTTTCGCGGTTGTAGTGGTTTCACGGGTTCTCTTGTTATTCCTAATTCCGTCACCCAAATTGGAGAGCGCCAATATGCCGGTACTGGAACTTTTGAGGGTTGCAGCGGTTTCACAGGCAGTTTGACCATTGGCGATTCCGTGACGATGATAGGACGGAATGCTTTCAATGGTTGCAGTGGTTTCACTGGTGAATTGGTCATTCCCGATGCCGTGAGAGATGTGGGCATGTATGCTTTTTCAGGATGCAGCGGTTTCTCGGGTAGCTTGACTCTCGGAGCTTCTATAGATTGGGTTTTTTGTTCGGCTTTTCGAGATTGCACAGGCATAACTACATTAAATTTCAATGCAACGCAAAGTGGTGCTTTTGGGGTAGGTTATCCAGCTGGAGGTTATTTTTTTTGGGATGGTTCTCCTTTTGAAGGTTGTACATCACTTACTACTTTGAACATTGGCGATAATGTGTTGACAATTCCGTGGTGTGCATTTTATGGTTTTAATGGCTTCGTCGGAGAGTTGGTCATTCCCAATTCCGTTACCTCCATAGGGGATAACGCTTTTTCGGGGTGTACGGGTTTCACAGGCGATTTGGTCATTCCCAATTCCGTAACTTCCATCGAGAAAAATGCTTTTTGGGGTTGCTCTAGCTTCACAGGTGAGTTGACTCTCTCCAATTCCTTGATTTCCATCAAAGAGTATTCTTTTGAAGGTTGTTCTGGCTTTACTGGCGAGTTGGTCATTCCCAGTTCGGTTAACGACATAGGAGAACGTGCTTTCCATAATTGCAGCGGTTTGACATCCGTTGTCATTGGAGACACCACAAACCCTGTCGAACCGATAACCACGATTGGTGCAGAAGCCTTCCTGAATTGCAGCGCACTGACTTCGGCTGTCTTTGGCAATTCAGGTTCCAAAATTGGGGATTATGCTTTCCATAATTGTAGCAGTTTGACCTCTGTTGTTATAGGTGACACGATAAACCCAGTTGAGCCTGTAACGACTATTGGAGCATCAGCATTCCGGGATTGCACGGAACTGACATCTATAATTATCGGTAATACTGTGATTTCAATTGGGCCAAGTGCTTTCTACAATACTGGATATCGCAATAATCATGAGGATGGGATCATATATACTCCGGGTAACTGGTGCATTGGACGCAAAGGCGTACCGCTGACAGACACGTTGCAACTTCGAGAAAACACACGGGGGATAGCAGGTAATGTGTTTAATGGTTGCAGTGGCCTCACTTATGTTTCGTTTCCTGATTCTTTGATTTCCATTGGTGTCAATGCTTTTATGAATTGCACAGGACTCACCTCTGTTACCATTCCATCATCCATGAGGTTTATCGGGAAGCGTGCCTTGTGCGGTTGTACGGGTTTGACAGATTTGTATTTCAATGCTGCCAACTGCGAGATTGAAGAAGGTAGGGTGGTCGAGAATAATCACTGGGTATACACTTATTATTGGTTGTATGACTGCCCTTCCTTGAGCACAGTGACCCTTGGCGATAGCGTTCAGGTTCTTAGTGGCAATGCATTCGGCGCATGCAGTAGCGTGACGTTATTGAATGTGCTTGCCGAGACTCCGCCATTGGTCACTTCTTTGGGGGATTTGAACCACGACATTCCCGTTCATGTGCCTTGCGGGTCATTGCTCGCCTACCAGACCATTCCGATTTGGAATGATTTCGCCAATATTCAACAAGACAACACATGTGTCTTTGACATTACCCTAATAGCCAGGGGAGAAGAAGGGGGAACGGTAAATGGCGGAGGCATCTATACTTCTTACCAAGATTGTACCATGACTGCTGAGGCTAATTCTGGCTATGTTTTCACTAAATGGACAAGAGATGGACATATCGTTTCATACAATCCTTCCTACACGATTGTTGTGACGGAAGATGCCACATACGAGGCGCATTTCAAACCCAATTCGGTTTCGGCTCATTACTATACAAATTCTGAGGACCCGTACTGCCCGTATGTGTGTGTTTCTTGGACGAAAGCTAACCATGCTTTTTTTGAGAACTATGAGTCTGGAGATTTTTCCTCAAACGACTGGCAGCTTGACCAAACCTATCCTTGGTCAATATATTCAGCCTATCCCTATGAAGGCAGATACTGTATGAAGAGTGGCGGCGGCAACTATTATACGAATAATATACAGTCAACGATGCAGATTACGGTAGATATACCGAAAAATGGTTCCATAAGCTTTGCCTACAAAATCAGTTCGGAAGAGAATTATGACGGCTGTGCTTTCTACATTGACGACCAGGAAATGGGTTTTTATAGTGGTTTGTCTGGTTGGAAAAAGAAAATATACCCTATCACTGCTGGTGAACATACGCTTAAATGGGTTTATAGAAAGAATCAATCGCGTTATCGCTATGACGATTGTGTTTACATTGATTGTATTGAATTTGAGGGGGATGGTTGGTATGCTTACGACAATGGTGTCAGTGTAAATGTTCTTGGTACAGGTGGTGGCAACATCTATTGGGGGGTCATGTTTCCTCCAGGTTCATACGAAGGCAATTTGCTGACCAAGGTTTCTGCTTATGACGCTGTTGCCATGCAAGGTAATGTTACCATCTACAACGGAGGGACTTTTTCACCGACCAATCCAGTGGGTCAAAGGGACATCTCTTTCACGGGAGTGGAAGACTTTGTTGAGTTTGAATTCGACACCCCTGTGGCGATTGACCCAACCAAGAGTGTTTGGGTGGTGTTCTACAATGGAAGCGGTACGGGTTATCCTGCCGCAGTATGCAACGACACAGGCGATGCCAACGGACGTTGGGTCAACATTGACGGAAACGCTTGGGAGGATGTGAAGAGCTATGGCTTAGACTATACCTTTATGGTACGAGCCTTCATCACTGATGGCGCTTCGGGAGAATACATTGCCCCAATGGGTTTGACCACTGATTGGGTCGCTGCCCAGCCCACCAACAGTGAGAGGGGTGCATTGCGAAGCCGCTCAGGTGAGATTTCCAATGGAAATGTGAACCAGCCTTTCGGAAGAAGTATCCGTTCATTAGCTCCATATTACGTTTATCGTGCCAATTGTGAAGGAGGCGAAATGCAACTGGTTGCCGACAATGTTTATGAAAGTCGGTTTGTCGATTCTGCTTGGGCAGAACTTCCTGCTGGCACCTACCACTATGGCATTTGTTTGGAGAACAACGCCAGCAACATAGTTTGGTCAAATTGTATCGAGAAGCCTGATGTGTCGGACACCTGCGTGGTCAAATTCGATTTATTCCATCCAAACGGTGGAGGCTCAAGTTGGTTTGGCAATTACTTGGTGGTGAACTATGGCGGCAATACAGAAATCCTGACCAAACCAGGCTGGGTGCCGGTTTCTTACTCGATTGCCATGCCCAAAGGCTGCCATGTCCATTTGGGTTGGATTTATGGCAACTGGACGAATTCTTGTGGTTTCACGGTGAGCTACGAAAATGACAACGTGATTTATTCGGGTTCCAATATCGGTGATCATGGACTTGCTTATGAGTTCGTTGTGGACTGCGATTTCCCGACCTACGAAATCACGGTGCTGGCTACCCCCGAAGGGTGTGGCTCAGTGGCTGGTGGAGGTGTTTTCTATGAAGGTGTCACATGCACGTTGACGGCCACTCCTGTACAAGGCTTCTTTTTTTCGAACTGGACCTGTAACGATACGGTTGTGTCCACCACACCTACCTATTCTTTTACAGTGACTGGTGATGCCTTGTTCGTTGCCCATTTTGTTCCAGGGATTATTCTTGGCGAAGGCACCTATACCAGTCCATACCTACCGAGTTTCTCTGGTTTCGACTACACACTCTCTCAACAGATTTACACCTCGTCAGAAATTGGTATTGAAGGAAACATCACCCATTTGTCATTTTTCAACGATGGAAGTACAAAAACCCGCAGCTACAATATCTACATGGTTCATACTGACAAGACAACATTTGAGAGCACGACCGATTGGATTGTCGTAACTGAGGCCGACCTCGTGTTCAGCGGTACTGTGACCATGATACAAGACTGCTGGACAACGTTCGCCCTTGATACGCCTTTCTCCTATAACGGATTGTCTAACTTGGCGCTTATCGTGGATGACAACAGTGGGAATGGTTCAAGTTCACCTCAAATGGATTGCAGGATATACCGACCTGGAGGATATCAAGCCATTCGCATCCATAGTACCTATAATGACTTTGATCCTTATAATCCTTCTAGCTACGATGGTGTACTTGACTGGGGGAAAAACCAAATCATCCTAAGCTTTAATCTTGAAAGTTATACCATCAACGCGACAGTGAACCCAACGGAAGGGGGCACTGTCAGCGGTGCAGGCACTTACATCCAAGGTGCAACCTGTGTGTTGGCAGCTTCAGCCCATCCTGGATACGCCTTCGTTAATTGGACGAAAGACGGCGAGGAGGTCTCCACCAATGCCACTTATACCTTCACCGTTACCGAAAATGCCGATTATGTGGCCAACTTCACCCAGACCTACACCATCACCACCTCGGCCAACCCAACGGCGGGCGGTACAGTTAGCGGCGGAGGCAACTATATTTACAACGAGACCTGTACCCTGACCGCATCGGCCAATGCAGGCTACACCTTTGTTAATTGGACGAAGAACGGCATGCAGGTTTCGACGAGCGTAACGTACAGCTTCAACGTCACGGGAAATGACAACTTTGTAGCCAACTTCAGCCAAAACACCTACACCATCACCGCCTCGGCCAACCCGACTGCAGGCGGTATCGTCAGCGGCGGAGGCAACTATATTTACAACGAGACCTGCACCCTGACCGCATCGGCCAATGCAGGCTACACCTTTGTCAATTGGACGAAGAACAGCCAACAGGTTTCGACGAGTGCCACATACAGCTTCACGGTGACAGAGTCGGGCAATTATGTAGCCAACTTCAGCTTGAACAGCTACACCATCACGGTCACGGCCAGTCCGAGCAATGGCGGCATGGTAAGTGGTGGTGGAAGTTACAATCATGGCTCTAGCTGTACGCTCACGGCTTCGCCCAACACAGGTTACACCTTCACCAACTGGACGAAGAACGGCGAAATTGTTTCTACGGAACCCATCTATACTTTCATTGTGACAGAGCCTGCTTCATATATGGCCAATTTCGATTTGGGTTACATCACCCAATCCACCGACTTCACCGCAGGTTGGAACTGGTGGAACACCTACATCGAGCAAGAAGGTATTGACGGCCTTGCCCAACTTGAGGAAAGCCTCGACAGCCATGGCGTCCAAATCAAGTCGCAGCAGCAATACGTGAACTATTACGACGGCATGGGCTGGATGGGAATGCTTGATGCCATCAACAACGAATCGACCTACAAGATTAAGACATCGGTTCCTTGCGTAGTGGAAATGACGGGTAACGAAACGACCTCAGCTGCGCATCCCATCACCATTGGTCCAGGCTGGAACTGGATCGGCTATCCGGTCAACGCTTCGATGAGCGTCACTACGGCCATGTCAGGCATCATACCCACCAATGGAGACCAGGTGAAAGCCCAGAATGGCTACGCCAACTACTACGATGGCATGGGCTGGATGGGTACCTTGTCGACCATCGAACCTGGTATGGGAATACTTTACAAGTCGAATGGCAGTGGTAGCTTCTCGCTCACTTATCCTACCGGCTCGAAGGGAGAGATTCTTGCCGAGAACATCACCGCTGAAGGCAACCATTGGGTGCCTGACATGCACGCTTATCCGAACAACATGACCATTACAGCCGTTGTTGAATTGGATGGCGAAGAACTCCAAAGCGAAAACTATGAGCTGGCCGCCTTTGCCAACGGCGAGTGCCGTGGCAGCGTGCGTTTGATGTACGTCGAACCCATCGAACGCCACCTCGCCTTCCTGACTATTGCGGGCGAGGAAGTGGAGACGCTTACTTTCAGCCTTTACGATACACAAACTAGTGTGGAAATTCATGGCGCGAATGAGCAGATTAACTTCAGCAACAATGCCATCGTGAGCGACCTTATGGAACCTTACGTCATCCACTTCCGTGGCATTACAGGAACGGATGAATGGGCCAACAATATCCATGTCTTCCCGAATCCTGTGACAAGAGGTGAGAACGTCAGCCTTAGCACGACTGAGGAAATTGGCAAGGTGCAGATTGAAGTCATCAACACCTTGGGCATTGTGGTAGAGACGTTGCGCGCAACGTCTGTGAAAACCATCGCCGCCCCTAATGTCGCTGGTGTCTATACGCTGCGCATCACGGCTGAAGGTAAGGGGTCGTGCTATAGGAAACTGATGGTTAAATGATGGATGGATGAATAAAGGTGCGTCAAAACGATACCGAACAAACGGCCAAGCCCTGCCAGATTTTGGCGAGGCTTGCTATAATACGGTGTTTTTCCATGTTTTATCTTGCAAAATAGTTTTTTTACTTATTTTTGCCTTCAAATTAACAAAACTTTTAAAGTTATGAGAATTTTTACATTACAACCAAAAAGGATTGTAAAGGCTGTCTTGATTATCCTGCTGCTCGGTGTGGCGGGGATGACAAAAGCCAATACCGTTAACCTACATACGGCCTGCGACGCCAGAGCCAAGTTCCTCAACGCCAACACAAGAATGAATGTGAATCGAGGCGAAGATCTTTCGTTCGTCACGACCTACCAAACAGCCGATGGCAAAACGTATAGCTTCACCGTGACGGAAGAAAGCAATTATGTGGCCCACTTTGGCATTCCAAGCGACTTGCTTTATTCCTTCAACAGCGATGGCCAAACTGTAACCGTAACCGGCCATGCCGACGGCACCAACGCCACCGGCCCGCTCGTCATCCCCGAGACGGTCATGCTGGAATACTGGAATGGCGAAGCCTATGCCATAGGTTCCTTCACGGTGACGAGAATCGCGGCGTCTGCCTTCAAAAACTGTTCGGGTCTGACAGGCTCGCTGATACTACCTTCCACCATCACTTTCATCGGAGATAAAGCCTTTATGAACTGCACGGGATTTTTCGGAACGTTGTACCTGGGAGAGTCGATGATAACGATTGAAGAGCGGGCTTTTTGGGGCTGTTCGGGATTTGTTGGCACTTTGGTCATTGGCGCATCCGTGGAGAATATCGGGGACTATGCTTTCAAAGGATGCTCTGGAATTACCACCTTGGACTACAACGCGACCAACTGTAGCATAGGTACCCATTGGAATCTCACTGGTACAGGAACCAGCTCATGGGATAGTTCTTGGTTGGATGAGTGTTCGTCGCTGACCACGTTGCACATCGGCAATACCGTTGAGGTCATCCCTCCTTATGCTTTCAACAGACGCATCGAAATAGGATGGCCGGTCCACCACGCACTCTCTGGACAGCTTGTAATACCTAACTCCGTGACGACGATTGGAGATGGTGCTTTCTCACGCTGCCTATTCACAGGTGATTTGGTCATCCCCAACTCCGTGACCACGATTGGATACAAGGCTTTCCAATATTCCTCATTCACTGGCAACCTTACCCTTTCGAACTCTTTGACGACGATTGGCGACCGGGCTTTCTACAATTGCGATGACTTCACAGGCCACCTTGTCATTCCTGACTCCGTAACATCAATCGGAGAAATGGCTTTTGAGTCTTGCAGCGGTTTCACTGGGGTGACCCTTGGAAATGCTTTGACAACGATAGGGAGAAGGGCTTTCTTGTGGTGCTCTGGCTTTACGGGTAGCCTGACTATCCCTGAATCCGTGACCACGATTGGAGAAAACGCTTTCGGAAGTTGTCCTGGTTTCACAGGCACGCTGACCATAGGGAATTCTGTGACCACGATTGGAAACAACGCTTTTTACGGTTGCAGCGGTTTCACAGGTACACTGACTATAGGGAATTCGGTGACGACAATCGGAAGCGGTGCTTTTTCCGGTTGCAGCGGTTTCACAGGCACGCTGACCATAGGGAATTCTGTGACCACGATTGGAAGCGGTGCTTTCAAGAATTGTTCTGGCTTTACGGGTGATTTGATTATACCCAATTCCGTTATAACTATCGATGGCGGCAATCCTAGTGGAGCTTTCCAAGGTTGCAGCGGATTCTCTGGCATCTTGGTCATCGGAAGTTCTGTGACCTCTATCATCACAGCAGCTTTCTATGGTTGCAGTGGTTTCACTGCCATTTATGTACGTCCAGAGACACCTCCCTATATTTATAGCACTTTTGAATATTCGATTCGAAACATCCCCGTTTACGTTCCCTGCGGTAAATTAAGTGATTATCAGAATAATTCAGGGTGGAACGTGTTCACGAACATGATTGAAAACTGCACCGACCCGGTGGCCATCACCGCCACTTGCGACCCCGCCGAGGGAGGCACCCTTTCAGGCACAGGCTTCTACGTGGAAGGATACGACTGCACCCTTACGGCTACACCCAACACTGGCTACGCCTTCTCGCATTGGACAAAAGACGGAACGGTGGTTTCGGAGAACGCCACTTATACCTTCACCGTTGCAGAGGCGGCTGAGTTTGTGGCCCACTTCGTCGTGAGCTACGACATCACGGTCACCTGCAACCCCGCCGAGGGTGGAATGGCTACGGGAGCAGGCACCTACGGTTATGGCACCACAGTCACTTTGACCGCCATGGCAAACGAGAACTATTCATTCATCAACTGGACGAAGAACGGCGCGGAAGTCTCCACCAGTGAGGCCTACACTTTCACCGTCACTGAAAACGCCGCGTTTACGGCCAACTTCGGTTTTGTTGGTTACGAGGTCACAGCCACGGCCAATCCCGCTGAGGGTGGCTCGGTGAGCGGCGGCGGAAGCTTCCTCCCCAATGCGACTTGCACCCTCACAGCCACGGCCAACGAAGGCTATTCGTTCTTGAACTGGACGAAAGACGGCATCGAGGTTTCGACCGAAACGAGCTTCAGTTTCATCGTCACCGAGGTTGGAAATTACGTCGCCAACTTCAGCCTTAACACTTACGAAATCACGGCCACAGCTAACCCAGACACTGGTGGAACAGTAAGCGGGGCAGGCACCTACGACCACGGCACGACGGCCACCCTGACCGCCACGGCAAACGAAGGCTACACCTTTGTCAATTGGACGAAAGACAGTACAACAGTCTCGACCGACGCGAGCTACAGTTTCATCGTCACCGAGGTTGGAAATTACGTCGCCAACTTCAGCCTTAACACTTACGAAATCAATGTCCTAGTTAATCCTGCTGAGGGCGGCACGACGACAGGAGGCGGCACCTACGACCACGGCACAACAGCCACATTGACTGCCACGCCCAACGCGGGCTATATTTTCATCAACTGGACAAAAGAAGGGGAAGAAGTTTCCACAAGCGAGACCTACAGTTTCGTCGTCACCGAAGCCGCCGACTATGTGGCCAACTTCTCCTTGAGTTACGAGATCACTGCCACAGCCAATCCCACCGAGGGCGGCTCCATTAGCGGCGCAGGCATCTATGCCTATGGCACAAGTCTCACCTTGACTGCCACGCCCAACGCGGGTTATAACTTCCTCTATTGGACGCGAGACGACGCTATGGTTTCCAACGATTTGGCCTATAGCTTTGTCGTCACCGAAGATGCTGCTTTTGTTGCCCATTTCATCGTCAGTGCCTATGTCAGCATCACTGCTACAGCCAATCCAACGGAGTCGGGCAGCGTCGACGGCGGTGGAACATACCTCACAGGCTCCACCTGCACCCTGACCGCCATCGCCAACGCCGACCACTCCTTCATCAACTGGATGAAGAACGGCGAAGAGGTTTCGTCTGAGGCTGAATACAGTTTCATCGTCACCGAGGGGGGCGACTATGTGGCCAACTTCGCCTCCGACGGTCTCCACTGGGACTTTGACCCCGAGGCCTACGCCAACTCGATGACCGTGACGGGTTTCGTGATGATCGACAGCGTTGAGCAGCACAGCCCCTCGTGGGAAATCGGAGCCTTCCACGGAAATGAATGCCGAGGTAGCGCAAGGCTGGCTGAAGAGCTGCGCACCAACCAAGGCCAACTCTACTTCGTGCTCACCGTCTATGGCAACGAGGACGGCGACGAAATCACCTTCCAACTCTACGACCACATCCTTAATCAGGTCCTCGACCTCGACTGTTCTACGAGCCTAAGCTTCTCCACCAGTGAGTCCATCGGCGACCCGAGCAACCTGCTGCCACTCAACTTCATCGACGGCGAAGTGGTGCAGACGACCGATTTCACCTCCGGCTGGAACTGGTATTCGACCTACATCGAGCAAACCGATATCGACGGCCTCCAAATCCTAGAAGACGGCCTCGGCACGAATGGCGTGCAGATCAAGTCGCAACAGCAGTATGTGAATTATTACGAAGGCATGGGCTGGATGGGAATGCTCGCCAGCATCGACAACGAATCGACTTACAAGATCAAGACCGCTGCACCTTGCACAGTGGAGATGACAGGATCAGAGACCAATGTTTCGGCGCATCCCATCACCGTCGGCCCGGGCTGGAACTGGATTGGCTATCCCGTCAACGCTTCGATGAGCGTCACTACGGCCATGTCGGGCATCACACCCGCCAATGGAGACCAGGTAAAGGCTCAAAACGGCTATGCCAACTACTACGATGGCATGGGCTGGATGGGTACCCTGTCGACCATCGAACCTGGTATGGGAATACTTTACAAGTCGAACGGTAGTGGTAACTTTACGCTCGTGTATCCCACCACTACAAAGGGAGAGGCACTTGCTGAAAACCTCACTGCTGAGAACAACCACTGGGTACCCGACATGCACGCCTATCCCGACAACATGACCGTCACAGCTGTGTTAGAACTCGACGATGTTGAACTGACCAGCAGCAACTACGAGCTGGCCGCCTTTGCCAACGGCAATTGTCGTGGCAGCGTCAGGCTGATGTACATCGAACCACTGAACCGCCACATAGCCTTCCTGACTATCACGGGCGAAGATGTAGAGGCACTCAACTTCTGCCTCTATGACACGACAACGGGCGAGGAAGTTTATGGCGCAAGCGAGCAGATTAACTTCAGCAACAACGCCATCGTGGGCGACCTGAGAGAGCCTTACGTCCTCCACTTCCGTGGCATTACAGGAACGGATGAATGGGCCAACAGCCTGCAAGTCTTCCCGAACCCCGTGGCAAGAGGTGAGAACGTCAGTCTCAGCTCGACTGAGGACATTGGCAAAGTGCAGATTGAAATCATCAACGCTTTGGGTGTTTTGGTGGAGAGGTTACGCGCCACAACTGTACAAGCCATCGCCGCCCCGAACGTTGCTGGCATCTATACACTACGTATTACTGCTGAAGGTAGGGGATTGTGCTATAGAAAATTGGTGGTCAGATAAATAACGATTGTTAAGACGTAGTGCACTACATCTCAACAAGGCAGGAAAGAGACAGTCGGCTGTAGGTCGGCTGTCTTTTTTCCATATTGTTTTTTTGGATTAATGCGGGACAAAACCCTGAAAGAAGAAATAAATCCCTACCTTTGCCAGCGAAAATTGCAACAATCCAAAACAACATGCAGAAAATCAAAACCTTAATAAAAGAAGAGCTCGCCGGCTGGAAGCCTTTCGATATAATTTGGCTCGTCAGCGTGTGCCTTATTGTCACGGTGATGTCCATCCTTTTCAAGTACGACAAGGCCAACGACCAGTTCTATTGGATCCACATCGTAGCCTCGGCTTGCGGCATCATCAACGTGGTTTTGGGTGGAAAGGGCAAGCTATCCAACTATGTTTTCGGTTTCATACACTGCTGCCTGATGATTTATATCACCTTGATTTCGAGACTTTACGCTGATTTTGGCGTGACAGTCTACAACTTCATCATGCAGTTTGTGGGCTTCTTCACCTGGTCGAAAAACATGAACCACGAGACCCACGAAGTGAAGAAAATCCACATGACGAACAAGGCGCGAATCATCAGTTTGGCTATCATTGTCGTGGGCACCGCTGCGGTAGGTTGGCTCATGCAACGTTTCACCAACGATCTAGCACCTTTTGCCGATGCCGCCAAAGCCGTCATGCAAGTCGTGGCCATGATTCTGATGGTCAGGATGTTCAGCGAACAATGGTGGCTTTGGATTGCCATCAATTGCGTCAGCATTTTCATGTACATCAAGGCGGGCAATTTCCCCATCACGATGATGTATGTCGTCTACTTGGTCAATTCCATCATAATGTGCGTGCGTTGGGAGAAAGAGGCCTGCGCCAACGATAAACTACTGAAATGAAAGAGAATCAATACAATGCAAGAATCGGCGGAGCCATAGCTGTGGCCGTTTCCGCCATGCTTTGGGGTGTTGATGGCATACTGCTCACGCCACAACTCTACAACCTCAACACCGCCTTCGTGGTCTTCGTCATCCATCTCTTCCCTTTCCTATTGATGAATCTGTTCTTTTTCAGGGAATACCGCCATCTGAAGACCATGACGCGCTCCGACCTCCTGTTCTTCCTCCTCATCGCCCTCTTTGGCGGTGCCTTGGGCACTTTGGCCATCGTCAAGTCGCTGTTTCTGTTGCATTTCAACCATTTGTCCGTCGTCGTGTTGTTACAGAAGCTGCAACCTGTGTTTGCCGTCATCTTGGCACGTATCATCCTGAAAGAGAGGATTAAAAAGCACTTTGCGCTATGGGCCAGTATTGCCTTGATTGCGGGTTATTTCCTCACCTTCGGCTGGTCCCTACCCGACTTCAGCACCGAGGGCATCACCACCGTTTATGCCGCCCTGCTGTCGCTGTTGGCCGCCTTTTCTTTCGGCAGTTCCACTGTATTCTCAAAGAAAATTTTGGGGCGCTATTCTTTTGTCAGCTCCACCTTTTTCCGCTACGGCTTCACGACGCTCATCATGCTCATCATCGTGCTTTGTGCAGGCCATATCGGTGACTTCTCGCAAGTGACACAACGCAACTGGCTCTTCATCGCCCTCATCGGCCTGACCACCGGATCGGGAGCCATCTTCCTGTATTACTACGGTTTGCGCCACGTGAAAGCCTCGCTCTCCACCTTCCTTGAGCTGATGTATCCCATCACTGCCGTGGTGTTGGACTATTTCGTCAACAAAACCGTGTATTCGCCCGTGCAGTGGGTGGCCGCCTTTATCATGCTGTTTGCAATTGTGATGCTGAATATTGATGCCGAAAAGAAATAATTTGCTTAACTTTGCCGCATCAACCAAACTTACTATCATGGAAAACGAACTCAAGAAAATCTATTCGGGATCGCTCGTTGACGCGGAGTTCATCAGCAGCGTCATGGAAGAGAACGGCATCCAGTTTCTCATCCGCAACTTCCAGGAGGAGAGCTTAGTAGCGGGTTGGGCCGCCAACACCATCGAAGGTGACGCCACTGTGTACGTCTTCGCCAAGGACTACGACCATGCCATGCGGATTTTGGACGAAATGCCCAACGCGAGGTTTGAGGAATAATCCGTATTTTTGCCGCCAAATTGATCAAGCATGATTCAAGCGACAGGCATACACAAATCTTACGGCAGCCTTGAAGTCCTGAAAGGCATCGACCTACACATCGCCAAGAAGGAAATCGTGAGCATCGTGGGCGCTTCGGGCGCAGGAAAATCAACCTTGCTGCACATCATCGGTACTCTGGACAAAGCCGACCGAGGGCAGCTTCTCATCGACGGCACCGAGGTTAACAAGCTGAACGACACCGCTTTGGCCGCGTTCCGCAACAGGAAAATCGGCTTCGTGTTCCAGTTCCACCACCTCTTACCCGAATTTACGGCCCTCGAGAACATCTGCATTCCCGCTTACATCGCTGGCATCGGCAAAAGGGAAGCTACTGAAAAAGCCATAAAACTACTTGAGTACCTGAACCTTACTGAGAGGAAAGATCACAAGCCCTCGCAGCTTTCAGGTGGCGAACAGCAACGCATCGCCGTGGCACGCGCCTTAATTAACGAGCCCGCCGTGGTCTTGGCCGACGAGCCTTCCGGTAATTTGGACTCGAAGTCGGCACAAGAACTGCACAAACTCTTTTTCCGCCTCCGCGACGAGATGGGCCAGACCTTTGTCATCGTCACGCACAACCCCGAACTGGCCGCCATGTCGGACCGCACCATTGCCATTAAGGACGGAAAAATATAATGGATACAATAATTATCGCGTTTATTCGTTAATATTGGATAAAATCGATTTCTATGCACAAAAAATTCATATTCACGATTTTGTTTGGCGCCTCGCTCGTGCTGAGTGCCAACTTCGTCCAAGCCCAAGAAGCCGAAACCTACGAGTCACTGATGAAAAAAGGCAACGACAAATACGCCGCCAAGGACTACATCAGCGCGAAGACCTATTATGAGATGGCCCTCAAACAGAAGGCCAACGACCCCACCGCCAAGCAGAAACTGAGTGAAACTGTGAAGAAAATCCAAGAGGACGGCGCGCGTCAAGAGGTGTTTTACGCCCACCTGGACACCGGCGACCAGTTCTATAGCCAGCAAAGGTACGAAGAAGCCCTTTCGGAATATGAGCTTGCGCTGAAGGTTTTCCCCGACGACAAGTACGTCACTGCCCAAGCCGAGGCCGTCCGTGCCATCCTGAAGGAACGACAAGACAAACAAGACGCCTTCGATTTGGCTATGAGTCAAGGAGAAACCTTGCTTGAAGAAGAAAATTTCGATGCAGCCATCATGCAGTTTGAGACCGCCATACAGATTTTCCCCACCGACAAACTGCCCAAGGAAAAGTTGGCAGAAGCCAAGCAGAAAAAGCAGCTCTACACCGAAAAGATGACCCGTTTCGACAAACTCATGGAGGAAGCCAACCAACAAGGCTTGCGCAAAAACTATGACGCCGCCATCGCCAAAATCGACGAGGCTCTGACCCTCTTTCCCAACGACTTGAACGCCAACACGAAACGCAACGAATACCAAGCCGCAAAAAGCACCACCGACCGTTACAACGGCATTATCGCCGAGGCCGACCGTCTCTATGAAGCCAAGGCCTATCGTGAGGCTAAAGCACAGTACCAAAGTGCCTTGGCTGTTGTTTCCGGCGACGCCTACGCCACCGACATGATTTCACGCCTTGACCCGCTCATCGCTCAACAGGATGCCGAAGAAGCCGCACGTTTGGCTGCCGAAGCGGAGGCTGCGCGTTTGGCCGCCGAAGCCGAAGCCGCTCGCATTGCTGCCGAGGAGGAAGCCGCACGCTTAGCCGCAGAAGCTGAGGCTGCAAGAATAGCTGCCGAGGCCGAAGCCGCACGTATCGCTGCCGAGGAAGAAGCCGCAAGAATCGCCGCCGAACAAGAAGCAGCACGTTTGGCCGCCGAAGAAGCTGCACGTTTAGCAGCAGAAGAGGAAGCCGCACGTCAGGCAGCCCTCGCCGCCGCCGAAGCGGAACGCCAAGCCACCATCAAAACCATGATGGACGAAGCCGATGCCTTGTTCAATCAACAGGAATATGCCACGGCCAAGGTAAAGTATCAGGAGATTGTCGCTTTCGATGAGGGAAATGCCGCTGCTTCAGCCAAAATCAAGGAAATCGACGGCATATTGGCACAGATGGCGGCTGAGATTGAGCAACATTACAATAACGCCATGAATGCCGGCAACCAAGCTATGAGCACGGAGAAGTTTGCAGAGGCCATCACGCACTACCAGTCCGCTTTGGTGTACAAACCCGAAGATGCCACAGCTCAAGCCCAACTTGCCGCTGCTGAAAAGGCTGAAAACGACCGCATTGCGGCGTTGAGAGTGCAATACAACGCCTTCATCAAAGAGGGCGATGCCAACTTCAAGACCAACACTTTCGACAAGGCCATCGAAGCCTACACCAAGGCCGAGGAACTGGGCTTGGACACCTACCCTACTGAGATGATTGCCCGCATCGGCGAAATCATTGAACAGAACAAGCTATACGAGCTGAACAGTGAGCCTACGTTGTTAGGTGCCGGTCAAGCCAAACGCTTTGAATTCAACAAGATAGATATTGCTGTGCGCCGTTCCAACTACGTCATCATCAAGGTGCGAAACCCGCATCCCGAAAAGACCTTCCCGATGATCGTCTCCTTCGGTGGCACCGGCGGGAAGAACGGTGGTTTCGTGCTGCCTATCGCCGCTGTGGAAGAGGAAAAGACCTTTATCTTCCGCATCGGCTCGCTTTACAAATGGTTCAGCGAAGACAACACCTGGATCGAGTTGATTTCCGAGAACAACGAGGTGGAAATCAGCAAAGTGGAGGTTTCACGGAGCAATTGATGCAAAATCTGACAGATTCTTATCATTTAAACGCCTCTTTTTGTACCTTTGCGGCAAATTTGTCTGCAATGGAAAAAAGCGATTGTCTGTACGATGCCTATCTGAGCATCCTGAAGGAAGAATTGGTGCCCGCCATGGGTTGCACCGAACCCATCTGTTTGGCCTATGCCGCCGCCAAGGCACACGAGCTGCTTGGCACCATGCCTAAGCGTGTGGAAATCAAAGCCAGCGGCAACATCATCAAGAACGTGAAAAGCGTCATCGTGCCCAATACCAAGGGTATGAAGGGCCTGAAAGCATCGGTCGCTGCAGGCATCGTGGCCGGCAACCCCAAGAAGGCTCTTGAGGTCATCGCCGAAGTGACGCCAGAGCAGAAAAAAGAAATCGCTGAATTCCTTGACAATACACTGATGACCATCATCCCGCTGAACGTCGTCGCCCAATTGGATGTAACGGTCACTTTATATACTGAGGAGCACTCCGCCAGCGTGCGCATCGCGGGGTTCCACACCAACATCGTGCATACGGAAAAAGACGAGCAGGTGCTGTTCGACTCGGGCTATGCCGACAGCGGCGCAACAAAACTCACCGACCGTAGTTGCCTCAGCATGAAAGGCATCTTCGACTTCGCCAATACCGTTGATATTAAAGACCTTAAACCCATCATCAAGCCACAAATCGAGTGCAACAAGGCCATCGCCATGGAAGGCCTCAACAACAACTGGGGCGCCAATATCGGCAGCACCATCATGAGCTTCGGCAACGATGTCCGCATCAAGGCAAGAGCCTGGGCCGCAGCAGGTTCTGATGCTCGCATGAGTGGCTGCGAGATGCCCGTCATCATTAATTCAGGCAGTGGCAACCAAGGCATGACCGTGAGTTTGCCCATCCTCGCTTACGCCGATGAGTACCACATCGATGAGAACCGCGTGTATCGCGCCGTGGCATTGTCGAACCTCGTAGCCATCCACCAGAAGACTGGAATCGGCAGATTGTCAGCCTATTGTGGTGCCGTCAGTGCGGGCTGCGCCTCGGGTTGTGGTATCGCCTACCTCATGGGCGAGAGTCTCGGAGTCATCGAACACACTTTGGAAAACGCTTTGGGCATGGCCGCCGGCATCGTTTGTGACGGCGCTAAACCCTCCTGCGCGGGCAAAATCGCCCTCTCGGTGGAAGCCGGCATCCTCGGCTACGCGATGAGCAAACAGGGCGACAACCTCCTCGGTGGCGACGGCATCATCGGCAAGGACGTGGAAGAGACCATCGACCACATCGGCTGTCTCGGACGCCTCGGCATGAAGGAAACGGATGTAGAAATTCTTAAGATAATGGTAGAGTAAAACCTTATTCTACCACCACCCTATTCACCTGCTGTTTCCCGCCAAAAATGCTCACCAAAGTATAAACGCCTTGCCTCAATCCTTGTGTGGGAATAACAACGGCCTGCGCATTTGAAGCATAGGAATACACGAGTCGCCCCATCATGTCATAAAGTCTGACGGAAGCCTCGCCAGCCTCTGCAAAGCGGATATTGATTCTATCCTTGACAGGATTCGGAAAGATCTCAACACTTCGAGTCGGTCCTTCGACAGGCTCAGGAACCTCAATGCCCCAAGTCCCGCAACTCGCATTGATTTCACTGTCCAGATAATGGAAACGGTTGTCCAACCAATTGCTCAAATAACTGAGTTGGCTTTCATCAACGGAGAACTCGGGCCAAGCCTCATGCTCGCGGTCATAGGCACCGCTTTCCACCAATTCATTGTATTGGCTTTGAACTAGTTCCATAATATGCTCCGTGGTCAAAATATGGCTTCGGAGGGCATTATAACGCGTCTGTGCAGACGCCACAAAACCATTATCGTTGCAGTCTTGTATCAAGCGGTCGAAGAAACCATTGCTCATCATGTCGCCCGAATAATTCGTCTGGTTGCCGTTGGTGTCCAAGCCCCAAATGGCATCCAAATCCCATGGCACATAAAAATAGGTACTCGATTTCTTGTAACGGGCCAAAAACAAGTTGCGCCCCATGTTGTCCATAGCCTTCAACGCATTGATAAACAGGTAATAATCAATAGCGTTGGCCTTATCGAATTGAGCCGAATACTGCGAGTAAAACACATTGTTGGAGGCATTCATCACGAAGTTGGTGAAGCTGTATAGATGAGTCCAGTTGATGGCTGTGTCGCTTTCATTGGGATAGACCCATTCGTAGTTGTCCCAAGTGTCTTGGGTGTTGTCGTAGGTTGGCAAACTCTCAAAGGTCGGGGCACCAGAGCCATTACCTTTATATAGTACACCGCGAATCTCGCCATTGTACTTGCGAAGACCAAGTTGCTTGCGATCCATGCGTTCAGTCAAGGCATAAACACCTAAGTATTCGCCGTTTATGAACAGATCAGCGTATTTCATCCGAATGCCCGGCAAGGCATCAGGCTCGTTTTCGGCGTAGGGCAACGTATACATCTCCATCCAAAGCTCATTGGCCACTTTGTCGCGAAGGCGGAGGGGCTGCGCCCACATCGCCTCAAGGTTCCAGTCGTCGTCACTGCGCAGTCCAAGGAAGGTGGTGTCGGCCATCACCGTTCCATTCGCATCGGTCCACAGTTCAACGCGGTACGACTTCTTGTCGTACTGTTGCGATGAAGTGCCGCGAATCTTGAATCCAGCGTGCATCTCAATCACGTTGCCATCAGCGTCAGCCACACTGATGATGCCGTGCACGGCGGGCGAGTTGACAATCGGACCGTCCGTCGTAACCATGATGAGCGGCATTTCGCTCCGATAATGGGTATACGTTTCGCCATCGACTTCCAGCGTTTCCTTATAGGGCTTCATGCCTTCATGGAGTCGACCCGTCGTGATAATGATTTTCTTTTCGCGGTCGATGCCATACACTTTTTGAACTTCCTGAGCCATCGCCAGGCCAGAAATCAGAACCGAAACAAGGATTAAACCGATTCTCTTCATATTGTAAACTTTTGATTTCTAGTTTTTTATCAATCAATTCTAACTACATCGATAATACCATCGATGGCCTTGATTTTGTTCATTAGCTGATCAAGCGATTCGGCATCCGTGATTTGCAGCACGATTTTCCCTTCAAAGAAACCTTCCTTGTCGGAGTTGAACACAATGTTCTTCATGTTCACCTGCAAATCCTCCGAAATGACTTTGGTGATTTTTCCCAACAATCCCATCACGTCGCGCCCATAGATGCTAACGGTAGCCTGCGAGCCACCGCTTTCCATGCCGCACCACTTCACTTTGATGATACGATAGCCATAGCGTTGCTGTAAACTCTTGGCATTCGGGCAGTTGACACGGTGAATACTGATGGTGCCGTCGCTTGTGACAAAGCCAAACACCTTATCGCCAGGGATAGGATTGCAGCATTTGGCCAACTTGTAGGTCACATTGTCGATGTCCTCGCCGATGGAAAGGCACTCCTCCGGCTCAGTTGCATTATCTTTTTTCGATGATGCAATCTGCTCAGGCGCAAGCCTTTCAGACCTCTCCCCGCTCTCACCCAATTTCGAGGTCAGGAAATGCTTCACAGCGGCAATGTCGATTTTCTCGGTCGAAATCCTATGGTAGAGCTGCAAGGAATTTTCCAACTTGAACTCCTTCACGAGCATTTCGACTACCGTTTCCGAAAACGGCAGTTTCCAGTTCTTCAAGCGCCTCTGCAACATTCCTTTACCCAATTCCGACTCCTTCAGTTCCTCCTCTTTCAGATAGCGTCTGATTTTGTTTTTGGCCTTCTCTGTGACCACCACATTGAGCCAGTCGGCACGCGGCGACTGCCTCTTGCTGGTGATGATTTCCACCCTGTCGCCGTTGGTCAGTTCGTGGCGGATGGGCACCATGCGGCCGTTCACGCGGGCACCGTTGCAGGTCTCGCCAACGCGGGTGTGCACCTCGTAGGCAAAATCGAGCACCGTGGAACCGATGGGCAACTGCTTCAGGTCGCCTTCAGGCGTGAAAATGAATATTTTATCCGATTTGTACAGCTTCCTATAGGAGTTCTCAAACGACACCAAACCAGGGTTTTCAAGCACTTCGCGCACATTCAAAAGCCACTCCTCCGAGGTCTCCTTCTCACCTTTATATAAATAGTGCGCCGCCTGCCCCGTTTCAGCGATTTCGTCCATCCGCTCAGTGCGGATTTGTACCTCGAACCAAAGCCTGTCGTCGTATTTCACCGTCGTGTGAAGTGACTCATAACCAGAGGCTTTAGGCTTCGTAATCCAGTCGCGAAGGCGTTCGGGCATAGGCTCAAAGAGGTTGGTGATGGCCGAATACACGCTCCAGCAACACTCTTGTTCGTCCTTCAGGGCACAACGGATGATGATACGCGCCGCCATCAGGTCGTAGACCTCCTCGAAAGGCACGTTTTGCGCCCGCATCTTAGCATAAATCGACGGAATCGACTTGAGCCGCCACTTCACCGAATAGGCGTACTTGAGCTTGCCATTCTTCTTGGTACGTTCCAACTCTGCATTGATGCTTTCAGAAATGCGCGAGATGAAATCCTCGGCAGTCTTCCTGCGTGCCTCGTGCGTGGCCTGAATCTTGGCCTCAATCTCGTGAAACAGCGCCGGATTCTCGTAAAGCATCAGCTTCTCCTCCAGCTCGGCCTTCAACTTGTACAAGCCCAGCCGGTGAACGATAGGAATATAAATGTATTTGATTTCGTGGAAATACTTCGCAAGGCGGTCAGGATCCACATCGTGCTGATTGCGAACGTCATACACTCGGTGCACAATCTTCAGCAGCACCGAACGCATGTCGTCGACCAGCGAAAGGAACATCACCTGAAAAGTGTCGGAATTGTAGGCCACTTTCTCCGTGTCCAACTTGGAGATTTGGCTGAAATCCTCAAGCACGATGGCCACTGTCCTGCCAAACTGCTCTTGCAACTCCCTGACACTCATGCCCATCTTGTAGTCAATGCCATGAAGGAAGGCAGCGACTACGGAGATGTAGCCCAGACCCACCTCCACCACGGCAATACGCGCCATGTCGATAAGGTGGAACATGTAAGCTCTGCCCGAAAGCAGATAACGCCCGTCATATTTGTCCAAACTATAGCGGTAAGCCTTGTCAATCAACGCCAAATGCTCCGGCGCGTTGACAGAAGGGTTGATGTCGGCCAACATACTTTCATAGGCCTGCTGGATGGCCAATATTTCCAATGCACTATAACTTGCCATCTCGTAATATCCTGTTAATCAATCTTGACAGTGAGTTGATGGCCAAGAAGAATGTCGTAATACAGCTTCAGTTCCTCGAAACTGCCGTGCATGACGGCGCATTTGCCCTTGTAGTGCGTAATCCAGGCGCAGGTCTCGGCCTGCTCACGGGTATGGTGGCACACTTTCATCAAGGTCTCGATGACGTATTCAAAAGTATTCACATCGTCGTTGATAAGCAACAGACTCTTCTCATTCTCAACGATTTCCTCTTCCAATACTTCAATATCTTCTTGTTCTTTGTTCATGGCTCAATGTCAAAATTCGAGGGGTAAAATTACACATAATTTCTCAAACGGGGGCGGAAATCTCACTTGAAAGTGTTTTTTTCCTACTTTTGTGGCCCGAACATCGGCCAAGCCATGCAGAACCGTTTCATCAAAAATATCATTTTCCTGTTGTTTCTCAACCTGTTGGTGAAACCGTTCTGGATTCTCGGCATCGACCGCGAGGTGGCAAACATCCTTGGCGACGCTTCTTACGGCACTTATCAGGCCATCTTCAACTTTTCCTACCTCTTTTATATATTGCTCGACCTCGGCATCACCAATTTCAACAGCCGTGCCGTCGCGCAAGACCCGAAAAACCTTTCAAAGCACTTCGGAGGCCTCACCGAAATCAAGCTGCTGCTTGGGCTACTTTACGCCGTCGTCATCTTTGTCGTAGGCTATTTTGTCGGCTACAACGAAGGCTTGAAATTCAAGCTGTTATGCTGGTGCGGGCTGAACCAAATCCTATTGTCATTCATCCTCTATCTCAGGTCGAACATACAAGGCTTGCTACTGTTCAAGCAGGACAGCATTTTGAGCGTCTTCGACCGCGTTTTGGCCATCGTCATCATGAGCCTCGTGCTATGGAGCGGCTGGTTCCCGAGGGAAAAGTTCAACGTCATCTGGTATTCGCAAGCCCAAACTTTGGCCTATGTCTGCACCCTCATTTTCGCCTTGACCATCGTATTGCGCCATGTTGAGCATCTCTACTTCAAAATCAACTTCCAGTTTTTCATGGAGATACTGCGCCAAAGCCTGCCCTTTGCCTTGCTCGTTTTGCTGATGAGCGTCTATAGCCGCATCGAGCCTGTGCTTTTGGAGCGCCTCTTGGACGACAAAGGTGTTCAAGCCGGCATCTACAGCCGCGCCTACCGTCTTTTCGATGCGGGCAATAACATATCCAACTTGTTCGCTATCATGCTGTTACCCATGTTTGCCGCCACACTGAAAAACAAGCTGGAACTCAACAGTTTAGTCAAGACCTCGTTCAACGTCATCGTGGCGATGGCGAGCATCGTGATGATTATGTGCGTTTTCTATCGCCAAGAAATCATGCTGATGATGTACAACCCCGAAGAGGCCGAAACCGAAGCCGCGTATCTTATGCGCATCGGGCAATACGCCAATGTGTTCCCCATACTGATGGGTAGTTTCTTCTGTCTTTCAACGACATACGTCTTCGGCACCTTGCTCACCGCCAATGGTAGCCTCAAACAGCTCAACCTTGTGGCGGCGGCGGGCGTAGCCATCAATATCTTGCTGAATCTCATCGTCATACCGCGATTCAAGGCTGTGGGCGCGGCCTGCACCAGCCTTTCCGTGCAAGCGGTCACTGCTTTCTTGCAGTACCTTCTCGCCAAACGCATCCTGAAATTGGAAATAGGCGGACGTTATTGGCTTCACATTCTTATTTTCCTTGCCACCATCGTAATAGTCACATTGCTCGTCAAGCAACTGAATATCAATTGGTTGATAGGTTTCCTCATCGCCTTTTCCATCAATTGCAGCGCCATTTTCCTCACCCGTTTGTTGAGCCTTAAGGAAATCGTCGGTCTGGTCATCCCCAAAGGGAAAAATGACTAAACTCAACTTTTTTGATTGCCAGTTCAACAGAATTTCCTACTTTTGACCTCTCATTTTACACGAAATTATGGACGAACAAAGTCGCAACACCTACAGTTCCAAATACTTATGCAAGCTTCTTGTGGAATACCGCAAGCCTTTGCTCATCATTTTGGCCGCTGCAGCAGTGTTGGCCGTCATCTTCAGTTCGCGGCATTTCATCACGCCGCTTTACAAATCGACAACCATCATCTACCCCACCTCCAGCAATTCCATCTCCAAAGTGCTGATTAGCACCACTTACCAATCGGAGAAGGACATCATGAACTTCGGCGAGGACGAGCAAACCGAGCAGATGCTGCAAGTGCTGAACTCCAACCGCGTGCGTGACAAGGTCATCAGCCGCTTCAACCTGATGGAACATTACGACATCAGACCTGACAGCAAGTATCCGTACACGAGGCTGAATAAACTGTATGATAGCCGAATCAAATTCCGCCGCACGGAATACAACGCTGTGAAAATCACCGTCTTGGACTCCGATGCCGCGCTCTCTGCCCGCATCGCCAACGAAATCGCTGAAATCTTCGACAGCACCATGAACCAAATGCAGAAGGAAGTGGCAGTTGAGGCTTTTCGCATTGTGGAACAGGAATACAACACCCTCGTTGCCGAAATGAACATGTTAGAAGACTCGCTGAACACCTTGCGCAAGCTTGGGGTGTTCGACTATGAGTCGCAGGTGGAAATGCTCAGCCAACAGCTTGCCGTCGAACTCGGAAAAGGCAACAATCAGGGTATCAAGAACATACAAGAACAACTGGATGTTTTGGCCGAATACGGCGGTGCCTCCTACGCCATCAACGAGCGCTTGGACAACGACCGCCTACAACTTTCCTTGGTCAAGTCTAAATACGAGGAAGCCAAGGTGGACGCCACCGAATTCATCCCGCACAAGTTTGTGGTCACTTCAGCCTTCCAAGCCGAGCGAAAAGCCTACCCCGTGCGCTGGATCATCGTGGTAGTTACCGTTTTAAGTACATTGCTGCTGCTCATTTTCTGCATTGTGGCCTACGACCGATCGAAAGACTTTTTTCGTCGCGAGGCCGAAACAGAGGCGGCCACAGATAGAAAAGGGAAACATCTTGAAAAAGAATGAATTACGCATAAAATCAACCGAAAATCACAATACTCAGAAAATAACCAATCAAATCATGGATAACAACTTCAACAACCTTTCTTTAGTTCAGATCATCCTGAAATGGAAATGGCACATCATCATCATCACCGTAGCGGCTGCGCTGTGCGGAGCCATTTTCTCCAGCTCGATGTTCATCACGCCACTCTACAAGTCGGAAGCCGTGGCCTATCCCGCCAACATCAGCCCCTATTCGGATGAGAGCGAGACGGAACAAATGCTACAAATCATTAACTCACAGTCCATTACAGACTCCATCATTGAGAAGTATGACCTTTGGACCGACTACAAGATTGACAAAAACTACAAATTTGCCAAGACCTACATGCTGAACGAGTACCGCAGCAAAATCAAAATCGGCAAAACACCCTACGAAGCCGTCAGCATCACCGTCATGGACAAAGACCCGTTTGTAGCTTGCAACATTGCCAAGGACATCCTTAACTTCTACGACCAGAAGGTACACAACCTTCACACACAAAAAGTTGGCGAAGTGGTGGCCATGTACGACTTGCAACTCAAGATGAAGCAACGCGACATTGATTCTCTCAAGCAGAACCTCACCGACCTTGCCACCAATTACGGCGTGCTCAACTATTCGGGCCAACTCCGCGAAGTGACACGCGGCTTCATCAACGGCTCCAACAAGGCCAACGAACTCAAGCAAAATCTTGAGCAATATGGTGCCGATGCCGTCGATTTGGAGACCAAAATCATCGCTGAAGCCAACACTTACTCGCTCATCAAAAGAGACTACGAGCAGAACCTCCGTTTCTTTAACTCCAACCTCACCTACTCCAACATCGTCACTGAGCCTTTCCCTGCCGATAAGAAAGCTTTCCCCGTTCGTTGGGTAGTGGTCGCATTAAGCGGTTTGGGAGCCATGCTGCTCTCCATTTTGGTCATCTTCATCATTGAGAACCGTAAGCGTTTCGTGGCTGAAAACAAATAAATTGTGGAGAAAAAAGCAAAAATAGCTTGGCTTTACCTCATTGCGGCACTTTTTGTCGCATTAGGTTTGTTCTTTGTCGTCAAAAAGAACACCTACCTGTTTTTTGCCTTGCCAGTCGTGTTGGGCGTGCTGCTTCTCTACATCTTTTCGTTGGATAAAGTACTGTTGCTCACAGCTTTCTGTGTGCCGCTTTCCGTCAACCTGAAAGCTTTGGAAGCGGGATTGGCCATCTCACTACCCGCTGAACCACTCCTGATGGGCATCCTTGTGTTATTCATTGCCAAGATGCTCTATGACGGAAACTACGACAAACGCATCTCGCACCATCCCATCGCCATCGTCATCTATTGCATGTTCATTTGGATGTTGGTCACGACCATCACAAGCGAGATGCCTGTGGTGTCGTTAAAATTCATGTTGTCAAGGCTTTGGTTCGTTATCCCCTCGTTCTTCCTTTGTGCTATCTTGTTCAAGAAGCCCAAAAACATAGACCTGTTCATTTGGCTTTACATAGCCAGCTTGTGCATCGTGTGCGTTTACACCATCATACATCATGCTCAGTTCGGCTTCGACGGCGACTCGGCCCACTGGGTAATGACGCCATTTTACAACGACCACACAGCTTACGGTGCTGCTTTGGCCATCTATCTCATCCTTGCCTTGACTTATGTCTTCCTGCCTGGCTTGAAAACGAGCCGACGTATCATCATCATTGGCGTAGTTGCCTTGCTGAGCCTCGCCCTGATGTTCTCCAACTGTCGTGCGGCATGGGTGAGCATGATTGCTGCCTTTGGCGTACTGGTGTGCGTGCTGTTAAAAATCAAGTTCCGCTGGGTGGCGACTGTCATTGTGGTTTTGGTCGGACTTTTCTTTGCCTTCCAAAACCAAATCATCGACGCCTTGGAAAAGAACAACCAGGACGCTTCCGGCGACCTTGTGGAGAACATCCAATCCATCACCAACATCTCGACCGACGCTTCCAACCTTGAACGCATCAACCGTTGGCAATCGGCCTTCAGATTGTTTAACGAGCGACCTGTTTTCGGTTGGGGCCCAGGAACTTACCAATTTGTTTACGCGCCTTATCAAATGTCGAAGGAGAAGACCATCATCAGCACCAACGCCGGCGACGGTGGCAATGCTCACTCAGAGTACTTCGGCCCCTTGGCTGAACAAGGGCTTGTCGGTTCGCTTTTGATGGCAATATTGGTTATTGTCACAGTCTATTGCGGCCTGACCACTTACAAACGCTGCAAGAACAAGAAAGCCAAAATATTGGTTTTGGGTGCCACGCTTGCCTTCATCAGCTATTTCGTGCACGGCTTCCTCAACAACTTCCTTGATACCGACAAACTGGCCGTCCCCGTATGGAGCCTCGCTGCACTGATTGCAGCGATTGACGTGTTCTACGCTGACAAGGAAACATTTGAAGGCGAAGTTCAGCAAAACTAGTGTAAATAAAAAAAAGATTGCAGCAGATGCTGCAATCTTCTAATAATCCTTCGTTAGTTCTTTCATTCGATTGCCACCAGCTCCAGCTCAACCACCAATGGTGAATAGGCCGGGAGCAAATCTTCGTGAATATCGAACTCTCCAAAAGCGAATTCCGATGGCGAGACTACAGTAACTCTCGCGCCCGGAGCCATCGTCATCAACGCCTCCTCGATGCAAGGAATCATCTCACCCTGCCCAAGTTTGAAACGTATAGGCTCCTCGAAATCGTAACTCGACTCTATTTGGTCTCCATTCAAGTTATACAAGATGTAATGAACAGCAACGACATCGCCCCATTGAGCCACATTGCCTGTTCCTTCCATATCTCTGATAATGTATATCCCTGATTCCGATGGAGCTACTTCAATGTTATTCTTCTTGAGATACGACTCTATCAGTTCCTTCTCCATCGAACTGCGCTGTTGCTTCAAGGCTTCCAACTGAGCTTCGCGAGCAGCTGTTTTCGCCTCGTATGCAGCTTTGTCCATCACCTCATTCATGGTCACCTTGGCCACAATCGGCTCAAAAGGCGAGACAACACCTTGGTAGCCATCCTCTCCAAAACCCAATTCAGAAGGGATCACAAAGCGCATTATGCCGCCCTGAGGTACCATGCCTAAAGCCTCGTTAAAGCCCTCACAGATGACCTCCTCGCCGTACTGCATGATTACCGACTCGATGCCGTAGGAACACATTATCGTATCGCCGTCACGGTCGCACATCAAAAAGTCAAAGTCCACATAATCACCCATTTGGGCAACCTTGCCTTTGCCTTTTTGTTCCAAAATAATCAATCCTGATTCTGTTACAATGACCCCAGCTTCATCTTTTAAAGCTGACAAATACGCTTGTTCCTCAGCTTGCAGGCTGTCAGCAATACGCTTGTTTTCAGCCTCAATCTCTTCAAACGGCTTGATAGAGAGCAGTTTCAGGTCGTAATAGATAGGCTTGCCAGCATATTCCTCTGGTGCCTCCATGCCCATGATGGAAACAAACACGGAATCGGACAACACAACCAACTGCGCCGAATCGCCGACTTGCATCGAAAGCAAGGCATCCGTCACGTCGCCCACAAACGATGCTTGTTCCAGAATGATGTCGATGGGTTCGCTGTCGTGGGTGTCGAAGAGCATCGTGTCGTTGAAATACTGCGCCATCTCAAAAGTCACGCCATCGTTGAGGCGCGGCGAGAGACCGGAACCGCTTCTTTCATAGAAACGCATGTAAGCCCCTGTTTCGGTTTTTTGGAAACCCTTGAAAACGGAAGGGGTCTTGTTGCAGGAGACTGCAAACAAGACCACCAAACTAAGGGCAAAGCATTTTTGCAATTTGCTCATTTTACTCGAAATCAACAAGTTCCACTTCAAAAATCAAGTTGGAATACGGCGGAATAGGGCCTGCATTACGGCCACCATAAGCCAAATTGGCCGGAATGTAAAGCACACCCTTTTCACCTTTTTTCATCAAGGCAATACCTTCGTCCCAGCCTGGGATGACATAACCCGAACCAATCGGGAAGCTGATGGGTTCGCCACGTTCAATTGACGAGTCAAACACAGTTCCGTCAAGCAACTTGCCGGTATAATGCACCTTGACATTCTGTCCAGCTTGAGGTTGTGCACCCTTGCCAGGTTTAGTGCAGACATACACCAATCCCGACTCGGTAGGAGTGGCTTCGATGCCGTTCTCAACAAGGTAAGCGTCAAGAGTTTTCTTGGCTTCCTCAAAACTAGCAGCTTCCTTAGCCTGCTGACGGGCATTGAACTCCTCCTCGCTCATGATGTCCTTCATCTTCACTTCCCAGCGAATCATGGACTCCGGCTTGACAAAGTCAGGGATGATAGGGGCGTTGAATTGACGGCGGAACACCGAATCAGCACTCATAATCAATGACATGGAGTCACCTTTGTGCATCATGGTAAAGCCTTCATAAAGGTCGCCAGGGAACAATGACTCGCGAACGAGGTCGTAGGCAGGCTCAGGGAGCATGCTGGTCGTATACATCAGCGAGTCACCTTCTTCTCTCATCAGGTAATACGACAAGTCGATTTCGACGATTTCACCCAATTTAGCCGTTTCACCCTCATTCTCAGTGAGATAACGATAATACATTCCGCTTTCGGTTTGCTTGTAACCCGGATACGGTGACTTTTCAGCGCAAGAACTCATCACGCTTGCGACAAGCAGGGCCGAGATGGCCACTAACATCATTTTCTTTTTCATTGTTTAAAGATTAGAAGTTATAAATAATTAGTTTTCATTAGTTTTATTAGGGAAAAACACATCCAGCAATTCCACATCGAAGACGAGGTTGGTATAAGGCGGAATGTCACCGTAGCCCTTTTCGCCATAAGCCAAGGTATACGGTAGCACAAAACGGGCTTTTTCGCCTACTCTCATCATGCCTACGCCCTCTTCCAAGCCACGAAGCACGCCACCCTCTCCGTAATGGATGTCATAAAAGCCACCCAAAGGCTCGGATGAGCCAAGCAACGTTCCATCAAGGAAAGAGGCTACAAAAGTAATACGAGCCGTCATGCCAACCTCAGGACTCGCGCCTCGCGTCATCACCGATTTGGAATAGAACAGCCCCGTTTTCGTGTGCTCTACGATTTGGTTTTCTTCAAGATAGCGCCAAAAAGACCGTTCAGATTCAGCCAGCAGTTTCAGTTGTTCCTGTTCAGCCTGACGCTGCAATTCCTCGGCTGTCGTTATTTTCAATAACTTAATGTCATACACCAAGTTAGCGTATGGCGGAATGCCCGTGACAGCGTGTTCTCCATAAGCCATCTCAAAAGGAATGTAGGCACGCACACGCTCACCAAGGTGCATCTTCGGAACAATCTCCTCCCATCCCGGGATGACATAACCCTCACCCAACACAAACGTAAACTTCTCTTCCTGTCCGAAGGTTGAACCGATCGACTTTCCGTCAAGTAAAAACGCTTCAAAATCCAATTCAACTTTCTCTCCTTTCACAGGGCAACGGCCCTTGCCTTTCTCTGTAGTAACAACATAGATTCCTGATTCATAAGGCTTTACATTGATACCATTGGCCTCAATGTAAGCTGCAAACTTGACCCTTGAAGCATCCATCTTCTCCTGTTTAGTCTTTTCAATATCGTTCTCAAATTCCTCTTGCGACTTCAGCTCAAGCAATTTCACTTCATAGCGAAAATAGTCATCAGCCTTTAAACCTACCGAGTCTGGACTCTGGTCATAGTAATGAATGGCAATGGAGTCCGCCTTGATGTAGAACGAAGCCGAATCGCCGACACGCATCATGGCCAAAGCCGTTTGCAAGTCGCCTTTGAAGTGAGGCTCAGAGAGTTGCAGATACACCTCATTACTTGACTGGTTCCAATCATAATACAAAGAATCGTGGAGATAGCAAGCGATGTCCAAATTCAAGAAATCAGTCTGCTGCGGCTGAATAGCCGACGGGTCTTGATTGTAAAACCGATAGTACAAACCATCCGACGTTTGCTTGTAGCCTGGGAATTTCTGATTACAAGACGTCAGAAATGCCATTGTCATCAGACCAATCAAGGTAAAAATCAAACAATTCTTTTTCATAATTTACTGATTATCATTAACTTTAATCGTATATACCAAAGTAGTGTATTCGCCAATGCGGTTGTCGTCGCCATGCAGACCGTATGCCAAATGAAATGGAATAATGAGCTTGGCCACATCGCCATAATGCATGTAATTCATCGCTTCGTCCAGACCAGACTCCACATTGCCTTCTCCCACAACGAACGACTTAACTCCGTCTTTTTCAGAGGAATAAAACAAGTTTCCAGCAAGGGAACACAATTCATACTCCAAACTGACCTTATCGCCCTTTTTTACTTGATTTCCAGCGCCTTGCTTGAGAATTTGATACCTTAATCCAGTGCCTGTCGCAACCACATCCAAACCATGACGCCGCACATAGCTTTCGATCTCCTCCTCTTCCTCGTTCAACAAATAGCGGTTGGCCTTCTCCATGCTGCTTTTCATCTCGTTTTTCGGAATAGAGACAGGTTGTTTAGGTTCCTCTCCGCATGAGAAAAGCCATAACAAAGCAAACACTATCAAATATTTAGCTTTATTCATCATAACGCAGTTCCTCATATTCAGGCAGAATGGCTTTCAGCCGTTTGATGGTCGTTTTCATGCTGATGCCCGTGGTGCTTCCGCCAGCCGCGTTGATGTGGCCGCCACCCTTGAAGTGTTTATTGGCCAACTCATGAACCGAGAAATTGCCTTTCGACCTGAAAGACAACCTGATTTGATCCTGACGTTCAGTAATCAACACCGACATCTTGATTTTTTCAATCGAAAGCGGAAAGTTCACCACGCCTTCTGTATCGCCAACCTGATGGTTGAAACGTTCCAATTCCTTCTTACTCAACGAAATAATGGCCACAGCATAATCGTCCAAAACTTCCATCTTATTGTTGATGGCATAGCCCAACAAACGCAGCCGATTCTCAGTAAAACTATCGTAAATCTGCTGATGGATAAAAGGATACGGCACGGAACGAGCCATCAAAATGCCAGACAACTCGAAGGTGCGGGAGTGATAGATGGAATGTGAGAAACAGCCTGTATCCGTCATCATGCCCACCAACAAATTAGTAGCAACAGGCTCAGTTAGATTTTCCATCCCATAATGCAAGATGATTTCGGCCACGATTTCAGAGGCGCTCGATACGCAAGTCTCTGAGTAATAGCATGTAACATGGTCCAACTCAGGATCCCTATGATGGTCAACCAAAACACGCGGACAACGTGTCTTGCCAATCTCATTATGCAAAATGCCTGAACGCGACAACGAATTGAAGTCCAGCATGATAATGCATTCCGCCTCAGCGATGGCCGTATCGCATTCCGCACCGTCCTTTTCGTAAATAAGTATATCAGACGCTCCAGGCATCCAGGCCAAAAAATCAGGGAAAGCATTGGCGCAAGCCATCTTCACTTGATGGCCTTTCTGTTTGAGAAAGAACGACATAGCTAACATCGAACCGATGGCATCGCCGTCAGGATTGACGTGGCAAGCCAAAAGAAACCGCTTCGGTGTACGGATAATCTCATCAAAACGCTCGAAAAAATCGTCTTTCTGCATGACTTTCACAAAAAGTCCGCAAAAGTACAAATTTTTCCCTTTTCACACCTAATTAATATACAGAAACCATCATCGCGGCGACAAAATCTCGAAAGAATTGTCGGCATACACCATGATGATGCGCTTCACCTCGTTCGGTAAAGGAATGGACTTCGGCTCAACCGATGAAGACGTTTTTTCGGTAGTAAACAACGTGTCTTCAAAAATATCTACCTCATTTTCAACTGGTTTTGGCTCCATTGTCTGAGCCTCAACCATAGGTTTCGGTTCCGCAAACGGCTCTGAAACCGTCATCGGACCTTTGCCGAATACAATCCAGTCCAAATTGTATTCCGGGAAGGTTTCTTTCAGCTTCCTGACGAACTCAAGGCTGGGGTTGTTGCGTCCCGACAAAAGGTGGGAGATGTTCGACGGCTGAATGCCAAGACGAAGGGCAAAATCGGCTGCCGTCAGGTTTTTCGCGCGGATGATGTGCGCAATGCGATCTTTCATTTCGACAAATTCCATGGTGACAAACGCTTAGAATTTTAATTTTTCTACCTATTTGGATTTACAAAAGTAAAACTTTTCTTGTTACAAAGCACAATTGTTTTTGATTTATTTTTGTAAACCTTATAATAAAATAGTATTGTTCTATAGTTTTTATTCAAATAAAACAACTTTTTCTATTGAAAAACAAATATTTATAATTAAAACAAGAATTAAACCGATTTTATCCTAATCTCAAGAATTCTCTTATTAAATAACTTCAAGTTATAATTTATAAAACATTGATTTATATTGTATTATATAAACAATTTGTCTATTTTTCAATATTTTTACTCTGAACTATTCATTGACAAATGTTACAGCTGTATTGTTATTTTGTAAACTTATTAGTAAGATATTATTTTTCAATCATTTATACATTTTTGATTTAGATTTGTAACCTATAGTATTACACAAGTAAATTTGCCCTATTTTACGTTTTTTTCTCCAAAACATACCAAGATACAATGAGAAAACAGGAACGCTCTACGGGGCTAAAACTGGCCTTATTCGGCACTTCCCCACTCCGTCGCATTGGGCTTTTTTTTGCATTTCCCGAGCGTACCTTTATTAATAGAACTACCGAAAAATTCACTACCTTTGCCGCCCGATGAAAGCCCGTGACCTGCACATACAAAACCTGATTCAGGAAGGCGAACACCAGATGCTAGACTTCAAGTTTGAGATTTCCGACAGCCGACGCATCGCCCGTTCCCTCGCCGCCTTCGCCAACACTGACGGCGGAAGGCTTCTCGTTGGGGTGAAAGACAACGGCGCCATTGCCGGCGTACGCTCCGACGAGGAAATCCACATGATTCAGGCGGCGGCGGAAATGTACTGCCAACCACCCGTGTGCTATTCTACCGAGGAATGGGAGATCAACGGCAAGACCGTGCTTGAGGTCATCATCCCAAAGGACAAGACCGACAAGCACAAAGCCCCTGACAGTCAAGGCGATTACAAAATCTTCGTGCGTGTCAAGGATGAGAATCTAGTCGCCGACAGTGTATTAATTAAGGTGTGGAAGTCGGACAAGTTCGCCCGACCTGCCAAAATCGCATTTACCGAACCCGAAACCCTACTCCTCCATTATCTATCTGAAAATAAGGAGATTACTTTGAAGGAATTCCAACAATTGGCGCGCCTTAACAAAAGAAAAGCCGAGTCCATCCTCGCCGATTTCGTTCTGGTGGGTACCATCCAACTCGTCCAGACGAGCCAAGGTACATTTTTCCGCCTCACCGAAGAAACCAGCGACATTTGACACAATTTTGGGCATTTGTAAAAGCAACCGCCTTTTTTCTTAATTTTACCGCCCAAATAAGGTCCCATGCCAAGGAAACTGCTGGTCGCTTTTATAGCATTGTTTTTCAGCATATTAGGTTTTTCTCAAGAGCCTACAAGGGATTCTCTTGCGCCTGCAAAACCGCGCATCGTTCGCGAAAAACCCATCGATTCCACTTACGTCACCTATAATCATTTCTCGTTCGACAGCATTTTTCTGAACGCCAACAAGGTCATCGACACGCTCACTTTCCACGCCCCATACTACGAGAGATTGGAAAGAGAAAGCACGATATACAGCACGCTAAGCAATACAGGTTTAGCACATAAGTCAATGAGATTCAACTATCTGCATCAGGTTGGCTTCGATATGGAGTTGCCTGCATTCTTGGCCTATCTCCAAAACGAACGGCAGATGGTTTCGTACCAAAGCGTGCTACCCTATTCCGAACTCCGCTATGTGATGACAAGTGGCGACAAAGAGCAGCACCTTAACTTCCGTTTCGGGCGACAGTTCTCCCAGCGTTTTTTTGTATCGTTCGCCATCAATTCGGACTATTCGCCCGGCGTGTTCCAAAACAACAAATCGGAAAACAACTACGTCTGGATTAACGCCCACTATCTCACTAAGAACGAGCGTTATGGCGCGACTGCCTACTTCTTCCGAAACAAGCTCGAGATGCAGGAAAACGGCGGCATTGTGAATGACGAAACCTACATCTCGAACACCGAGACCGACAATTCCGTCATCCCCACCAACCTCAACAATGCCACCAACTTCATCAAATCGACTGGCGCGGGGCTGGAGCATTATTTCAATCTGCTGCCCCAAACCACCCAAGTTAAAGTGAAGGAAGAAACGCCATCCCCCATACTTTTCGATAGTTTATCCATTGATTCTGTGTATTTTACATCAGACACCCTTATCCATTCACTCGCTGATTCACTTGAGGTGCACTACAAAACAAAAACAAGAAAGTTCACTTTAGGTCGCCTCAGCCATCATTTCAGCTATCGCCGCAATCAGTTGTATTACATCGAGTCATCCCCTGCTGTAGCCTTCTACCAACCTTTCGACACCTTATTTAATAATACGAAGACGACCGACTCAACCTTCATCCAATCATTCAAGAATACGCTGAAATGGAACAGTTTAGGCTATCAAAAATACAATGACGACATCCCATTTTACGTTTACGCTGGCCTCACGCACGGCTTCTACAATGTGAAACGGTACGACTATATGGAGTTGGAGACTGTTCCCGTAAGAAACTACCAACAGCTTAGCGTGAACGGTGGCATTATCGTCAATCTGTTCAAGTCAACGCGCATCACAGGGCAAGCCGAACTCATCACTTTGGGCTACCAAATCGGCGATTTCGACGTCAAGGGGCAGTGGAAGCAATTTCTCGGAACGACTAGGAAAAACTGGGGGTATGCCACCTTCAACGTTGAGGTAAAACGCCAAAGCGCCAATTGGTTTGAACAAAGCTACTATTCCAACCATTTCCGTTGGGACAACGATTTCAACGCCGCGACCTACTTGGATTTCGAACTGAGCTATCATCTCAAGACATACAGCATCGGCGTTAAGCAGACCAGCATTGCACAATACATCTACTTCGGCACTGACGCGCGCCCCACGCAATATGACGGCATGTTCAGCATCCGTGAGGCCTATCTCAGCTTCTACCAAAAGCTGTGGCGCTTCGAATTGGAAGGTTTCGCAAGCCTGCAAAAAGCCAACAATGAGGAAGTTATTCATTTGCCGCTGTTTATGGGAAGACTAAAAGTAGCCTACTCGCAACCTCTTTTCCACAAGGCCGCCACCATCCAACCGAGCATCACGGTCCAATATTTCACGAAATATCACGCCGATACCTATATGCCTTCAATCCACTCGTTCTACCTACAAAACGACGTGGAAATCGGCAATTTCCCCTTCATTGACGCAGCCATCGCCATCAAGGTGAAAAAAGCTGACCTCTTCGTCACCTACAGCAACATGATGCTGCTTGTGGGCAACCACAATGGCTTCGTTGCTCCCCACTACCCCATGCGCGACAGCAAGTTTTTCTTTGGTATCAATTGGAGACTGTTCAACTAAAACCTTAAAGCCATGATGCAGACCGACCTTATCCCTACAACAAACACATTATCAAGGGCTAACGACACCTTGACGCAGGTTATCGACAGTCTTACTGAACCGACTATTGTCAACAATATGGTCGAGCAAGTGGCCAACAGTAGCTCGTCGCGACAAATCGGCCTAACCATCGCCATCATCGGCCTACTCATCTTCACTGCACACCTTTTCAGCGAAATCTTCAGCCGTAAACGCATCCCCGACGTACTCTTTCTCATCATTATCGGCCTGCTCATCGGCCCCGTTTTCCATTGGGTTTCACCCGAAAGTCTCGGCAATGCTGGCAGCCTTTTCTCCGGCATCACTTTGGTGACCATTCTTTTTGAAAGTGGTACACAGTTGAGATTCAGCGCATTGAGAGATTCTTTCAAAGGTGCGTTGAAGCTTACGGCCTTCAATTTCATCCTTTCCGCCATTGCGGTATGGCTTTTCGGTTGGCTGGCGTTGAACTTGGACCCTGTGGTCAGCATGATTTTGGGTTGTATGTTGGGCGGCACAGCCTCGGCTGTGGTAATTCCCATCGTCAGGCAAATGCGAATGTCTGAAAAACCCGCCATTATGCTCATCCTTGAAGCCGCCATCGGAAACGTATTCAGCATCGTCCTGGCTTTGGCACTAATGCAAGCTGTCAAAAGCAAGCACCTTGAGTTCGGCGCGATTTTAGGTAACATCTTCTCTTCGTTCATTTTAGCCACCGTAATGGGTCTCTTCGGCGCCATTTTTTGGGCTCTTATTTTGGACCAAGTCCGCAACATCAAATACTCCATCCTGACCACACCCGCGTTCGTGTTCATCATTTACGGTCTCAACGAATGGATGGGCTTTAGTGGCGCCATCGCCGCCCTCGCCTTTGGCATTGGTTTGGCCAACATTGACAGCATTTATAACGCTTGGCTGAAGAAATTCATTAAGAAAGTGCCTGTCAACCTGAATGAAACCGAGCGTTCGCTATTCTCGGAGCTGGTTTTGCTATTGAAGACCTTCTTCTTCATCTACGTGGGTATTTCCATCCAACTGAGCCAATGGCAACCCATCGTCATTGGACTGGGAATCAGCATGTTGCTTTTCATCATCCGTATTCCCGCCGTGCGTTTTGCCATCTCGCGAAAGGAAGGCATCCCTGAAAAAGAATTGGTCTTCATGTCGGCCCTTAATCCCAAAGGATTGACGGCGGCGGTATTGGCCACACAAGCCCTCATCTACATCCCCGACATAGAGATGGCGCACTTCGTCAGAAACATCGTCTTTGCGGTCATCTTGTTCAGCATCATCATCAATTCCATCCTTATCCCACTGATTGACAGGGAGAAAAGGCTCTATCGAATCTATTTGCGTTTGCTCAGCTTCAACCAAAAAATGAAGGATGCTGTTGCACAAAGGAAGGAAAAAGACAAGAAACGACACAAAAAAAACACGAAGACACATGAGCTTGTCGACGAAATGTTTCATTCAGAGGTGATTACCGACATCATCGAGCAACAAGACAAACCCGGTGCCGTCAATAAAAAGGCTGAATCATGCAACTTCGATGTGGCGGATTGAATTTGTTTATAATGTGTATAAATTACACATAACAAACATCTGAATCCCAATAGGTTATTATCCACTCTAGAATAAAAGTGTAAATTTTACACATTTTTCCATTGCGGGTTTTGGAAATAGTTGTACTTTTGCGTCAAATTTACACAATATGGAAACACAAAAATACACTTACGACTATCCTCGACCGGCTGTGACAACCGATTGTGTGGTGTTCGGCTTCGACGGGCGCGACCTGAAAGTGCTGCTCATCGAGCGAGGTTTGGAACCCTACAAAGGCGCTTGGGCTTTTCCTGGTGGTTTCCTCAACATGGACGAGACGGCAGAGCAAGGTGCACTGAGGGAGCTGAGGGAAGAAACGGGACTTGACTTGCGCTATATCAAGCAAGTTGGGGCATTCTCCGATGTCGACCGCGACCCTCGCTCCCGTGTCATCACCATTGCTTTCTATGCCTTGGCAAAGAAATCGGAGGTGCAAGGGGGCGACGATGCCGCTAAAGCGCAATGGTTTGCCCTCAACGAGGTGCCGCGCTTGGCTTTCGACCACGACTATATCCTAAGAAAGACAATGGAGAAGCTGCGCAAGGACATCCACTTCGAGCCCATCGGCTTCGGGCTGTTGGACGATCAGTTTACTATCCCGGAGCTGCAACGCCTCTATGAAGCCATCCTCGGTGTGCAGTTCGACCGCCGCAATTTCTACAAGAAAATCTTGCAAACCGGCATCCTAGACGAGGTGGAAGACGACGATGAAAGGCATTATTTTGGAGAGCACCGCGAGATGCGCAGCATGGACATCGGGGCCTTGTTTGGGAGCATCGCTGCCGAATCACATCCCTCCTACTCCGCTGCCCGTTCGGACGACGACAGCCGCCGCCGCAAAGGCACTCGCTTCTCGTTTAACAAGAAACGCTACGACCAACTTAAAGAAGACAATAATTTCAAACTAGAGTTTTAATCAGTTGGAAGTTGTTCAGCTAAATTATTGAATCTTTGAATCTTTAAATCTTAAATCTTTAGATTCCAATAAAACAACAGATTATGGAAACAAGCAACACAAACGCAAAGACGCAGGTCTATAACCTGATTATCCTCGACAAGAGCGGCTCGATGAGCAGCATCGCCAAAGCAGCCATCGCCGGATTCAACGAAACCGTGGGCGGCATCCGCTCGGCCCAAGAACGCTTCAAGGACACGCAAGAGCACTTCGTCTCGCTGATGATTTTCTGCGACTGCGAGAAGACTATGGTCTATGACATGGTGCCCGTCGCGGAGGTCAAAGAGCTGACTTCCAAGGAGTACCGTCCCTGCTGCTGCACACCCCTTTACGATGCCATGGGCATCAGCATCAACGCATTATACAAAGCCATTAAAGACAAGGATGATGCCACCGCTGTGGTGACTGTCATCACCGACGGCTTGGAAAATGCCTCGAAGGAATACAAGGGCGCGGCTATCAAAGCCTTGGTGGAGCGCATGAAGAACGAGGAAGGCTGGAACTTCGCCTACATCGGCACCAACCAAGACGTGGCAGCCGTTTCGCAAAAACTCTCCATCGACAACCACATGGCTTTTGAAGACAACGAAACAGGAATGGCTGTGGCTTGGGATACTGAACGCAAGTCGAAAATGTCAATATTCTCTCGCATCTCATCGGGTTTCACCGCCACTTCCGCCATGTCGAGGGAAGAGCGCAAGGCGTACCGCAGCCAAGAGAACCGTTCTACTCGAAATTACTACGAAATGAGCGAGTTCCGTCATCGCGTCACGCCCGACAACATCAGGAGTCTCGACAGAAACGAAATCTTTGTCTTCGGCAGCAACCTGCAAGGTATGCATGGTGGCGGTGCGGCGAGAATCGCCGTTCAGAATTTCGGCGCCATCATGGGTCAAGGCGTTGGTCTGCAAGGACAAAGCTATGCCATCCCGACGATGCAGGGCGGCGTGAACACCATCCTTCCCTATGTGGAGGAGTTCATCGCCTTCGCCAAACAGCACCCCGAGCTTATCTTCTTGGTCACGCGCATCGGCTGCGGCATTGCCGGCTTCACACCGAGGGAGATTGCGCCGCTGTTTGCAGGAGCCGTCAACGTGGATAACATTCACTTGCCGCAGGATTTCTGGGCGGAATTAGTTTAATCACAAAACCTGCAAAACAGGGCAAAACCTAAAAAGAGGTGTATGGCGACTGCACAACCGTGCGTCGCCGGGAAGCAGCCGGTTGGCGTGCTTCCCCCCTTTGAAAAAAGTTTTGCAGGTTTTGATGGTTTTGTTCAACAACAATTAAACAATTAACAATCAATACTTAAACAAGATGTTAGGAGCAATCATAGGAGATACCGTTGGCTCGGTTTATGAGTTCAACAACATAAAGACTACAGATTTTCCGCTGTTCGGGCCGCGAAACAACTACACCGACGACAGCGTCATGACCATGGCCGTGGCCGACTGGCTTTTGACCGACCCTCAGCATTGCATGGACACTTTGGAAGCCTCGTTTTTGGGCTTTGCCAAGAAATACCCCTGCCCTATGGGCGGCTATGGCCCTGGATTCTATCGCTGGCTGTTTGAACCAGAGCGCTTTGAGGGCGGAAAACGCCAACCCTACAACTCGTTTGGCAACGGTGCCGCCATGCGTTGCAGCGCGAACGGCTGGATGTTCGACACTTTGGAAGAAACTGAGCGTGTGGCAGGCCTTTCGGCAGCCATCACACACAGCCATCCCGAGGGCATCAAAGGGGCACAATCGACGGCGGCAGCCATCTTCATGGCCCGCAACGGCAAGAGCAAGGAAGAGATAAAGGAGTACATCTCAACGAGATATGGCTACAACCTCAACCGCACCTGCGACGAAATCCGTCCCGTCTACGATTGGGATTCCTCGTGCCAAGGTACGGTGCCCGAGGCCATCGTGGCCTTCATGGACAGCACCGACTTCGAGTCGGCCATCCGATTGGCGGTCTCGTTGGGCGGCGACAGCGACACCCTCGCCTGCATCACGGGAGGCATCGCTGAGGCGTTCTACAAGGACATCCCCGACGACATCGCCTTGAAGATCTGGAGCCTTATTCCCGAGGACTTCAAGGCTATCTTCAGAAAGATGGAGGCGCAGACAAGTTACCGTTTGCCGAGCGTTTTGAAATAAGGGGAAAGTGATATAAAGATTATGAGTAAGGCTGGGACTAGTTGGGGAGCTGGTTCCAGCTTTGATTATTCTTTGTCCTTTTCTCTTGAAAGAAAAGGACCAAAAGTTCAAGACCGACATCATCGGCCCCAACACACAAAGCGAACGCTTCCCCGCCATGTCGGCCCATCCTCCCCGCCCTACCCGGTTTAGTATTGGCGTTCCCAATATGCAGACTATACAGACGCGCTACGGCGCGTCATTTCGGCATTGAGCCGCGATCTCCTAAGCAGCCTGGAATAACAGAATGAGGATTACAACCTTGCAAAAAACAAAACGACCAAGAAAACAACATATTTTTGCATAACTTTGCAGCGAATATAATAGAAGTGAAAGATGACTCAATGGCAAAAGACACAAATCCAGCGCGATAACGGCATGGTGGCAGAGGCACAAGCCCCAGTCATCATTTCTGCAAGCCGGAGCACAGACATTCCCGCTTTCTATGCAGACTGGTTTTTCCATCGGCTGAAGGTGGGCTATTCCGCTTGGACTAATCCCTTCAATGGCGTGAAGAGTTTCGTTTCGTATGAAAAATGCCGCTTCATCGTGTTTTGGTCGAAGAACCCGGAGCCGTTGCTCGGACATTTGGACGAACTGAAGGAAAGGAACATCGGCTGCTACATCCAATACACGCTGAACGATTACGAAAAGGAAGGCTTAGAAAAGGGTGTGCCGCCATTGGAGCAAAGGATTGACACTTTCAAGAGATTGGTGGACCAATTGGGCCAAGGCCGCGTGATTTGGCGCTTTGACCCCTTGATTCTGACCGACCAAATCAACATTGAAAACCTTTTGAGGAAAGTGGAAAACGTCGGCGACCAACTGCAAGGCTACACGGAAAAACTCGTTTTCAGTTATGCCGACATCGCCTTATATAAAAAGGTGAAAGCCAACCTTGAGAAAAGTCATGTAAACTATCAGGAATGGACTGTGCCGCAGATGGAGGAATTTGCCAGAAGGCTTTATGAACTGAACCAGAAGTGGCATTACCAATTGGCCACTTGTGGCGAGAAGATTGACCTTGAGCAGTACGGCATCCGACACAACCGCTGCGTGGACGATGACCTGATGATTCGCTTCGCCCACCACGACAAGGTCCTAATGGACTTCCTCGGCGTGGAGATAAAGACCGTTGAAAACTCCTTGTTTGGCACAGAGCCGATTCCTGACAACGCCCTGAAACTCAGCGAGACGCAATATGCCATCAAGAAGAAGGACAACCGCGACAAAGGCCAGCGGCAGTTCTGCGGCTGCATGGTGAGCAAGGACATCGGCGAGTACAATACTTGCCCGCATTTGTGTGAGTATTGCTATGCGAATGCGAGCAAGGAAAAAGCGCAAGAAAACTATAACAAACACGAAATGAATCCTTTGGGAGAAACGATAACGGGAAAATAATCTATATTTGCAGGACAAAACAAGCAAGATATGAGCAAGTTAATCAAAATGGACACAAGTTATGCTGAATGGATAAAAAGCGTTAGCTTGCGATTCAGGCAAAGCCAAATCAAGGCTGCCGTCAAGGTAAACAGCGAACTCATCCGGTTTTATTGGGAATTGGGACGAGATATAGTGGAACTGAAAGCAGAGGAGCGTTGGACGGAAAACTTTTGGGAAAACTTGAGCCGAGATTTGCAAACCTATTTGCCTGGTGTTAAAGGATTCTCCATTACCAATCTTCAATACACGCGCAGGTTTTATCTTCTATATTCAATGAAAGCAACCGAGCACCCCCAAGTTGGGGGTGCTCTGGAAGAAGCAAGAGTCAATGGTGAACACCCTCAAGTTGGGGGTGTCTCAAAATCAGATAGTTATCGAAACAGCATCGAAATGGCATCACTATTGATGGACCAAATGTGTTGCGTGCCGTGGGGACACCACAAACTCATCATTGACAAACTGATGGGACAGCCCGAAAAAGCCTTTTTCTATGTGCAGCAAACACTAAAATACAACTGGTCGCGTTCCGTGTTGCTCAATTTCCTTGACACA
>JAEEGL012213355.1_pt1 | contig 51749 bp, 42 predicted proteins | sample 9134231 | NCBI WGS metagenome assembly JAEEGL01 (sample SAMN16246548, study PRJNA631951) | gut metagenome | biome: gut microbiome; feature: rumen; material: fiber-attached | host: Bos | place: Iran: Karaj | collected 2018-10
ACTTCTGCTCAGAGGAAGGCCAGAAGAAGCAGGCTGAGCTTGGTGTAACAATGGGTGGCATGAAGGGAGTTTCAGAAGATTTCTCAGGTGCTTTTGAAGGAATGGACGTTTCTGCATTCGTAAGAGCTGAGGAAGAGGGAGATCTGTTCTTACGTCCTTACACAAGAAACACAACTGTTTGGGAAGATGCTCTTCAGCAGGCAGGCGGTTTCCTTGATGCTTGGCAGAATCCGGAGGATCCTGAAGTAATGAGAACAGCTTGTGATAATGCACAGAAGATTATTGAGGATGCTATTGCAGCTGAGTAATTTATAACGGACACACTTAATGTTAATGACTTGCCTCTTTGCGAAAGCAAAGAGGCAATTTAAGGAGAGAAAAGATTATGAGTAAAGGGAAAATGACCCCGTCGCAAAAAAGACAGGCCATATGGGGATGGGCATTTATAACCCCTACAATGCTTGGACTGATAATACTTAACTTTTATCCGGCGATAAACACAGTATATCAGTCTCTATGCAAGACCGGAGATTTCGGAAAAGGGAACAAATTTGTTGGCCTCGCAAACTATCAGGCCGTTCTTGGCAACACAGAAACCTGGCAGTCACTTTGGAACACTGTGAAATATGCGATAGTTGAAGTTCCGCTTGGAATAGTAATTGCTCTTATTCTTGCTGTTCTTCTGCAGAAAAAACTTCCGGGAAAAGGGTTCTTCCGTACTCTGTTTTTCCTCCCTATGGTTTGTGCACCTGCTGCGGTTGCTATGGTTTGGAAATGGCTTTATAACCAGCAGTTTGGTCTTTTGAACAATTTTCTCAATACAAATGTTGCATGGATTTCTGATCCGAACATTGCCTGGATCAGTGTAGGAATTATAGGTGTATGGTCAATCATCGGATATAATATGGTTCTGTTCATTGGTGGTCTGCAGGAGATTCCCGCTGACTATTATGAGGCAGCTCAGATTGACGGTGCATCTGCAATTTCTCAGTTTTTCAACATAACGGTTCCTCTTCTTAGTCCTACGACTTTCTTTATCGTACAGACAAGAATTATCGGTGCTCTGACTGTATTTGATCTTATGTTCATGGTAATGGATAAAACAAATCTTGCACTTAACAAGACACAGTCCATTGTTTATCTGTTCTATACATATGCATTTACAAACAGTAATCGTGGATACGGCGCAGCAATTGTTGTTGTACTTGTTGTATTTATTATGATAACCACCGTATTTCTTCAGAAACTCGAAAAGAAGATTGTATTCTATAATTAAGAAAGGAACCATGTTATGGATAGCATGAAAAAGAAATATGTAAGGAACAAGATACTTACATATACAGTACTTATAGTTTTTTCGATAATTATGCTGGTGCCGTTTGTATGGATGATACTTACTGCACTTAAAACAAATCAGGAAGCCATTTCGGTAAACCCTTTTTATATTCTGCCGGCACATGGGTGGCATTTTGAGAACTTTGCCACAGTCTGGAAGAGCTACAATTTTGTTACCCTCTATAAAAATACAATTTTGTTTATCTTCTTCCGTGTTGTCTGTGCATGTCTCACAGCCACCATGGCAGGATATGCTTTTGGAAGACTTGAATTTCCGGGTAAAAAGTTTATGTTTTCACTGGTTCTTATCCAGATGATGATTCCTTCCCAGATTTTCATTATTCCTCAGTACCTTATGGCTTCAAAGCTTCATATATTAAATTCCACGGCAGGTCTGGTACTTCCCGGTCTTGTGACAGCTTTTGGAACATACCTGTTAAAAACAGGATACCAGAGCCTTCCCAAGGACTTGGAAGAGGCAGCGGCTATTGATGGCTGTAATATAGGTCAGACATTTCTTTTTATTATGATGCCTCTCACAAGATCATCTATGATCTCACTGGGAATCTTTACAGCACTGTTTGCATTTAAAGATCTCATGTGGCCCATGATTGTTTGTACTAACGCGCAGACAACAACACTTAGTGCAGGTCTTGCTAAAATGCAGGGACAGTATGGAAGTGACTATCCTGCAATGATGGCTTCAGCTGTACTTGCAATTGTTCCTATGATAATAATTTACATAATATTCCAGAAGCAGTTTGTGGAAGGAATTGCAACATCAGGTGGAAAACTCTGATGGAAAACTCTGATGCGAGGTGATATAAAAATGGCTATAGTTTTTGATGAAAAAAGCAAAGTATTTTTCCTGACAACAAGTAATACTGAGTACCAGATGAAAATAAACGAGTATGGTATGTTGCTTCATACCTACTATGGTTCACCTGTGGGCAAGACTGATATGTCATTTCTCATTAAAGAGGTTGACAGAGGTTTTTCAGGAAATACGTATGAGGGAAGAAATAGAAGAGGAGTGTCGCCTGATACACTTCCTCTTGAATACGGCACATATGGTGCCGGAGATTTCAGGGTTAATTCTGTCGGAGTAATCCTTGATAATGGAAGTAGAACGCTGGATCTTAGATACAAGAGCCATTTTGTCACAGAAGGAAAAAATGAGCTTGAAAACCTTCCCTATGTTAGGGGAGAGAAGGACAGCGTTTCCACTCTGGAGATTATACTGGAGGATAAAACAGCACTCATCGAGGTTTCACTTATATATAGTGTGTTTGACAAAAAGGATATTATCACAAGATCTGTTGTGATCAAAAATGTATCAGATAATCCCATCAGGCTTACAAAGGCAGCTTCTATGTCCGTTGATCTTCTTCATAAGAAAATGGATCTCATCCATTTTCACGGAAGACATGCAATGGAGAGACAACACGAGAGAGTATCCCTTACTCATGACATTCATGTTGTGGGTTCTAAGCGTGGCACAAGTTCACACCACAATAACCCTTTTGTTATTCTGTGTGACCATGATGCGACTGAGAATCATGGTGAATGCTATGGATTTATGCTTATGTATTCCGGCAATCACGCAGAGGAAATAGAGGTTGACCAGGCAGGAAGTATCAGAGTTGTGAGCGGAATCGGAAGTGAAGGATTTTCATGGTTTCTTAACAAAAATGATAGCTTTGTAACTCCCGAAGTTATAATGGCCTACACCGATGGTGGCCTTAATGAGCTTAGCTATCTGTATCACAGAATAATTCTTGAAAATATCTGTCCTAAAGAATTTCGTGATGTTAAGAGGCCAGTCCTGATCAACAACTGGGAGGGAACATATTTCAACTTTGATGAAAAGAGTATCCTTGAAATCATTGATGCTGCACACGATGCCGGCATTGAAATGTTCGTGCTTGATGATGGCTGGTTTGGGAAAAGAGACGATGACAACAGCGGTCTTGGAGACTGGTTTGTAAATGACAAAAAGCTTCCTGGTGGAATAAAGAGTATTGCTGATCATGCGGATTCTCTTGGTATGAAATTCGGACTCTGGTTTGAACCTGAGATGGTGAACGAGGATTCTGATCTCTTCAGAAATCATCCTGACTGGGCACTTAGAGATCCTGACAGAGCTCCTGTAATGGGAAGAAATCAGCTGGTTCTCGATATGTCCAGAAAAGAAGTTGTCGACTACATTTACGAGAGCATGACGAAGGTTATTGATTCTGCAAAGCTTTCCTATATAAAGTGGGACTACAACAGGTCCATGGCAAATATTTATTCAAATGCGCTTCCAGCTGACAGACAGGGGGAAACAGCTCACAGATTTATGCTTGGAACTTATGACCTTCTTTCAAGAATCAGGAAAAATTATCCTGATATAATGATTGAAGGCTGCTCAGGTGGTGGCGGAAGATTCGATGCCGGAATGCTTTTCTATTCACCACAGATATGGTGTTCGGACAACAGTGAGGCAATTAACCGTTTGAAAATTCAGAAGGGAACAGGCTATGGTTATCCTATAAGCACCATGGGGGCTCATGTGTCAGCATCTCCCAATCATCAGAATGGACGAGTTGTTCCTTTTAGAACAAGGGCAATAGTTGCCATGTCCGGAACCTTTGGGTATGAGCTTGATCCAAGAAAGCTTACGAATGATGAGAAGGATGAGATAAAGAAAGAGATTAGCATTTTTAACAGATACTATGATATTATTCAGAGAGGCAGATACTACAGGATATCCGATGAGGAAACGGAGAAGTATTTCACTTCATGGCAATTTGTTTCAAAGGATAAGGCAGAGTCACTTCTTAGTCTTGTGGTTACTGATGTTCGTGCTAATCCTGAAATCCCTTATGTGAAGCTTTGCGGTCTTGATCCTGATGGAGAGTATGAGATTGATAATATCTTTTCATCTGTAGATGATGTACCTGCCGAAGCTGGGATTATGTTAAAAGAGGAGAAGGTAAAAGCTACGTATTCAGGAAATGCACTTATGAATGGCGGATTGGCACTGAATCCCTTGTATGGAGTATATCCTTCTGTACAGATACATTTAAAGAAGGTTTAAATCATTAGTAATCTATTTATATATGAGCTTAAAATATAGCTTTAAAATGGATTCCAACTTTCGGGTAAAGAAGTTGGAATTCATTTTTTATTTGCTAAACATTAATCGTAAAAATGATATAATCTTTTTGAATTTCGCTTATTATTGACAAGGCATTTTTGAACTGATACTTGTAGCGGAATATCACCATTCCTTTTCAAAAACTAAGAATAACAAGGAGATATAACAATAAGTATGAAAAAAAGAATCCTGGCATCATGTATAAGCATTGCTATAGCAACATCTTTGATAACCGGATGCAACATAGCAGATAAAATAAATGATATAAAAGAGGTGACCAACTCTGAAAACGCACAAGTTGATAGAAACAATAATGAAAACGAACAGTCTGCAAAGGATGAAAAAACCGTTCTTGATAACCTGATTGATGAAAATGTTGTCGAAAGCTCCGGTGATTCAAATCCGGATAATGGTACAGAAAACAAGGATACTGATAATACGACTAATCCGGATGATTCTTCAGAGCAATCCTCCATGAAGCAAACAATATCAGGTGCTCCTACTTATAAAATTATCTCAAAAAAGTACAATACAAGATATGACGGGGATGTAAAGTTTCCTGATGACGATGGGAACTGTAAGGACTATTCGGATGGTATTCTTTACAAAGGAACTAAACAGACAATCATGATGGATGACGAGTGGGAAAGTATTTATCCTGCACTCTATAAGACACTTAAGGACGAAGCACAGAAAGAAATGGAATCCTTCGATAAGTGGGCTGATCAAACAACATCTGAAGCTAAGGGACAGTATGAGGATTGTGCCCAGAATGGCTATAGCTTTTATGGCCCTTTTTCTGATGAAGATGAACTAATGGTAAAACGATCGGATAGTATTGTCTTTAGTGTATACAGCTACAATTCGGAATATACCGGCGGTGTCCATGGAATGTATGGCGCAAATGGGCAGAACTATGATGTGGAATCAGGAAAAAAACTGGATATTGGGGATGTAGTCACTGTCCCCGAAAGTGAACTCAATAAGATTATTCTGGAAAAGCTCCATGAGATAGAAGAATATGAAGGCCAGTTTTCCCTGGCTGAAGACAGTGGTCTTAGTGATTATAAATATAATGCAGTTTTTGATTTGGATTCAGGTGTATATGAATATGAGTACAAATGGTATTTTGCAGGTGATGGATTACACATCATTTTCAATCCGTACGAAATTGCCTCCTATGCAGATGGAATGCAGGATATAGTGATAGGCTATGAGGAACATGACGGCCTTATCGCAGATAAATATATTCCTAAAGATAGTAACGGCTTTTGCATGAAAGAAAATATTTTTCTGATTGATGAGAAATATGATTCTGATCAACAGAGCTTACATTTTAGATATGTTCACTCAGCTAATGATCCTGAGGATGATGACTTACTTTACGGTGATGATTTTGGACTTGCACTTGCTAATGGCAAATATGCCTATACAGACAGCGGCTTTTGTATTAACGAAAATACGACACTTGAAGCCTATAGAATAGGAACGACTGATGGAAAAGAGTACATTTATGTCATTATTCCGGACGTAAATGACTACTACAAACTGCATGTATTTGACATAACAGGTGATGATGTAAAATTTGCTGGCACGCAGTGGTATCACTATATGGAAGAGCGCCTTGACGGTGGTTTTCGTGTAGAACCAATACAATCAGATCCATATAACCTTCGTTTTGGTGATGTTATGGGAATCTTCGGAACCTTTACCTGTTACTCTAACTATGAGGTGGGAGCAGATGGTCTTCCGGTAAAAATTTCAGATGATTATAAAATAGTCTGGAAATCAGAGGATGCTTATTCCAAGAGTGATATTAAGGCAGATATTGTAAATGAGGATGGAACAACTGCTGAAGGCGATGTAACAGTTCCTTCCGGTTCGCACTTTATACCTTATAGGACAGACGGTGAAAAATATATAGACTGCATGCTTGACGATGGCAGGATAGCAAGATTGTACTATATCTCCGTTGATTATCCGGTACAGCTTCAGGAAGGTGAGATTGATGATTTATTCGATGGATTAATATACGCGGGTTAAGAAGATAGCTTCAATTTTTGTAAAAAAATTACAAAAATTGAAGCTATCTGTGTATTAATTTATCAAATAATGCTAAAATTGGTATTGGCTTACTCAAAAAAGAATACAGAATGTAACTATTCATGGTGAAGACCGTTCGATTGTGAGGGGGAATATATATGAAACACAGCGAAAAAAGGCCTAAGAAGAACCTGAAACCACTTACACTGCTGCATTCAAATGATATGCATGGCGATTTCCTTGCGGAAAAAATAGACGAGAATCTGGTGGGAGGTGTATCACTCCTTTCGGGCTATGTCAGCAAGGTGCGCCATGAGGATGAAAACGTACTCTATGCGATAGCCGGGGATATGTTCCGCGGATCAATTATCGATTCTGAATTTCATGGGATATCTACCATACAAATCATGAATATGCTCGCACCGGATATAGTTACGGTGGGGAATCATGAGATTGATTATGGAGTATCGCATCTGCTTTTCCTGGAAAAATGTGCTGAATTCCCAATAATCAACGCAAACCTGCATATTAAAACAAATAACGCACGACTCTTCGAACCATGCAAGATAATCGAGATAGACGGAATGAAAATTCTGTTTATCGGTATCATCACTGAGGTGGCAGATCTTGATAATAATCGCCAGTCAAGACAGATATGTACATCCTGCGCAGGTGTCATAGAAGAGGTTTTGCAAAAGGGACTTCACCAGGATGCGTATGGCACAGGCAGACTTATAATTCATCTCGAGGATGGTACCGTGACAGGAGTCTGAAGATATGAAAAAACTAAAGTTTTTGCTGATAATTGTCCTTGTGATTGCTGCAGCTATAGCGGCTCAGGTTATATATATGCGCTTTATTAAGACTTATACGGTAGGAAAAGATCCAAAGCTTACGGAAATAAGAAGGCTTTATTATATATCCGGCATGCAAAGCCTGGATTATGGATACATCTATGATTCCTATAACTTAGTTAAGCGTGATAATAAGTACTATGCGGAAACCGACAAATTTGACAAGGATAAAAAGGAACAGATAGTTACCAAAGTTGAAATTACAGGTCCTGAATTCAAGGAAATCTTACAGTTAATAGAGGGCTGTGATTATGTTAGGCATAAGGCGTCTGATCCTGACAGGATGGATGGGGACATTGACAATCAAAGCTTTTCTGCGGATATCTACTGGGATAAGGAACCTGATGGTGCCTGGGATCTGATACTTGATGAAGCTACCAGAGGAAATCTTGTAACTGCGATTGATAATGCTGTTAAGACTATAGGCATAGTTTTTAATAATGAGACGGTGCCTTCCAGCGTGTGGATAATCCGGGATACAAAGGAAAATCGCGGGACAAGCGTGTGGGGAACTGCGATGGTACAGGCGGAGGAACTTGGAAAAGAGTACACGGTTCTTATTCCGTTATCACAGGATTATAAATACCTGTTCCGAATGATTGATGAGAATCAGATATATTACGAGGCAGATATTCCGAAGCTCAAGGAAGGATGGAAGGTAAGTATTTCCAACGGAAGCGATAATTTTGATGCCCGTTTGCAGATATATGATGAAAAGGGCAAGCTGGTCAGTGAGAGCACGGTATTTAGTGCGGCGTTGTAATATGATGAAAACAGGGCAATAGACGAGGGGATATTTATGAAGTGTAATAAAAAGATATTTTATAGATGCTTGCGAGTTTTTCCGATTATTATCATTCCTTCGCTTTTACTATGTGGCTGTCCATCAGGAAATACCTCACAAAATGGCTTCATGAGTCATAACACAATAACAGAAGGTGATTTCCGAATATATAATAAAACCGAAAAAGCTGCTCTTGTTGAGGCATTTTTTTGGGACGGAACTATGGGTAGCCTGACGATAGATGTTCCGGATGAAACCTCTGAAGGCATTAAGATTACAGAGCTCGGTGGTCGTATAGGTATCGGAGTTCCCGATGAATTCGGGATAGAGTTTAAGCCATTGGATGATTCTGGTTTTGAACCCAAATATCTGCCTTCATTATCTCAAAAGCTTACGCCTGAAATGGAGGAAGAAAATGAGAAGTTAAGACAGGAATACTTATCAGATCAATGGCTGTACGATCGCACTGAGTATTATAAGGGGACAGATGATGCTCTGTATGATGGACATATATCCTTTGAGGAATTGGAATTTACAGTAAATCTTGGAAAAAATATAGAAGGAGTAGCAGTACTTGATTACAGCAGAACAAAACCGGAATGGGCTTATCTTGGAATCAGGCAGGATGATGGGAATATAATATTTTACCAGCCTGTATACAGTTTTAACTGCGATAAGGATAATCAGAATTTTTATTCAAAGGAAGGAAAGCTGTATTCAAAAGAAACGAATGAAGAGTTGGAGCTTAATTATCCCGACGGTGTAGCAGAACCGGATGATTATATGGGAAATGCAAACGCAAATGACGGTGATGAAACAGCTGATGTGGTCAGGAATGATGAAGGAGCACTGAATATGGTTCGGACTGATACATGGGCTGCAACGGCGCATCTATCTGATAAAAAAGCCATGGAGCTAACACTTCCGGCAAGGGATGGTGAGCCTGTGAAAATCAGTTTTACTGATAATAATGAACAGGGAAAAAGTGACGGTGGAAAGGGTGGCGTTGATGTGTCTTATGCACTGGCATATCCTGAAAGTAATGCACCGGACTCTGTGAAAAAAATCCTGGATGAGTATAATTCCATGGTTAACTCTTCATTCGAAGATGAAATGAAAAAAGCAGAGGAAAGATGGGATAAATACCATGAAAAAGAGGCAGATGCGCTGATATATCTTTCACCAAAGCTTGGGATACAGCTTATGAGAAGCGATACTTCAATTCTAAGCTTTGTAACGACAAATTCCTGTTACAACCGTGGTTATGAGCCTGATTATAATCTTTTCTATGGGCATACGTATGATGTTCAGACGGGTAGGGAACTTACACTTAGCGATTTTATAACAGATATGGATTCTTTCTCTGCAATTTTATGCAGACAGATGGCTCTTCAAAGCTACGGAGCAGAAGAGAGTGAGAGACAGAGATTGTATCTGTCTGAGGATTTTGAAAAGCTTGTTTTAGATAGTCTAAATGGCTGCAGGGATGATGGACTTTTTGCCTGGGCAGTTAGTCCTATAGGTTTTGAGTTCTTTTTTTCTAATCCGTTTTATGCAGAAGGTTACATATTAAATGACAAGCAGCAGATTTTTATTCCATTTTCATTCTGCACTGAGTTTATGTATCAGGATACATATGCTGAGTATGATTATGTGGTTCCGGTGGCAGACAAATGTCTGTCTGAAATGCTGGAGGTTAAGAGACCTCTCAAGGGAGAAGATAACGGCAAATGGCATGTGCCATATATGGTAAAAAGAAATGGAAAATCATACCTATATATGTCAGGAAATAAGGAAACCTTGACCTACGATCTGACGGGAGATTCGCCTGAGTATGTTGGCAGTGTTATTGGGATGATAAATTATCCGACTTATGAAATATATGAATCTGTTATTGACCCTGAGGACATTGAATTGGGGACAAGTACGGTCCTGCTGGTAGAACTGTTACAGCTAAAGGGCAGGGCAGAGGTAGGAAATGACGGTCAGCCTGTTCTTAAGGAACTATTCCGACCGGAATACAATTCACTTCCTATAATGACGCAAAAAGACATAAAGGCCGAGGCTTTTGCAGATGAAAATGCAGTAAAATCAAAAGTGAAGAAGCTCCCGGAGGATTCCTATCTCTCAATTGTCAGAACTGATGCAGAGACTTTTATCGATGTAATCGACGTGTATGAAGATGATGATACGATTTATAGACTCTATATAACTGGCAATGATGAAGATGGCTTTAAGATTAATGGTGAGCCGGCAGAGGATTTGGTAACTACCGGATATTTCACTGAGTAGGGACATGCCCCCCTGTCTCGTCCCCCTATCTCACACCTTTGTTTTCTTACTCGTATTTAGGAAATTGACCTAAGAGCTGCGGTACATATCGTTCTATCAGCACACACAGAATCATGCTGGCACCAAGGGCTAAGATACTGCTTAAGAGAATCAATGCCTCTCCTGACATTTCAAACTTTCCAAGTAATGGAATAATCAATTGCTGAAGCATATTTTTGTGGAGAAGGAAAATTCCCATTGTATGTTGGCCAATGAATGCTATAGGGGAGAAACCAAACGGCGTAATGCCTTCCCTGGCTATGCGTATGAATATCATGGAAAAACTCATTACAAGCACAGTTCCGGATGCGCTGTTAAGCAGAAACCAAAATGTGTTTCCGTAGTTACTGTCACACATAAGAGAAAGCTCCAGAGCGTTGGCTCTGAAAACCGTTCCAATCATTAATACAACTGCTCCCACTACAAACGCTAATGCCAGTATCCAGGCTTTTTCCTGCGCAAGAATAAGCATAGCATTTCGGAGTGCAATTCCTAAAAGAATAAAACCTGAGGCAACAAATGCCACATCAAAGCACCACGGATATCCTGTATCAAGATGCGGACATACAAAGCCTATAATGAACATAATTACAGAAATAATAATGTAGACAAGGTTTATATTTTTACTTTGGAAGGAATCGACAATTGTTATTATGATTTGAACCATTATTCTTGCAGTGAAAAATGCGGACAGATACCAAAGAGATGTGAGGGTACCTATTTGACTGAGAGCTTTCCAGGAAGCATAGAACAGTTTGGGGAATATTTCAAAAGAGAAAGGCGCATAAAGCAGTCCCCAAAAGATATAGGGTACAGCTAAGGCCAGGATATTCTTTTTAAGGAATTTTTTCCAACTATCAAAGCTTTTTAGCGGCACAGGTTTTGTAGACATTCCGGCCAGGAAAAAGAATAACGGCATATGAAAAGAATATAGAACGCGTCTGAACAGAGGCGTATCTAAATTACCGGTAGTATGTCCCATTATTACAAGAAAAATGGTAACCGCTTTTGCCAGATCTATAAGTTCAATTCGTGTACGTGAATTCTTCATAGGTATCACTCTCCATTCATTGTACTAATAAATTGTCTGAGCATATTTCAAATTTAATTATACAAAATTAATAAGAATTAAGACAAGTGTGACAAGTCATATAACTAAGAAAATAAATAGGGAATGTCTTTGAATGGCGGGGTAATTTTTTGACTCCGGAAAATGAAAATTATAAAAAAAGCATAAATCTGATATAAACGAATTCTAAAAATCAATAGGATAGATTTATCAATTTTGATTTCGAAGAAGGAGAAGGACATGGTAAAAAAGAAATGGGGAAGGGTGTTTGCTACGGCAATGGCGGCAGCCCTGACAGTGACAAGTGTTCCGATATCGGTTTATGCGGAAGAGGAAACCGGTGCAGAGACCACGCAGGAAAATGAAGCTAATGAGGCAGATGATGGCTACAATCTGGTTTGGAGTGATGAATTTGATGGTGATACGTTAAACACCAATGACTGGAATGTTGAGGAGCATGATCCGGGATGGGTTAATGCAGAATGGCAGAAATATACATCACTTGATGAAGGAAACATTGAGGTTAAGGATGGTGTACTTCATATCATTCCCAAATATGTTGTCGGCGAAGAAGAGACAGAAGGTGTAGAGGAAGAGAGCACAGAGAGAACCTTTGAGCATTTCAGTGTAAATGTGAATGTTGGGGAGGATAAACCGGAAACAAATACAATAGCTCTTCAGGTTAATTTTGGAAAAATACCGATAGAGAATGATGATGAAAAAAATGCCTTTGGGGATAAAGAAGCTGCTTTGGAGGCTAAGGCTTATGTTTCTCTTGGAAATATTTCTCTTATTGATGTAACTGAGGGCGTAGAACCTGTAAATATGCTTGATAGTGAAGCTTGGTCTTGCGGCTTTAATGAGAATGGCCAGGGAACATATGATTATACTGATGGAATGTATAATATAAAAATTGATAATGCAGGTGATGCAAACTGGCATATTCAAATGCAGCAGAGCGGACTTCATCTGATTCCCGGACATAATTATGTCTTTTCAATGGATGCAGCTTCTGATACAGACAGAGTGGTTCAGATAAGCTCACTTGATCCTGATAACGGTTATAATTGGTACGGTGGTGCAAAGCTTCTCATTTCAGGCTCAGGAAAATCAGGAAATGCAGGAAATATTGAAAGCGGTGAGAGCAAGATTACATCAGGAAGAATTACAACTCAGGGTAAGCATGATTTTACCTACGGACGTTTTGAAGCAAGAGCTAAGGTCCCGGACGGGCAGGGCTTTCTTCCTGCATTCTGGCTTATGGCTTCAGATGAAGGTTACTACGGTCAGTGGCCTAAGTGCGGTGAGATAGACATCATGGAGGTTATGGGACAGGAGACAAATAAGTCCTATCATACTATCCATTATGGATATAATTCCGGAAACGGACATAAGGAAAATCAGGGAACAAAGACTCTGACAGAAAGCAACTTTTCGGATGAATATCATGTTTTCAGAGTGGACTGGGAACCCGGTAAAATCAAATGGTTTGTGGATGATCAGCAGGTTTATGAGACAAGTGACTGGTATACAGGAACAGATGATGATAATCAGATTACATATCCTGCACCCTTTGATCAGAATTTCTATATCATTCTGAATCTTGCTGTAGGTGGATCCTGGGTTGGTGATCCTGATTTTGATAAAATCAATGGCAAAGCCTATGAAATAGACTATGTAAGAGTTTATCAGAAAAGCGAAAGCGAGTATGAGCAGATTGAGAGCGGTGCTGAGCGTCCTGAAAAGGAACCCGTAGTTTACAGGGATGCTGATGAAAGTGGGAACTACGTACTTAACAGTGACTTTACAAATGCTATAGCTGCAGAAAACTCAGAGGAAGGAAAAAATAACTGGGTACTTCATCTTGAGAAGGATGCAGAAGGATCTGTTGCAGAGACCAGTAATGGAGCAGTTATAATAACTCCTGTAGCTGAAGGCGGTCAACCTCATAGTGTTCAGCTTAAACAGGTAGGTATTCCTATGTATAAGGGCTGGGAATATGAACTTTCTTTTGATGCATATTCCACACAGGACAGAAGTATTGTTGTTGATATTGAAGGTCCTGATCATGGCTGGGTAAGATACCTGCAGGATACAACAGTTGCATTAGGAACAAATGAACAGCATTATACTATGAATTTCACAATGAACGAGAAGACTGATGCAAACGGTTCATTGGAGTTCAATCTTGGAAAACAGGGTTCTACAGCACCTGTAATTATAAAGAACGTAAAGCTTATTCACAAGTCAGGTGAAGAAGTAAAGGATGATAATGAAAAGGCTATCCGTCCTGATGGAAACTATGTCTACAACGGATCATTTGATCAGGGTGACAAGAGACTTGGCTATTGGGAATTCGATGAAAATGATGCAAGTCAGATTTCTGTAACAAAGACAAGAACTGATAGAGAGCTTATGGTAAAGGTTGAAGTTCCGGAGGGAGCTTCGGAGGCTAATCCTGTGACTATTTCACAGTCAGATCTGGCTCCTCTTGCTAAGGGATCATATGAGCTGTCCTTTAATGCATATCATGATGGCGGAGAGGCAGACGGTCTTACCGTAAATGTTGTCGGAGAGGAATTTGTTCCATCTCTTACAAATGAAAAGACAAGCTTTAGCAAGATGATAAACCTTGAAAATGATCTTACAAGAGACGAGTCAAATATTGAGTTTTCATTTACAAAGCCCGGAACCTATTATCTTGATGATGTATTCCTTACAGAAAAGGCACTTCTTAAGAATGGATCATTTAGTGCGGGTATGGCAGGCTGGACACCTTACATTGATGGCGCAGCAAAGGCAAACTATGTTATCGACAACATGAATGGTAATGATAATACTTTTGCTATCACTATCGAAGATACAGGAAAGGACAACGACTGGTACATTCAGCTTAACCAGGACGGACTTAAGATTGAAGAAGGCAAATATTACTATGTATCATTTAAGGCTAAGTCCAGCATGAACAGAGTGATAAAGTATTGTCTTCAGAAGAATGGTGATGACTGGGCAAACTACAGTGGTACAGGTGAAGTAGAGGTTGGACATGAGTGGAAGACATTCTCACATGCATTCCAGATGACTAATGCTACTGATGAAAAGACACGATTCAACATTACCTTTGGTTCAATAGGTGGTGAGAGAATTCAGAGTAAGCACGATGTTTACATTGATGATATCGAACTGATAGAGTTGACCAAGGAAGAGTTTGATAAGCTAGGTAGCAGTGAAAATATTGAAGAGGAGCCTACAGAGACACCTGCGGCAGAACCTGCAGAAACTCCCTCAGAGACACCTGCAGCTGAGCCTGCAGAAACACCTGCAGACAGACCCGCAGAAACACCTTCAGTGACACCTGCAGACAGACCTGCAGAAACACCTTCGGAGACTCTTGCAGAGGTTCCTTCGCAGAAGCCGGTGGCACAGCCTGAAAGCAAGCCTTCTACACAAGGCACCAATGACAAGGACGTAGTTAATACACCTGATCAGGCAGCTCATGCAGTGGAAGCAGAAACAACTAACACAGATAAGCCCCAGTCAAAGCTTAACAACAATGGTAAGGCTGAGAAGGGTGAAATAAGAGTTACCAAGAATTCCATCTATAAGGTAACAGGTAAGAAAACTGTAAGTTATCAGCAGAATCCTGATAATGTGAACAAGACTGTAAATGTACCTTCAACTGTAGTTGTAGATGGTACAAAGGTAAAGGTTACAAAGATTACCAAGAATGCTTTCAAGGGAAATAAGAACCTCAAGAAAGTAACACTCGGTAAGAACATTACAAAAATCGGAAAAGGCGCATTCAGCGGATGTACTAAGCTTAAGAAAATCACTGTAAAGGGTGATAAGCTCAAGAAGGTTGAGAAATCAGCATTCAAGGACTGCAAGCTGAATAAGGAATTCAAGATAGTTATCCATGCTAAGGATGATGAAAGCTATGAAAAAGTTGTTAAACTCTTTGAGGACGCTGGACTTAAGGACGTAACCTTCATACGCAAATAACAACTTATCATATAAAACTCCCTATACTTTATTGTGTAATACACCTCAGGCAATTTACCTGAGGTGTATTTTTACTTCCATGTCGTTCCATAATAGGTTTCTCTGTACTTCTTAGGTGTCATTCCCGTATCCTCGAAGAAAAGCTTGCTGAAATGACTCTGTGAAGAAAAAGTAAGATAATTCGAAATCTCAATTATGGAATAATCGCTAAATCTAAGGAGATTCTTTGCTTTATCAAGCTTTACATTACGAATATAGTCGCTTGGAGAAATACCAAGTTCCTCCTTAAAAAGTCTTGATATATGGCTGGTGGAGGTATTTAGATGATCAGCCAGATCATCGATTGTTATTCGGTCATTTACGTTGGCATAGATATAATTCAGACACTCATTTGTTGTCTTTGAAAGGTTCGCATTATGGCGCAGATTTTTCATGCGCACAGTGTAATCCATAACCATCTGGGAATGGAGATTTGAAAGCTCGGGAATGGAATTTATATCATCAAGCTTTTGAATATAAAAGTCACTAAGTCTGAAGGCACGCTCCATTTCCATGCCCTTCTCGGTACATATTCTGGTGATGAGGGCAACACTTACTACAAAATGGTATTTGAGATTTTGAAGAGGGTCCCTTGAAAGGGTACCGGTACCACTGGAGTCAAGAAACCGATGATGATCTATATTGTCCTGAACTGCATCAACATCGCCATTAGACACACTTTGATAGAACATGTACTCATCATTTTGCTGACGATGAGTCACTTCGTTCTCAGATAACATTATTTCGTTTTCTTCCCAGTCTTTATGAAAATTCATAGCCATTCTCTTTCCTAACATTAAATTAAGCATTTTGTAGCTATATTATACATATAAAAATTAGCAAACGTAAGATAAGCTATATATGGAAAATATGATAAAATATAAACATGATTCAGAACTAATCAAAAAATGTAAAATGCAAAATTTTAAAATTTTGCTAAAGGGGAGATTTTAATATGGAAGAAAAGAGAGGGAGCTTCGGCTCCAGACTTGGTTTTATTCTTGTAAGTGCAGGCTGTGCTATAGGAATCGGTAATGTATGGAAATTCCCATATGTGACAGGTGCCAATGGTGGAGCGGTCTTTGTACTATTTTATCTTTTATTTCTAGTACTGATGGGCATTCCTGTAATGACAATGGAGCTTGCAATCGGACGTGCAAGCGGTATGTCTGTCGTACGTGGTTATCAAAAGCTTGAGAAAAAAGGACAAAAATGGCATATTCACGGATGGTTGTGTATAATCGGCTGCTATCTGCTAATGATGTATTACACAACAGTTTCAGGATGGATGGTTGCCTACTTTTTTAAATTTGCATCAGGGAGATTCAGTAAGGTTGATCCTGAAGCGGTTGGCGATATATTTATGGAAATGCTTTCGGATCCGGAGGAAATGGGAATCTTTATGGTCCTGACAGTACTTTTTGGCTTTGGAGTCTTAAGCCTTGGAGTTGCTGATGGTCTGGAGAGAGTAAATAAGCTAATGATGATAGGTCTTCTTGCACTTATTATAGTGCTTGCAGGACATTCGCTAACCCTAAGTAATGCCGCAGAGGGTGTCAGATTTTATCTTCTTCCGGATTGGAACAGGGCAATGGAAGTAGGAATTGGAAAAGTTATCAGTGCTGCAATGAACCAGGCATTTTTTACGCTCAGTCTTGGTATTGGCGCAATTGAGATTTTCGGTAGTTATATGTCAAAAGATCACACTTTGACAGGTGAAGCAGTAAGGATATGTGCTCTTGATACCTTTGTAGCACTTATTTCAGGACTAATTATTTTTCCTGCCTGCTTTAGCTATAATGTAGAACCTGCTCAGGGCCCTTCTTTGATTTTTATAACTCTTCCCAAGGTATTCATGAACATGAACATGGGCAGAATATGGGGAACTCTTTTCTTTGTATTTATGACTTTTGCCAGTTTCTCAACCGTCACAGCAGTATTTGAAAATCTTGTAGCATTCATATCAGACAATTTTGGATGGAGCAGAGGTAAATCTATTGTAGTCAACCTGATTTTTATTCTGGTAGCAAGTATGCCTTGTGTCCTTGGATACAATGTATGGAGTGATCTTCATATTATAGGTGCAAGAGATGTTCTTGATTCAGAAGACTTTATTGTCAGCAATATCCTGTTACCGCTTGGCTCATTGATTTTCACCTTGTTCTGCACAGTAAAGTTTGGATGGGGATTTGATAAATATCTCGAGGAAACCAATACCGGCTCAGGAAGAGCGATGCCTGCTATTTTCAAGAACTACTTTAAATTTGTTCTTCCGGTACTGATCCTTATAATTCTGATTCAGGGACTTATTGCATAAGCGAAATAAACTATGGATTCCCGTTTTTCTATGGAAAGACGGGAATTTATAATTATTTGATATTGGTAAGAGTGTAAGCTATAATGCTGCGTATGGAATGAACAATAAGTATTACCGAAAGGCAAATTGAATGAGTATTTTAAATGTAGAACACTTAACACATGGCTTTGGAGACAGAGCCATTTTTGATGATGTCTCCTTCAGGCTTCTCAAGGGAGAACATATAGGACTTGTAGGAGCAAACGGTGAGGGCAAATCAACCTTCATGAATATTATCACCGGAAAGCTGATGCCTGATGCAGGAAACATAGAGTGGGCCAAGAACATAAAGGTAGGATATCTTGATCAGCATGCTGTATTAAAACAGGGTATGACCATAAGAGATGTACTTGCCTCTGCCTACGAGCCTCTTTTTGACATGGAGAAAAGAATGAATGAAATCTGTGATGCCATGGGAGAGGCTGATGAGAAGCAGCTTGAGGAATATATGGAGGAACTTGGAACAATCCAGGATCTTTTGACGAACCATGATTTTTACCTTATTGATTCCAAGATTGATGAAGTATCCAGAGCTCTTGGTTTCCTTGAGCTTGGTCTTGACCGCGATGTTACGGAGCTCTCCGGAGGACAGAGAACGAAGATACTCCTTGCAAAACTTCTTCTTGAAAAGCCCGATATTCTTCTACTTGATGAGCCTACAAACTATCTTGATGCTGAGCACATTGTATGGCTTACAAGATATCTGCAGGAGTATGAGAACGCATTTATTCTTATATCTCATGACATTCCGTTTATCAATAACGTAGTGAACATCATTTATCATATGGACGGCCAGACACACAGCCTGGACAGATATGTAGGTGATTACGATAAGTTCATGGAAGTATATGAAGTGAAAAAGGCGCAGAGGGAAGCTGCTTATAACAGACAGCAGCAGGAGATCGCGGACCTTAAGGATTTTGTTGCAAGAAACAAGGCAAGAGTTGCAACCAGAAACATGGCGATGGCGCGTCAGAAAAAGCTTGATAATATGGAACTTATTGAGAAAATTCAGGAAAAGCCAAAGCCGGAGTTCTTCTTTAAGACGGCGCGAACACCGAGCAAGTTTCTGTTTGAGTTAAAGGATCTTGTAATTGGCTATGATGAGCCCCTTTCAAAGTCTCTTAATCTTGCAATAGAAAGAAACACCTTTGTGGTTCTTACAGGCGCTAATGGAATAGGAAAGACCACACTGTTAAAGAGTATCCTTGGAATCATTCCGGCGATTTCAGGAAAGGTAACACGTGGTGAGAATGTAGAAATAGGATACTTTGAGCAGGAGATGTCGCCTGATATAGAGACAACCTGCCTTGAAGAGATATGGAATGAATTCCCGTCATTTACACAATACGAAGTAAGATCTGCCCTTGCTAAATGCGGACTTACTACCAAGCATATTGAAAGTAAATGTAAGGTTCTGTCAGGAGGAGAGCAGGCTAAGGTTCGTCTTTGCAAGCTTATGAACAGAGAATCCAATATTCTTGTTCTCGATGAGCCTACAAATCACCTTGATGTAGACGCAAAGGAAGAACTCCACAGAGCACTTAAGGAATATAAAGGCACCGTGCTTATGGTTTGCCACGAACCTGATTTTTATGAAGACCTTGCAGATGAGGTCATCGACTGCACCAAGTGGACAACTAAATTGTAATAAAGAAGTAAATGCAATAACAGTCTTTATGCAAATAAAGGAAAAATCAATAAAAAAGCTTTCTGCAAATAAAGAAAAAATCAAAAAAAGCCTTCCCCCTGGGGGGAAGGTGTCAGCGAAGCTGACGGATGAGGGGCTTTCCCTCACTTCAATTACTTCAGCAATTCTTTCGTAAACTCAACATAATCCAGACATGTATTACACTTAGGTGCATAATCTATCAGCAGCTTCTTGTTTTCCTGAGCTTCCTTTGTCTTTATGCACTCACGAATAACAGTCTTAAACAGTTTTGTGTCCATTTGTCCGGCAACCTTCTCAATATTATCGCGTGTCTCACGCTCCAGATTTGATCTTCCGGAATATCTTACAAGTAAGAGTCCTGCAATAGTCAGATTCCTGTTCTGGCGCTTTTTGACTGACATAATTGTGTCATGAAGCTGCTTGATTCCCTGCATTGCATAAGAATCAGCTGTAACGGGAATAATAACCTTATCAGCTGCGATAAGGCAGTTATACAGGATAATATTAAGAGAGGGAGCAGTATCAATTACTATATATTCATAACCCTCAAGCTCATCCAGGGCATCCTTCAATCTGTAGAAGCCCTCAAGATCACCATCAAGCATCTTCTCAGCTTTAACAAGCAGAGGATCGGATGCGACAATATCACCGTTTTCAGTGTGCTGTATTGCTTCAGAGATAGGAAGCTTATCAGAGTCAATAATTACGTCATAAAGAGTTGCAACATCTTCAATTTGAGCGTTGTAAGTGCTGGTACTGTTGCACTGCGGATCAGCGTCAATTAAAAGAGTTTTTGCCTGTTTCCCCAGAATTCCGGCAAGATTTGTTGCTGTTGTACTTTTTCCTATACCGCCTTTTTGGTTGGCTACTACAAATATTGTAGACATTTTTCATCCTCCTTGGAAATCAATGGATCAGAAATCAATGCATCCATTGACTTCGTCATTAATAACATAGAAAACCTTGTTTTCTTCAGGTTTAATATACACATCAACTTTGGCAAAATCAGCTTCTGATACGCCCTTGGAGAGAGCATCCTCTTTGATCTGCTTTAAAAGTTCATCGGTATTTCTGTCTCTGTTCTGGAACTGTACTACGATATTTTTCTGTGCGCTTACAAAGCTTCCTGTAGCTTCAAGAGCTCTTTTTACGCTACTTTTTCTGGCCATTTTTAATTCCCCCTTTGATGTAATGGTAATTGTGAAATTAACAATGTCTATTTTATCAAATTGGTTCTGATTTTTGTACACATTTAATTAAAAGCCGTTCAATTTTTATTAAGAATATGAACACAGTTTGATAACAAAATTAAGTTACCATCCTTATTAGGGTTTAAAAAGCAAAAAGACGAAAGGACGGTATGAAATGGGATTACTTGAATTGAAAATTGCGGAGTATGTTGGGAATTATTCTAGAAACCATGGCTATCAGCCAACTGTCGAAGAACTTATAAGGGCATTTGGATTACCTATTATTATGTATAAGATGTTTTATATATTGAATTTATACAGGATAGGCATGATTCGAAATTCTTTATTCTTTGGCACAGGGAACTTACAGCTTATCCCTATGAAATGTAATTGATTTTCTTTAAAACTGAATAAACAAAAAATGGCCGGAACTGAAATAAAATTAGTTCCGGCCTTTTTTGGTTATTCAGTTTTAATCAGTCATCAACATGTTTGGTAATAATATCACCATTTCATAAATATATTATCTTTAACCTAATTAGTTTATAAATAATATTTTACTGAAATACCGCTAAAAGCGCATAAAAAGGGCTATCGCATGAATTATCGCCTGAAAACCATGCAATAGCCTGATTACTTAAATGTTTAATCAACTTTCGCCCGAGGCACTATATATCTCTGTCACTGTGTATATCTATCTCAAAATCAGGATAGCTCTCTGTCAGATGCATTCTTGCATGATCAAGGGTAGCATCAGGATAGGGGGTATCAAAGCTGATAATAATATCGAGGTCAATCTGCTTTTTTTCCTTATCAATATGTATTCCGTGAACCTGAAGGATGCCGTCTATGTGTTCCAGGCGTCGTATTATTTCTTCCCGCATATCATTGGTTTCACTATTTACAACGCAGATACCGATTGCACTCAGAATGACGTTATAAGCATCAAGTACATCATCCTTTATATAGTGGGATATTGTGTAAATGTTGTCAGCGGTCATGCTGCTGTCTACATCAATAACAACTGACCCTATAAAACGATCGGGACCGTAATTATGTAAAACGAGATCATGCACATCAAGCACTTCCTCGAAGTCTGCAATATAATTCTTTATATTATCAGCAAGCTCTCTGTCAGCCCGTCTTCCAAGAATATCGTCCATGTCATCAATAAGAAGTTCGAAGCCGGCTTTGGTGATCCATATGGCTATAAAAAGGCCTATAAACGCATCCACCTGAATGTTTGCCAATATTGAAAGAATGGCAGATAAAAGAACCGCAACAGAAACTACGCAGTCGTTTATCGCATCCTGGCCGGACGCCACAAGGGCAGGAGAGTTATATTGTACTCCGCGCTTTTTTACGAATCTGCCAAGCAGGCATTTTGTAATAATTGTTATGAGAAGAATTGCTATGGTAAAGCCGGTATAGTTGGTTGCAGCAGGATTTATGATTTTCTTTATGGATTCGAAGCCCGCGGTAGCACCTGCATAAATTATGATAATTGCGACTATTACTGCACTGATATATTCAATTCTGCCGTGACCCATGGGATGATCCTCATCGGGGCGTTTTTCAGCGAGCTTAAGACCTATTATCGTTACTACGGAACTTACTACATCAGTGAGGTTGATTAAGGCATCCAGAAGCATGGCAATGGAACCTGCAAGTAAACCAAAAATTGATTTGATTATTACAAGTGCAACATTGACCAAAATTCCAATAATGGATGTGTCCAGTATTTTTTTATTTCTGTTTTCTGTTTTTTCACTCATAAGTTTTATTATACTCTGAATATGTCAATAATTGACTATGAATAGCTACAAGTGCATAATATTTTTATTATTAATTTAGGAGCATTTCAATGACAGCTTTAATATTTCTTATAGGTAATTCCATTTTGCTTGGCGTGGGACTGGCGATGGATGCTTTTTCTGTGTCTATAGCAAATGCTATCGCAGACCCTGACATGAGCAATAAGAGGAAAAACGCCATAGCAGGTACGTTTGCAGGCTTTCAGTTCCTTATGCCGATGATCGGATGGATATGTGTACATACTATTGCAACTTTGTTTACACAGTTTCAAACCTTTATTCCCTGGATTGCGCTGATACTTCTTGCATACATCGGTGGGAAAATGCTTATTGAAGGAATTAAGGAGCAAAAAAGTGATGAACCTATTGAAAAAGAGCCTCTTACCTTTAAACTTCTTATGGTTCAGGGGATTGCCACTGCGATAGACGCCCTTTCGGTAGGCTTTACCATTTCTGAGTACAAGACATTTGAAGCGTTGCTTTCCGCATTAATTATCGGAGCAGTAACCTTCATTATATGCAGAATAGGACTTCACCTTGGAAGGAAAGTCGGCCTAAAACTCGCCGGAAGAGCGACAATAGTAGGTGGCGTAATTCTAATCGGAATAGGAATAGAAATATTTGTCAAAGGAATAATTGGTCTATAAAGAGGCAAACAAGTTTTATAAGAGGAGAACATATAAAAATATGGCAAAAATAAATTCTTTGGAACAGCTTACTGAAAACAGATTTGTAAACCTTTTTCATGTTGAGGGAGAGAATGATAAAGGACATCATTCAAACTATTATGTTGCATCCAGATCCAAAACTAAAGATAATCTTATGATTACCACCGGTAAAAATGTGGCTGATGGTGTATCAATTTATGCATTATGTGGAGAAAAAAAGGATAAGGTGGTTCTTGTAAGACAGTATCGTTATCCGATAAACACATACATATATGAGTTCCCCGCAGGACTTTGTGAACCCGGTGAGGATTACAGGGAAGCTGCAGTGAGAGAGCTTCATGAGGAAACAGGCCTTAATTTCCATCCTCTTGATGTTGACCCGATGTATGAACTTCCGCGCTTTTCATCAGTTGGTATGACAGACGAGTCCGTGGCTATGGTATTTGGATACGCTGATGGTGAGATTACTGACAAATATCAGGAAATAAGCGAAGAGATTCAGGTGGTTATTGCAGACAGAGATGAGGTCAGAAGAATCCTTAAAGAGGAGCATGTTGCAATTCTTGCAGCATATCAGCTTCAGCATTTTCTGCACGATGAGGATCCGTTTAAATTTTTAAATATATAAATATTTAGTATCATGTGAATGAAAAATATAATGCCTTCCCCCTAGGGGGAAGGTGGTGCGAAGCGACGGATGAGGGGAGAAGGGAAAAAAAATGTCTATCAAAGAAAATCTGCAGGAAGTAGAAAAACATATCCAGGCAGCCTGCGACAGAGCAGGTCGTGACAGAGGCGAAGTAACACTTATCGCTGTCAGTAAGACCAAGCCTGTTTCCGATATAAGACAGGCTATGGAATGCGGAATTAAGGTTTTCGGTGAAAATAAGGTTCAGGAGATAAGAGATAAGACTGAAGAGATTAAGGAACCTCTTCATTGGCATATGATTGGTCATCTTCAGACAAATAAGGTGAAATATCTTCCGGGAAAAGTTGATATGATTCACTCGGTTGATAAGCTTAGCCTTGCAGAAGAAATAGAGAAGCAGGCAGCAAAAAACGATTTGGTGATGGATGTTCTCTGCGAGGTCAACATGGCAGCTGAAGATACAAAGTTTGGTCTTACTCCGGAAGAAACTCCCGACTTTGTAAGAACCATAGCTAAGCTTCCACATGTACGTGTTCGAGGACTTATGACAATTGCACCCTACACAGATGATCCGGAATCCAACAGAGTATATTTTAAGGGCCTGCGTGAGCTTATGGAGTCGCTAAAAAAAGAAAACATAGAAGGTACACAGCTTGATACGCTCTCTATGGGAATGACAGGGGATTATGAAATTGCAATCGAAGAGGGAGCAACCTTTGTCAGAGTCGGTACCGGTATATTCGGGGAGAGAGATTATTCAAAAAAGTGATATATTACTGTTAAAAATATGATAACGAGTTTACTAATTTTTCATATTCATTTAATTGATAATATAGCTTTTCAACCTTAGAATAAATATAGGGCTTTATATTCATTTTTAAGGTCAAATATATCTTCGGAGCAGTCTGATGCTGAGAACAATGCCGCTAACCAAAAATCTCACACTGGATCAGATAAATTATCTGATAGATACCGGTCATGCCTTTGTTGCACCACTTGGCATGAACAGGACAGCTTATATTGTAATTAATCATAAGCCGTTTATGGTTGTGGTGACTGATGTTTCAATCAATGGTATTCAGCTTTCGGGATCCTGGTATACCTGGGATGAGCTAGAGAAGATGGGTGGTGTATTTGAATCGGAGTTTGAGGCACTGAAAGCGGTAGCAAACGGTGCTTAAGAAATATTTTTGTTAGGGGGCTTCAAGTTGACAGAAGTTTTTTACTATGCAGAGGCTAATATAGCCTGCATTCTTATTTTGGGGCTTGTTCTTGTTAAAATTAATCAGGGCATTGATCGCCAGATTTCAACTATCGTAATAAGACAAATGATTTGGCTTATGATGGGTTATTTTTTGTCTGATGCAGTATGGGTACTGTTTGAGGGCAAAATATTGCCAGCTACTGAGACCGGTATGTACATTGCCACAATAATTCCTTATGGTTTTATTGTGGGCTGTGGTTTTTGCTGGTTTATATACTGCGAGTTGCTTCAGCAAAATAAAAAAATTCTTTCGAAAGGCGGCATGATTCGCAGCTCTATTCCCATGTTTGTGGGAATAATATTGATAATATTCGGCTCCTTTAATGGGATAGTTTTTCATTTTGATGAAAATGGTGTTCTTCAGTATGGACCACTGTATGCAGTGCTGCTTCTTATTCCCGGGGGATATATGTTCTATTCATCAATTAAGGGATTCTACAGGGCTTATACTCAGGAGCGCTATCTTGATAACAGTCTTTATTTTGTTATAGGTATTTTCCCCATACTCCCTGTTGTTTGCGGAATATTACAAGTGATATTCCTGACAACTCCTATAATGTGTTACGGAGCTACAATTGCGGTTCTGCTGATTTATCTTACTTCTATTGAGAATCTGGTTTCCATGGATTCGCTTACTCAGGTTAATAATCGTCATCAGATGCAGAGATATCTTATGAAAAAGATGAAATCTCCCACGCCGGGACTTTCGTTGTATCTCATGATAATAGATGTTGATCATTTCAAAGATATAAATGATACCTATGGTCATGTTGAGGGGGACAAGGCGCTGGTTCGTGTAGCAACAGCAATGAAGGAAGCATGTCAGGCACACAGAAATCGTTTCTTTGTGTCCAGATTCGGTGGAGATGAGTTTATAATTATAGCTGAGACTGAATATAAAGGTGAAGTAAACTGGCTGTCAGATAAGATACGTTCAAGTGTAAGAATACTTAATGAGAAGGCCGGAGCACCCTATGATCTTTCTGTTTGTGTCGGAATTGCGGAGTATGATTATTCATCACCTGTTCCGATTCCTTCACTGATAGCAAGAGCAGATACTGACTTATACCATATGAAGCATGCCAGAAATGACTAATTTCTTATAAAAAAATTTTTTTAATGGGGGTATTGCCATGCAGATTTATGTTTCGCAGAGCGTAGTTCGAAGTGGCGACGGAACGAGAAACCATCCATTCCGCTTTATTCAAGAAGCTGCTGACATTGCGCAGCCCGGAGACATTGTAATTGTAGCTCCGGGAATTTACAGAGAATTTGTTCATCCCGCAAATGGTGGAACAAAGGACGCTCCAATTGTTTACTGTAGTGCAGAGCCGCAGGGCGCTGTAATCACCGGAGCGGAGAGAATCAAGGAATGGGAGCCTTTTAAAGGCGATGTCTGGAAGGTCAACGTTCCTAATGATATTTTCGGAGATTATAATCCCTTTACAACACCTGTGGAAGGTGACTGGTACTGGGGAAAAACAATAAATCATACCGGTGATGTTTTCTTAAATGGCAAATCCATGTATGAAGTGGATTCGCTTGATGCTGTATGCGATCCTGTTATAAGACGTGCTTCCTGGGATCAGGAATTCAGCGTATATACATGGTATTCAGCGCAGGAAAACAACGATACCGTCATTTTTGCCAATTTCCATGGAAAAGATCCCAATGAGGAAGATGTTGAAATCAGTGTTCGCAGAAATTGCTTCATGCCTCTTGAAAATGGGATTAACTATATCACTGTATCAGGCTTTGCGCTCAGGCAGGCTGCTACACAGTGGGCGCCTCCCACTGCATATCAGGATGGTCTTATAGGACCCCATTGGGCAAAGGGATGGATCATAGAGGATTGTGAGATTTCCGAATCAAAATGTGCTGGAATTTCTTTGGGAAAATATTACCAGAGCAGAAATAATAACAAGTGGACAGGAACATATATTAAGGATGGGACACAGACTGAGAGAGATGCTGTCTGTCAGGCGGTCAATGATGGATGGGATAAGGAAACAATCGGTTCTCACATTGTCAGAAGGTGTGAAATCCATGACTGCGGACAGACAGGTATTGTCGGACATATGGGTGCTGTTTTTAGTACAATCGAAGACAATCATATCTACAGGATAAATAATAAGCATAATCTTGAAGGTGCGGAGATTGGAGGAATTAAGCTTCATGCCGCCATTGATGTTGTGATACGGAGAAACCACATTCATCACTGCACAAGAGGTTTATGGCTTGACTGGCAGGCGCAGGGAACAAGAGTGACACAAAACTTCTTCCATGATAATACAACGCCTGAAGGATGCGAGATTGCTGATGGTCTTGCACTTGGTGAAGACATTTTTGTCGAGGTATCTCATGGGCCTACCATCATCGATCACAATCTTTTGTTATCGGATATTTCCTGCAGACTTAGTACACAGGGAATTGCACTTGTGCATAATCTGATAAATGGATCATTTTCATATGTTGGTCAGGGAACAGACAATGGTGGTAAAAAGTTCCAGAGCTGCAGATATACGCCGTATCATGTACCTCATTCCACTAAGATAGCCGGATTTATGACTATCCTACATGGAGATGCACGTTTCTATAACAATATTTTCGTGCAAAAGGAGATTAGGCAGGATCTGCGAGACTATGCCCATAAAGAAGGACAGGAGTCTCTGTCACTGTATAACTTTATTTGCGGAACCAAGCCCTATGATGGTTATCCCACAAGGGAGCAGTACTTTGCAACATTACCGCCGGATCCGACAGTTAAGTGGGAGGATGGACCCAATGACAGATATTATGACCATCTTCCTGTTTATACGGGCGGTAATGCGTATTTCAACGGCGCACAGCCCTGTGATTCGGAATATGGTGCGTATATAGAGAAAAACCATACCGTTAAGATTATGGTATCCGAGGAAGAGGGCAATTTCAGACTTCATACAAATTTATATGAATATCTGCCCCGCAGTATGACAAGGATGATATCCTCGAAAGTTCTAGGAGAAGCCTTCGAACCGGAGCAGCGCTTTGAGAACAGAGATGGTACCGAACTTTTAATGGATACTGACTATTTCGGAAGAAAAAGAAGTATTCATCCTCTATGCGGACCTTTTGAAGAGGGAGCAGGAGACCGTTTTACTGTGGCTATGCCTACAATGAGTGGAAGAGCTATTTATCATCATGCTAAGGAACGTCTTGAGGGCAAAGCGAGAAAAAGAATTTCACAGAGAGAGTTTTCCGAGGCAGAGTCCGAGACGGAGCCATGGGGAAATTATGAGAGCGGCCCTGAGGGAGAGGGCAGCTGGGAAGCATCCGAGAAGGAGGATGAGATCACAAGAGTTCAGGCGGATATTACAATGACCGGCTGTGAGAGCGTGACCTTCCCCTACAACGGAACACTTTTCCAGGTGCAGGACATTTTCGTAAGAGGTAATACAGCGTGGCTTCGGGATCTGAAAACCCAGAAGCTTGTTGAGGTTGACTGCGAATATGGTATATACTCTGAGAGGAAAAGATGGAGTGTGAATTCACTTCAATCCGTTGATGTAAGTCAGGATCCCAATATGAGCGGACTGGTGCAGACGGTGGGAACACTTTTATGCGTACTCAGTAAGAGTATGACACATGATCCTGCGGATGCCTGCAAGACCATAAGCGCAAGAGTAAATAAAGCGCTGGAGCCTCGAATCACAATGAGACTTACACCTAAATATTTGAAATTTATACAGGAGAAAAAATTTATCTCACTTGAGGATGTAATTTACAGAGTAAAGACATCTCCTATTGAGCCTGTTGCAGAGACTGTAGAGAATCTGTGACGATATAAAGAAATATAATGGAAAGACGTACAAATTGGTACAAACTCGATAATGCAGCAAAAATCATACCTTCAACGGTTCGTGGAGCAAATACGAGAGTTTTTCGTATTTCCTGCGAACTATTGGAGGAGATTGATCCCGTAATTTTACAAAGGGCACTTGACGAGTCTATCGTCGAATACCCTTTCTTTAACTGTGTCTTAAGGAGAGGCCTTTTCTGGTATTACCTTGAGGACAGCAATCTTAACTGTACAGTGGAGGAGGAGCATCTTCCTGCTTGCAGCCCTCTTTATCTTCCGGGAAAAAAGAACCTTTTATACAGAGTTTTTTATTATAAAAGAAGAATAAGTATTGAAATGTTTCATGTGCTGGCAGACGGAACCGGCGCCTTCATGTTTTTTAGGAGAATGATAACCAGATATCTGGAAATCGCTCATGATTTTCATGTGGATAATGAATTCTTTGCAGCAGAAACTGCGTCTGTAGCAGAGAAGAATCTTGACTCTTTTACACATTTTTACAGAAAACAAAAAGGCTTAAAACAGTTAAGGACTCTTGCAAGAAACAATGCTTATCAGCTCCACGGGGAAGTTGACAGCAATAACGAATCACATATAGTTGAGGCCTGTGTATCAGCCAATGCTTTTAAGGAGCTGGCATTAAAATTCGGTACTACAGTAGGAATTCTGAGCACATCGATTTACATAGGAGCAATTATTGATACAATGTCCACTGCTCAGATGAAAAAGCCGATAGTGGTGAGTGTGCCTGTAAACTTAAGACAGTACTACAAGTCCTTTACTGCCAGAAACTTTTTTGGAGTTATCAGCATTAAATTTGATCCCTTCGATTATGATGGTACGATGGTGAGCATAATAGAAGAGGTTGATGATGCATTTAAGCAGCAGCTCGAACCTACAAGAGTCAATGAAACCATGAATTCATATGCAGCCCTTGAGCACAATATTGCAATCAAGGTTGTTCCCTTATTCATCAAGGACTATGCCATAGGACGATTTGATGCGGCTGCAAAAAAAGGTGTTACGACCTCTATTTCCAATATGGGACTGATTAAAATGCCAACAGAGGTAACACCGTTCATCGACAGATTTTCAGCTTTCATGACGGCGGCTAAGGAGCAGATAACCATATGCAGCTTCGGCGATAGGATGGTATTTGGAGAATGCTCAGCCTTTACTTCGCATCCTACAATGCTTAATCTTTGCAGAAGGCTTACTGCCGAGGGACTGGGAGTTGAGCTTAGTACCAATGACTTTGATGTGCCTGTTCACGATAAGAAAGCAAAGGAGAGTAAGTAATGCAATACTGCCCAAAATGTAAAATTGTAATAAGGGGAGATAAAACCTGCTGTCCTTTGTGTGAAGGAAAAGTCCTTGGCAAAAAGGATGTTCTTCGAACCGGTCTTGATAAGAAAATGTACGACATCAATGATTTTTCCGAAGAAAGTGAAGCACCTTATCCAACACTTCCGGAGCGGAGAATCAGCGGTGTGACCTTTATGAAAATATGTACATTTCTGCTTGGAATAATCATAGTAATGGGTGCAGCGATAAAATACCTGTTTGGAGATTCAGTGACCTGGGTTCCGGTTTTTATTCTTGGAAGTGTTGTGCTGTGGCTTGATATTCTCGCAATTATGAGATATCGCTACAACATTTTGAAAGTATTGACCATAGAAGTTATCGTGGCAATTATCATAAATTACTACGTCGATAAGAAAACCGGCTTTTACGGCTGGAGTGTGTCCTGGATGATACCCTTTAGCCTGGTTGGACATACGATTTTAAGCTGGATTGTTGCACAGGTAATGAAGCTCAGATTTGAGGAATACATAATCTATATTGTTATGGATGCGGTTATGGCATTTTCGCAGATAATCTTTATATGGAATGGTGAAAATTCCGTTCCCTATGCAGCGGTATTTGTAATGGCAGCTTTCGCCATAACACTTATTGCTACATTATTATTCAGATTCAGAGAACTCAGAAGTGCCACGTCTCGTATGTTTAATGTCTGATAAAAATGCATTATTACTCCGGGGAGAAGCGATGTCGATGCCAATGGGGGAAACAGTATGAATTATAAGGAAAAACGCAACCTTCGACTGCAGCAATTAGGGGATTTTGTTGAAAACAAAATAGATAAGCAGATGGTAGAACGTGACCTTTTGGCACCGGAGCTTCCTGATGATCCCGAAGATAAAAAGTGGTACAGGGTCATAATTCCAAAAGGAATATCAGGTGATGGATCAGGGTATCATATTTATGTGAAAATTGCCGATCCAAAAAAACTATGTATTTTCTTTTCCGGCGGTGGCGTAGCATACAATGAGTATACTGCAGCCAGGCCTATTACCGGTGGTAAAGTGGCTGCCGATCTTCCCAATTATTATTTTAATAATGTTCGTCCGTTAACCCAGATCATAAACATTGATATTGGCATAATGAATCTTAAGGATGCTGATAATCCCTTTAGAGACTGGAGCATAATTGATATTCCCTATGCTACGGGTGATTTCCATGTAGGGAATAATGAGTTTCCTTACGAGGGCGAGGACAAGGAACAACATGTCCTTCATTTCCATGGTTATCAGAATTTTCTTGAAGCGATGGAGATTTCAGGAAAACTTTTTGCCAATCCGGAAAAAATACTTATAGCCGGCAATAGTGCCGGAGCATTCGCTGTCCCGGCATTGACGGATGATATTTTAAGTAAATGGTACCCTGATGCGGACGATGTAACACTTTTATCGGATAGCGCGCTTCTTTTGTATTCAAAATGGGAGCATATTGCGAGGAACGTATGGAAGGCACCTGAGTCCATATGCGATCCGATAAAAACAGATAACATTACTCTTTGCTGGTACAGGAATCTGTTTGCGAAATACGGTGATAAGCTCAGATATCTATATTCCAGTTCCACAAGAGATTATGTGCTTTCAGCTTATTACAATAATTTTATCAATAAGACCTACAAAACCGATGCGGATGTTCAGGATACTTTTTATGAGCAACTAAAGGAGATGGTTCACGAATTAAAAGAGCTTACTCCCGGCTTTGGCATGTTTATCAATAATTGGGTTGTTCCAATCGTAACAAAGGGAGGAACAGTGCATACCGCTGTGAGAGAGCCGTATTTTACACGTTTTTCACAGGGGGATGTCACCATGGCCAGATGGCTTAGTGACGCAGTAAACGGCAACGTATATGATGTTGGAATGGATTTACTTTTAGACTAAACTTTTTTCTCCTATATGCCGAAATAATACTTGTAAATAATAAAACTGGTATGGGGATTTTTGCTTATGCGAAGGCGTAGGGGGAATATCAAAAAAACAATAAGAAATACTATCCTTACGTTATCCTGCATTACCTTTTTGGTGGTGACAGGTATTTTTGCTGTCGAGATTTATCAGGAACAGGTTAGCAGTTCCAATATGAAAAAAGTACAGGCTATGGCGGCTGTCTCTGTTTCTAATTCCAAGGCTGTCATGGATGCGAAAAAAGAATCTCCGGAAGAGCAAAATACAAATCTTGTTTCCCTCAAAATAGAATATCTTTATAAAAAGAACAAGGATCTTACGGGATGGCTCCGTATCAATGGTTCTGAGATTAACTATCCTATCATGTATAGGGATGACGACAATGATTATTATTTACAGCATGATTTTTTCGGTAATGAAGACAGAAACGGACTACTTGTTTTAGATAAGAGATGTAACTATGACTTATCAGATAATCATCTTTTGATACATGGACATAATATGAGATCAGGCGCTCTTTTCGGAACTCTTAAGTATTACAAGGATGATGCATACATGAGGAAGCATCAGGCTGTTGAGCTTGATACACCAAATGAGCAGAGGTTTTATGAGGTAATAGCTGTGGTTGATACCACCGCAAACGGTGAGAAAAACGGATTTAATTATGCTAACTATATTAATTTAAATGACAAGGAAACCTTTGATTCCTATGTGGCTAATTTAAAGGCCAGATCTATGCACCAGATAGCAGCCACCGCGACTTATGGTGATCAGCTGCTGACACTTTCAACCTGTGACTACACAATGAAAAACGGAAGATTGCTGGTAGTTGCCAAGAGAGTCGGATAATTTGGAAAGGCAGGGCGATACGTATGAAGATGAAAAAAATGCTTGTAGTTATACCTATGTGTTGTACGCTGATGACATCCCCGCTTTCAGTAATAAGGGCAGAGGCTGTTACCGTAGATATTAAGGATAATTATGATGCCGGACTTTTACAGGAAGAGCCTTCCGGTGGCTCGGGCAACAATGATGAAGGTAGCGCAGAAGCATCCACGACTGCGGCAACAACTACTACTCCCAGTGCAGCAACTACAGCATCCTCTGAGACAACTGTAACGCCGGTGTCAACAACTCCCGCAACGACAACTACGACGGATCTTCCCAAAACAGGTGATGACGATCGTATAATACTAACCTTTGTTGCCATGCTTGCCAGCTTTTCAGTATTCCTGACAGCTCTTGTATGGGGAGGGCATTTTGGTAAGAATCATTAATAAATAGGCGACGGATTAAGGCAATCCCCTCATCCGTCACCTTCGGTGCCACCTTCCCCCACCCAGGGGAAGGCTTTTTTATGTATAGTTTTATAAAGCTTCGAACTTATCCTTGAAGGCTTCATGTACCTGTGCACGTATTTTTTTATCATTTCCGCTTACCGAAGCATTATACTGATTTGTTTCTTTGCTGTACCTGATAAGAGCCTCGGCAATCATGTCACAGTAATCAATAAGCCGCTCTTCGATATTGCACACATCCGTATAAAGTGTGCTGTTGCTTCGGTCCAGGTCTTCGTCATGGATTCTCTTTATGTAATTTCGTTTTACTATGTTGCTAAGTTCCATGATTTCTTCCCGGTAATATCTTATTGATTGTGAAACAGCATTTGATCTTGTTTTGAAATCACTGATTGTCAACTGCATGATTTCGTATATTGATCCCGCAAGTATATGATTCTGTTTGAGATCCTCACCTGTGAGTCTATATGAAGATGAAGCGATTGTGTCAGATAAATCGAATAACCGCTTAGCAACCTTTCCCATTCTTCCGAATGCAATATTGGCAGAATTAAGCAGATTCAGATGAGCTCTTTCTGTACTACCCAATTCTTTCATTGATAGTTCTGTGAGATAGGAATCAATCTGATCGCGGAATCTGAAGATCCTTTCAATAAGCATCGGTATTTTCTCTTTAACATCAGGATTTTTATAAATGTCTATTATAGACAGATATGTATCCTCAACTGTTTCCGATAGAATAATTACAGCTTTGTCTGTCTGGTCAATCGCAACCTCAGGATTACCCAGAAGATTATCATCAAGCATGGTCAGCCTGTTGGCCTGTTCTTCCTTTTCTGCCGCACTTAAAGGAATGGACAGATTGACCAGTGTTACCAATACATCCGACAAAGGAAGCCATATTACAATGGCTATGATATTAACCATAGAATGCATTACAGGTATACCTATCCCGCCAACTCTGTTATCTATAAAGCTTAAAGCGGAAGCTTTATTTAAAAAATAAAAAATAATCAGGACAGGAAGTGTCTTTACAAAATTATAGTAAAGATTCAAAAGAGCAGTTCTTTTTCCATTGTTGGATGTTTCAAGGGAAGACAGCAGAGCAGTAATACATGTACCAACCTGTGCACCCAGTATAAGGGGAAGAGCCATGCCATATGTAATAGTCATGGACAGGGCAAAGGCCTGCACGATTCCGATAACAGCGTCTGAGCTTTGAATGATAAGTGCAAAGCATAGTGCAAATAAAAATCCAAGGATAGGATTGTTAAAGCTTATCAGTATATTTTTTATAGTGGGCAGTTCCTTGAGAGGAGAGACCGCTGAACTCATCAGATTCATACCAATCATCATTACCGAAAAACCAAGAAGTACAGATGCCACATTTTTCTTTTTTTCGGATTTAGAGAACATGGTAATGAAAATACTGAATATTGCAAGGAATGGCGAAAAAGAACTTGGTTTTAAAATTGTAAGAAACAGCTCCTCGCCATCCAGAGCATTCAGGGATAATATCCATGCAGTAGCGGTTGTTCCAAGATTTGCACCAATAATAAGGCCTACAGCCTTTGAAAGCTCTATGATTCCGGAATTTACAAGACCGACAGAAAGAACCGTAATAGCAGAAGAGGACTGAACTATTCCGGTTATGACTGCACCAAATAAAAACGCAAAGAATTTGTTTTTGGTAATGGTTCCCAGTAATCGGTTAAGTGCCCCTCCTGCCAACGCTGACAGGGAATTGCTCATGGTATCCATTCCCAGCATAAATAATGCAAGACCACCTACCATAGAAGCGATAATGGTGAATATTTCTACTGAACTCATGGACAAGGTCTCCTCTATCTTTTGGGCATAATGCGTTTGATTGCCAGCATTATGGATTGGCGCTTTAACTTGTCAACTGTTTGAAAAAGCATGGTAAACCTCCTAATGTAATAAAGGGACAGTCACATAATTAATTATAGATGCTGCATATCAAAACAAAACGAAATTAAATATTAAATTTTTCTGAATATCATAGAAATACTTTTTCAAAAAGTAGAATTATTGAAATTCCGTTGATAAAATTGATATAAACATATTAGAAAACGAAGGAGAAGACTTTGAAAAAAATACTTGGCAGAATCATCATTGTTCTTCCGGTGCTGGCTATTCAGATTGGATGGCTATATTTGATACTTGTCCGATTTAACAGAATCACCAATGGCCATCTGGCTGATATTGTTAATGGTATTTTCACTGTGCTTGCAGTATTTTTTGTTGTCAGGCTTATTGCAAGACGGGATGAGAGCTCCTATAAACTGCTTTGGGCTATAGTAATAGTAGCAGTACCTGTATTGGGTGCCATGCTGTATTTTACCCTGGGAAATAAAACTACCGGTAAGAAGCTCAGGGTGAGACTTAACTATACAGCATCAGTGCTAAGAAAACTATATGATGGTGACAATACAGAAATCCCCTGTTATATAAAGGAGATTGAGAAGGATGACTTAAGGCTTGGACAGACCTTGTCATTTGTCAGTCAGTCAACAGGCTTTCCTCTTTTGAAAAATGATACTTCAAAGTATTATCCCTTCGGGGAAGATATGTTTGCCGATATGTGCAAGGATCTGAAGGATGCGAAGCACTTCATTTTTATTGAGTATTTCATAATACAGTCCGGTAAATTCTGGGATACACTTACGGAAATACTTGCAGAGAGAGTGCAGTCAGGAGTTGATGTCAGGGTTATGTACGATGACCTTGGAAGTATTGCAACTTACTCAGTTAAGGACATTTCGGATCTTTCAAGGAAGGGAATCAAATGCATTCCTTTTAATCCATTCTTTCTCATAAAATCTCAGCTCAATAACAGAGATCATAGGAAAATTATGGTCATCGACGGAGAGATAGCCTACAGCGGAGGCGTTAATCTGGCAGATGAGTACATCAATGAAAAGCAGATGTTTGGAAGGTGGAAGGACATCGGTTTTCGCGTAACAGGCAGGGCAGTGGCAAGCTATACCTATATGTTTGCTGAATTCTGGGACGCTTTTGCCATGCATAAAATTCCTGAAGAAACATTAAAGCGTGTTGCAGATGTGGAGGATTACGATGCGGATAACGGTTATATACTTCCGTATTATGACTCTCCTATGAGAGATGAGCACACCAGTAATATTCTGTTTACGGAGATTCTTTCTACAGCAACTGAGTATGTATGGTTTTATACGCCATACCTTATGCTGGGGGATGCGCTTTTTGATGCGTTTATAAGAGCTGCAAGAAGAGGCCTGGATGTAAGAATAATTATGCCCGGAATTCCTGACAAGAAATTAGTTTACCGGCTTTCAAGAAGCTATTACGAGGACCTCTTAAAAGCCGGTGTGAAAATTTATGAATATACGCCCGGCTTTGTTCATGCCAAGGCATTTATTTCAGATGATAAGATAGCAGGAATTGGAACGGTCAATCTTGATTACAGGAGCCTTTTCCTTCACTTCGAGTGTAGCTCTGTTTTCTACAAGGCAGATATTGTTGATGCCCTGAAGGCTGATTATCTGAGTACATTGAAAGAGTGCAGGGAAAGACACCTTGAGGATATAAACAGGAAATTTATTCATAAGATTATTGATAATTTCCTGCGAGTTGTGGCTCCATTATTATAAAAAACGTAATGTTATTCAACTTCCGCTGTATACGCTTTCCAATATCTCTTTCCTATCCCAGTATGAGAGGTTGCCCATTGTTTTGAAAGGATTTACCGTTTCAGCAAAATATGTCTCCTGCTGGTTGTTTTTGTCTACATCCTGAACATTTTGATGTAATATTTCGAGTTTTCTGTCAAGAGCGCTGTAGTAGAGGTCTGAAGAATCCGGATCGATACTGCGTGGAATGTTCCTGTCATCTTCAACATATGCGAAAAGACCGTAAAGCTCAGCCTGTGATGCTTTATCTGGATTTACATTATTTATGCTGACCTCATAGAGCTTTTCTGAGCCTTGATAGTTAGTAAAGACTTCAACCTTGGGATTTGACGGATCGTAATCCGCAGGGTATTTTGCGCTAAGCTCAAAGGTATTACCATCAGCATCGACCCCAGTGGTTTTATGGAAAAACGCATTTTCCGAATATCTTGCAGGGATTTCCATTTCTTCAGAAGCATTGCTGCTTTCTGAAGGAAGCACTTCAAGGTTGTTCTTGTTCATTCTCTCAAAGGTACTTTGTTCTGAAGGTGTGTAAGTGCCATTCTGTAAACCGTTTAATTTTTCTAAAAATGCATCGTAAAATTCTAATTCATTGTCAGAGTGTTTTAAAGATCTGGGTGAATTAGTCATGTTGATGCGATCCTGTTTTGCGGCCTCAATTGCATCTATGGCAGAATTTACATTCCCGCCCAAAATATCCTGAACTCCGGCAGCGCTGTTATCAGTCATCTTGGCACTTGTATTCATTTCAGCATAAAGTCTTGTTGCGGTATTTTCTGTCGCGTCTTTGCTATATCCAAGACCATTGTATCCGGTTTCCCTGGAGGCATCTATCCATGCGCTTTTCACTTCTTCAGAAGCATTGGGAGCAACCCTTTCAAGTGCGGCTATATCAGGGTCTGCCTTCTGTAGCTTGCTGATTGCAATATTTTTCTTGCGCTGTGCGTCCCACTCAGTATCAGTGTATTCGGTCTGTGATGTTTTTTGCGGAGTAGCAGCTGCATTAGTTCCATTAACCGTCGAACCTGTATTTGAAGCATTTTCTTTGACTGTCGTATTGCTTATGGGAGTAGTGCTATTTACAGCTGAGGCGTCATCTAAGTGTGCCTTAAAGCTTTGTGTTGTTGCTTTGGCAGGAGACCCATTATTTTCATATTTGTAAGTGCCAATGTTCTGAACCTGCTTAACCTTTGAGAGTTCGAGCATGCGTTTTCCTCCTTCCATCAAGAATTAGTGAAAACTTTTAGACAAAAAAATCCGAATACCAATAGAAAATCCATCCTTTGATATTCGGCAATATCCGTTGCTATCTTATATATCGGCATAGGTTAATAAGATGTTAGAGGTATTTTTGTGAACTTTTTGTGTTTTGTGACTGCAATTTATGTTTTTCTTCTATATATGAAAGGGTATGTTATACTACAGTAATGATGAAAAATAAGATTATAAAAGTAAATAAAATTAAATATGGGATTACAGCAGCGGCATTGCTTGGTCTGATATCATTATCAGGATGCAGCAAAGATGGAGAGGATACTTTATTCGAACCTATTGGCAATGAAAATGAAAGTCAGGTTATCGAAACAGAACAAGAAGAACAGAATAAATCTGTTATTGAAGCTGATGGCGTAGGAGATATTGAGACAGAAGATACTGTAGATACAGATGCCGTTATAGATGAAGAGACAGATTCTGCTATCAGTACGCAGACTAATGAATCAGGAACAGAAGAAAAGGATAGCTCTGCTGAATCAGATGCAGTTGGAAACCGAAGCTCTGAAGAAGCTGGAATCCTGACCTCTGCAGAGGATATAAATCTTCAGGATGTTGATGGGCAGGGCACTAACTATTCATTCACATACAACTCTGAGAACTATAGCGCTGTATACAGAACAGACAACTGGACCATCTATAATTCCTACAAGATTAATAGTATGTCAGACATGACTATAATCTGTCAGGCGCTCATAGATATTCATCCTATACATGGACGTGACATGTCGAGCTATCGTAGTGCTGATGACATGGTATATGAATGGATGCAGCATAATATTGCCTACGCTGCACTTCCGGTCGATTCAGAGCTTAAAAGTCATGCCAGGGATGTGGACTTTAATCCGGAAGATCAGGGCAGAAGCTTTGAGGAACTGTACAAGGACAGAACCGGTAAGGATCTCGATATAAACGACATCCTTACAGAAGAGCAGCAGGACAAACTGATAGAAAGCCTGAAGGAAATGCTGGAATCAGGGAACTAAGTAATAATATTATTTTCCGGAGGCTAAAAAACATTACTCCAAAAGCTTCAAAGAGTACTCATAAGAAAACAGTTCATCCTTATCATCAAGGTGTATTCCAAAAAGCTGTTTCATCTTATCGAATCTGTAAAATAAAGTTGATTTATGTATGAAAAGCGCATTTGCTGTAGCAGGTGCGCTTCTGTTATTGTCAAAATAAGTAGTAAGTGTGCTGATATAGTTAGTTCCATTTTCCTCGTCATATTTTTTCATGAATTTTATAGATGGATTAATTGATGCCATTACAAGCGTGTGTTTATTCAGTGCACCCAGAATATGTCTCAAATAGTAGTCTTTATAATATATAATTGGCGATTCGTTAAATACGGACATTCTTTGGGAGAGTAGTCCCTGGCACTGATTAAAATAAGAGGAGCTCTCACTTAACCTGTCATAGAGATAGCTGATAGTTCCGATCATATGGTTCATTGTCAGAAATGTTCCTAATCTCTTTGCTGTCTTTTCGTCAAGTGTAGCCGGTTTTGAGGTGGAAACCAGGGTCACAAAACGATTTCCGAATACTCCCGTAACACTGTTTGAAAAGATGTTCGTGAGCTGATGGATATAGTTGTGATAAGCCATAAGGCGCTTTGAAGTCGCAGTGAAGCTGCAGGCAACAATATAGTAGTAATCCTGCGGCTTAATACCAAGAAGAGATAGCTGAGAGACGGCGGTTTCTTCGTCATAATGTCTTCCGAAAAGATCCTTTAAAAACATATCATATTTAATTCCCTGAGGATTCCTGTAAGAGTCATCCTTCTGAAGCTGGATGGAAACCATTTGCGCAAGCGTATGAATAAGATCAAGATCACTTTCGGTGTGCTCGCGGTCTTTACATATTACACAGATGTAGCCCACGACAGCATGCTTTATTCTGATGCTTTCAAATATCCAATTAAATGAATAATCATCAAATTTTACAGCAAAGGGATACACAGAGTGATAAATTCGCTCGGTGATTTTTTTCTGTTCCATGTCGGCAGTATTCTTTGCACGTACTGACAGGCGGTTATTTCGTATTTCCAGGTTCTTGTCATCCGAAAGGTCAGGGTAAGAAGCAAGGATACCATAGCTGCTGTCACAGACAACAACAGGATTACCAAGATATTTGTTGGCGGTTTGAAGAAGAGCTTCTATACCATAGCCGTTGTGGAGAATGCTGAAAAGACTTTGTTTTTGTATATCAATTCTCTGATAAGAAAGGATGACATCCTCCATAAGATTATAAAGTTCTAATATATCGAGTTCTTCATTTATATAGAAAGAATCCGAAGAAGGAACTCTATCACTGGTTCCTATGAAAAGAACATCCCCAAAGACATCTGAATTACCGTAATCCTTATAGCTTGCCAGATAGAGTATGTTGGGTGAAAGATGCTCAATGATAACGTCATTTTGATTTAAAAAACGTAATCCGTCAACTGAATGCCTTTTTGGTGCGTTTCCATGGACAATAATCTCATATTTTTTTTCTATGGCATTTATGATGTCTGAAATATAAGCCATTTTACTGGTTCTCCCGCATTTTTTCGTAATTTTAAGTTACATCCGACATTTGTCGGAAAAGGTCCGCGATATTTACTATTTTTACTCAATGACCGTTGGATGTAAAGAGAAACTCTGAATGATAATTTATTAACTAACGTATTACATATTAAAAAAATGATAAAGAGGAAGTAAGCATTATGAGTATCAAAGTAATGGGGGTTACTGCCGGAAGAAAAAACAGTAACAGCGAAATTTTGTTAAAGGAGGCTCTTATCGCCTGTGAGGAGGCAGGAGCTGAGGTAACAATGATTAACTTAAGGGACTACAACATCCTTGATTGCACAGGCTGCACATCCTGCACAATCGGTATGTCCCAGGGCAAGAATGTTGGCTGCGTTCTTGATGATAAGGATGACAAAAAGAAAATCATGGACGTACTGCTCAACCAGGATGCGGTTATTTATTCAGTTCCTACATATGATCTGATGCCATCCGCCAACTATCTGACATTCGCTCAGAGAAGCCTTAGCTATGAGACGGCATTCCTTGAGACAATCGGTGCAATTGAACACAGAGACAGAGTTGCCGGACTTATCTCAGTAGGCGGATCAACCAGAGCATGGCAGTCCATGGCTCTTGAAGGACTTCAGGCAACAATGTTCACAACAGATATGAAGGTTGTTGACATGATTCTTGCAACCAGAGTACCAGGACCCGCTCAGTGTCTTCTTGATGATGAGCTTATAGCGAGAGCTCACAAGATGGGTGAAAACATTATCAAGGCTGTTAAGACTCCTGTTGAGAAGAGAGGCTGGCTTGGTGATGAAAACATGGGCTGGTGTCCTAACTGCCATTCAAACGCACTTGTTCTTGGGGAACCTCAGTGGGATGGCCTTCACTATCCTATCGAGTGTCAGGTTTGCGGAGCAGGCGGAAATCTTGAGCAGACTGAGGATGGCAAGTGGAAATTTGTTATTCAGAAGGACGGCCTGTTAAAGGATCGTACAACAGTTGAGGGAAGAGCAAGACATCTTGAAGAAATCGGACGTACACAGGGCGGCTTCTTCGAAAATCCCGAAAACAGAGAAATTGTTGGTAAGAAAATCATCAGATATAAGGAAAAAACTTTTAAGGGTATTGAATAAAGCCTTCCACTTGGGGGGAAGGTGTCAGCGAAGCTGACGGATGAGGGGAATAAAGACAAATTAAAATTGGGAGGTATTTATACATGAAACAGATGAACGCAGACGTAATCGTAGTAGCAGCAGGTCTTTCAGGCCTTGCAGCAAGTATCGCAGCAGCAGAGAACGGAGCAAGTGTAATCACATTTGAGAAGTCATCCACAACAGGTGGTGCTGCAAACATGGGAATGGGACCTCTTGGTGTTGGTAGTAGGATCCAGAAGGATCACATGATCGCACTTACACCCGGTGAGGCATTCAGAAAGCACATGTACTTCACACACTATCGTGTAGATGCACGTATGGTAAGAGACTACTACTTCAAGTCAGGTGACACAATCGACTGGCTTATGGATATGGGCGTAGAGTTTGTCGGGGTTCAGAGAGCCTTCAGCGCGCCTGAGGCTACAAGAGCTTATTCAGATGGTGAGTTTACATGGCACGTTGTTAAGCCCGAGGACGGCGGAATGCCCGGGCCTCGCTGCGCAACAGCTATGACAAAGAAAATGACAGAGAAGGCTAAGGAGCTTGGCGTAGACTTCCAGTTCGAGACACCTGTTAAGAAGATCATCATGGAGGATGGCGCTGCTGTAGGTGTTATCGCAACAGATAAGGACGGTGAAGAGATCGAAGCAAGAGCAAATGCAGTAATCATCTGCACAGGCGGATTCGGTGACAACCCGGAGATGATCAAAGAGCAGACAGAGTTCGAGTACGGCAACACAATCTACAACTTCGCAGTTCCCGGAATGAAGGGCGATGGAATCAAGATGGCATGGGAAGCAGGCGCTGGCCACGAGCCTTGCATCATGGAGCTTATGTATCAGCTTCCTGACAACATGAACCACTTCATCCTTGACGGTGCTTTCCGTCAGCCTTGCCTCTGGGTAAACAGAAACGGACAGAGATTCATGCCTGAGGATCAGATTGCAAACACAACCTTCACAGGTAACGCAATCGCAGCTCAGCCCGGAAAGGTTGCTTACTCAATCTTCGACAGCAAGATGCTTAAAAAGTATAAGAAAAAGGGTCCAGACATCGTTTCTCATGTACACCCTCACGATCTTTTCGATCACTTCGATGAGCAGTGGAACAGAGACCTTGCAGATGGATATGAGCCCATCGTACAGGCAGACACAATCGAAGAGCTGGCTGAGAAGGCAGGCATCGATGTTGAAGGTCTCAAGGCTCAGATCGAAGAGTACAACGAGATGTGCGAGAAGGGCTTCGATGAGATCTTCGAGAAAGATCGCGCATACATGCAGCCCATCGAGAAGGCACCTTTCTATCTTTGCAGAGAGAACGTTGGTGCATACGGCTCACTTGGAGGCGTAAAGATCAACCACAAGACACAGGTTCTAACACAGGATGCAAAGGTTATTCCCGGACTCTATGCAGCAGGAACAGATGCCTGCAACATCTTCGGTGACAGCTATCCCTTCATCCTCTCAGGAAACACAATGGGATTCTGCCTCAACAGCGGACGTATCGCAGGTGAGAACGCATCAGCAGGTTCCGAGGACTTTGATGATTTTGAATAAATAACAGAGGTTACAGGTAGATGAAGATTTTTATTGACGGAAAAGAAATAGAGGCAAGAGAAGGCGCATCAGTACTTGATGCAGCCCTTGAAGCAGGCGTTTTTATTCCGCACCTTTGCTCACATCCCGATTTGGAAGCAAAGGGAGGTTGTCGCCTCTGCTCTGTCGAGATAGACGGAGTGGAGGGGGCTGTGCCCTCTTGTAAAACAACTGTGACAGATGGCATGAAGATCACAGTTAATGGCCCCGAGGCTGAAAAGGTAAGAAAAACAGCCATGGAGCTCATACTTGCCACTCATCCTGCTGACTGTACAGGATGCCCCAAATACGGAAAATGCGAACTGCAGTCAATGTACCAGTACATGGGAGTAAGTCCCGAGCGCTGGAGGAAAAAGTCAAGACCGGTTCCCAATGATGAAAGCAATCCTTTGATTTCACATCTTTTCACAAGATGCGTAAGATGCGGACGCTGCATCAGAGCATGTCAGGATATGCGCGGTGTTAAAGTCCTTGACTATATAAAGACGGACATTGGAATCAGAGCAGGTATCCCTGAAGGAAAGAGCCTTAAGGAAGCAGGCTGTAGATTCTGCGGCGCATGTATCGAGGTTTGTCCCACAGGCTCAATCGTTGATGCATTTAAGCTCATGAAACCTGAGAGAACCTATGAGGAAAATGTAGTTCCCTGCAGAAGTACATGCCCTGCACATATAGATATTCCTGAGTACATCAGAAGCATTAAGGAAGGCGATTTTGATAAGGCTACTGCAATTATCAGAGAAAAGGTTCCTTTCCCTGAGACTCTCGGATCTGTCTGCACAAGAAACTGTGAAAGTCAGTGTAAGAGAGGTGAACTTAACTCACCTGTATCTATCTGCAGACTTAAGAGAGCAGCTGCTACAAATGAGAGTGGCGAGTGGAAAAAGCATGTAAGAAAGGATGCACCTACCGGCAAGAAGGTTGCTGTTATAGGAGCAGGCCCTTCAGGTCTTACAGGTGCATATTACCTTGCAAAGAAGGGACATGAAGTAACTGTATTTGAGAAGAACGAAAAAGCCGGCGGACAGTGCCGCTATGGTATTCCTTCCTACAGACTTCCTGATGAGCTTTTAGACAGAGAGATAAATACAATCTTAGAGTCAGGAATCACCCTGAAAACAGGCGTAGCAGCAGAGGAACCTGCAAAGCTCCTCTCAGACGGTTTTGATGCAGTTCTTGTTTCAATCGGAACACATCAGGGAACAAAGCTTCCAATCGAAGGAAATGACCTTGAAGGCGTCTATGTAAACGCTGACTTCCTCAAGGCTGCAAGACAGGGAAATCCTCTTCCCGTAGGCGACAGGGTAATGGTTCTTGGCGGCGGAAATGTTGCTTATGACTGTGCCCGTACAGCTATCAGACAGGGAGCTAAGGAAGTGCATATCGCCTGCCTTGAGAATCTCCAGCAGATGACTTCATCTGAGGAGGAGAGAAGAGAGGGTGAAGAGGAAGGTGTAATTCTTCATGCAGCTCATTCCTTCCTTAGAATAACAGGAGATACTAAGGCTACAGGAGTAGAAATTCAGAAGGTTAACAAGTTCTACTTTGATGAAAACAGAAAGGCCATTATCGAACTTGAGGAAGGTTCAAACCAGATAGTAGAAGTAGATAATGTAATTTTTGCAGTTGGCCAGAAGCCTGAAGGAACTGACAAGATGGGCGTTGAGCTCACACATGGTCCTTACATTGCCGCAAAAGACAGTGCTACAAGTATGGAAGGTGTCTTTGCATCAGGCGATGTAGTGACAGGCACAAGATCTGTTATCGAAGCAATCGCAGGCGGAAGAGATGCAGCGATTGCTATAGATAAATTCCTCGGCGGAGACGGTGATATCAGTGAGACTCTTACAGAGAGAACTGCTCCGGAGAAATATATCGGTCGCATAGATGGCTTTGCAGATCTGTCCAGAAATGAAGCTGAAATGATGGAGCCTGAGAAGAGAAAATGTGGTTTTGATGCCATAGAGAAGCCATTTACCTGTGACCAGGCGAAATGTGAGGCAGGCAGATGCCTTCAGTGCGATCTCAGAACAACAATATCCAAAGTAAAGCTTTGGAACGAGTATTAAGGAGGAAAAGATGAGTAGCGCAGATAAGATCAAAGAATTAAAAGAAGATCAGTGCGTCGTTGATGTCCTTCTTAAGGAAGTTCAGAGTCATCCCTGCAAGGACTGCGGGAAATGTGTCTTTGGATATGAAGGAATCACACAGCTTGAAATGATACTGAAGGATATAACCGAAAAGAAGGGACGTCCCGGTGACATCGCTCTTATGCAGGATCTTTCAGATATGATGAAAACTCAGTCTCTTTGCGAAGACGGAGAAGATATTGCGGATGCTGTTAAGGAAGCACTTAGTAATTACGGTGACATTTTTGATGAGCATACTTCTAAGAAGGGCTGCCGTGCAGGAGTATGTAAAAAGTTCATGACCTACCACATTCTTGCAAGTAAGTGTGTGGGCTGCGGTGAATGTATGGATGTCTGCGAGGATGATGCAATCCTTGGAAAAGATAAGTTCGTACACGTAATTGTAATGGACGAATGCTCACTTTGCGGAAAGTGCATGAGCGCATGTGACGAGGATGCAATCGTCATGGCAGGCGCACAAAAGCCCAAGTGCCCCACTAAACCTATTCCGTGTAAGAGAAAGTAATGTAAGCTTCTAAGCCTTTCCCAAGGGAAAGACTCTAAAAGCCTTCCCCAAGGGAAAGACTCTGAAAGCCTTCCCCTTGGGGGGAAGGTGGCGCGAAGCGCCGGATGAGGGGAAGCATAGAAAATTTAACGAGGTTAATATAATGAAAAAATTCGGAAAATACTCACGTAGTGTGTCCATTATCGGTGTCGGCTGCACACCCTTTATGTACACAGTAGATAATGAAGAAACAAACGGCCTCACAGAAGGCGAATTATTCGGCTATGCAGCACTTAAGGCTATGGAAGATGCAGGAGTAAATCCTCAGGATGTTGATTTTTACTTCCACGGCTGTGCAAGCCCGCTGAATGGCTCTAACTACCTCACACCCAACGTACAGATTGCCAACTGGTTCGGTATGAAGGGTAAGGGTTCAATCCACCACTCCGAGGCATGCTGCACAGGATACCTTGCTATCGAGCAGGCTGTAAACGCAGTTGCTTCAGGAAAATATGACTGTGTTCTCACAGGTGCGGTTGAGTTTGGTGACAGTACTCCCAGCCCTGCTGACAATGTTGAGACACCCAAGCACCCTTACAAGCGTGACAAGATGACAATGGAGAAGTTCCTTAAGACTACTTCATGGCTCTATGACAGAACCTATACAAGAAGCCTTATGGCAGGTCAGGAACTCATCTATGACGATGCAGCAGAGTGGTACGTTCGCACAAGAGGAATTTCTGCAGAGGATATGAACAATACCCTTAATGCAATGTGTATCAATAACAGAAGAAATGCATCAGTTAATCCTCTCGCTATCGAGAGAACAACCTATGAGGAGCTTGCTGAGAAGGCAGGCATGACTCTTGATGAGTACATGAATTCACCTTACAACCCTAAGATGGGTGATTTCCTTCGCGCTGGCGGACTTGAGCTTAAGTGTGACGGTGCAGCGGCTTGTATAGTATGTGCAACAGAGAAGATTCCTGAGATAGCAAAGAATTTAAAGCATAAGCCAATTGAGGTTCTCGGAATCGGAAGCGCTGCATGCGAGGCAACAACACCTCACTTCGAGGTTCGTGCAACTGAGGAAGCTGTAAAACAGGTTTATGAGTCAACAGGACTTTCAGGAGATGATCTTGATCTGTTCTTTGCAAATGACTTTATCATCACATCTCATCTTGTATCAGCTGAGATAGCAGGATATCTTCCCTACGGTGAAGGCTGGAAGTACATCTGCGACGGACGTACTGCATGGGATGGTGATAAGCCCATCAATTCAAACGGTGGAAGAACTTCTTTCGGACACGCACACGCAGCATCAGGTCTTGCAGACATGTATGAAGCATGTAAACAGATGTGGAATGAATGTGGTGATCGCCAGGTTAAGAAACTGCCTAAAACAACTATGCTTCGCGGATATGGCGGTGCTCAGAACGTAGCCGCTATCATCATTCGAACAATGGACTAAGGAGGAATTAACCATGGCTATCAAATTAGAAAAAATCGTTGAGAAATTTTATACATCCTTAGAAGAAGGAAAAATTATGGGCCGCAAGTGCCCTAAGTGCGGACACGTTGAGTTCCCTCCGGTTTACGCATGTAATGAGTGCGGAAACTACGAGACAGAGTGGGTTGAAATTAGCGGAAAAGCAAAGCTTCATTCAATCGTTCTTCCCGCTGCACTTTCTTCAAAGCCTGAGTACAAGAAGATGGGCAAGTTCGCTTATGGCGAGGTTGAAATCGAGGAAGGCACAAGACTTAACGCAGTAGTTCGCGGTATCAGCAAGAAGAATCGTGAGGAGCTTTCAAAGCAGCTTCCTCTCGACATTCACGCAGCTATTATAGATCGCGATGGCGGCTTCAAGACCGTAATCTTCGATCTGGATGAGAAGTATCTTAAATAAAAGGAGAAATAAAAATGAGCAGACAGGAAATTTTAGATCAGGTATTAAACATGGTAGCAATGTCCTACAAGAAGGAAGTTTCTGAACTTTCAGAGTCCACATCCTTCAAGACAGACTTAAACGGAGCATCAGTCCAGATGGTAGCTCTTGTTTCAGAAATCGAGAATGAGCTTGATGTAGCTCTTATGCTTGCTGATGCAAGTGCATGCGAGACAATTTCTGATCTCGTAGATCTCATTGAAGAAGAGATGTAATCAGAATTTCAGAAACATAAAAATAATAATTCGGCTCGCTTATGTATAATAGGCGAGCCAATTTAAAAGAGGCGGAAAATGAGCATAATAGAGAAAATTTTTGAAAAAGCAAAGCAGAATCCCCAGAGAGTGGCATTCCCTGAAGCACTTAATGAAAAGATGATGCAGGCTGCTTATGAGGCAGGCTCCGAGGGATATATCAAACCTATTCTTGTTGGTGATGAAGCTGAGATAAAGGCTGCTATTAAGGAGAGAGGCTACAACGAAGAGATATTTACAATCGTTGATGTAAACAATGAGGACTACAAGACAATGCTTGTAGAGAAATACACTGCACTTCCTGAGACAAGACTTAAGGAGAAGGCACTTAGACGTCGTATGGAGGATAAGCTTCAGTTTGCAATGGTTATGCAGGCTGCTGATGAAGCAGATGTAACCTTCGCGGGAATTGATTATACTACCGGAGATGTTCTTCTTGCAGGACAGATGATAATCGGGATTAAGCCTGGGCTTGCAACTATTTCAAGTATCGGTCTCTGTGATATTCCGGGCTATGACGGAAGCGAAGGTTCACTTCTTGCAATCGGTGACAGCGCTGTTTGTACAAATCCCAATTCTGAACAGCTTGCAAGTATCGCTATTGCAGCATGTGACACTGTTAAATCACTCCTTGACTGGGAGCCCAGATGTGCCTGTGTCAGCTATTCCACCTGTGGAAGCGGACAGGGTGAGCTTATTGACAAGGTGACAGAGGCAGTAAAAATTGCAAACGAGCTTCGCCCCGATCTTGCAATTGATGGAGAATTCCAGCTTGATGCTGCAATCAACCCTGCCGTAGCTCAGAAAAAGGTTAACAGAGAGAGTAAGGTTGCAGGAAAAGCAAACGTTGTAATCTGGCCTGATCTTAACGTAGGTAATGTAGCAGTTAAGCTCATCCAGCAGTTTGGCCATGCAGATGCATACGGTCCCATGCTTCAGGGCTTTAACAAGGTCGTATGTGACTGCTCAAGAAGTGCTCCGGTTTCAGAGCTTAAGGGCAATATTGTCATAAGTGCAGTAAGAGCGGCAGGTGAGAAAAAATGAAAAAATATAAGATTTTTACAATAAATCCGGGCTCTACCTCAACAAAAATAGCATTGTTTGAAGGTGAGGAATGCCTTTATACACAGAATGTGTCTCATGATGCGGCAGAGCTTGCAAAATACGAGACAATAAGCGATCAGCTTCCGTATCGCAGAAACATGATACTTGATCTTCTTAAAGAGGCTGGACAATCAATTGATGATGTTGACGTATTCGTCGGACGTGGTGGCGGACTTTTTGCAATGGAAGGCGGAACCTACGACGTAGATGAGCTCCTTTTAAATCATGCAAAGACCATGGCAAACGGTGTTATTCATCCCGCTGCACTTGGCCCGCAGCTTGCAGCTGAGTTTGCTTCCAAAAACGGAGCCAGGGCAATGGTAGTTAATCCCCCTGATGTTGATGAATATCAGGATCTTGCCAGAATGACAGGAATTAAGGGCGTTTATCGTCTTGCTCACCTTCACTCTCTTAATCTGAAGGAGACAGCGATTCGCCACAGTAAGAATGTTCTTCATAAAAAATATGAGGAAGCAAACTATATTGTATGTCATATAGGTGGCGGAATTTCTGTATCAGCTCACAGAGAAGGAAAGATGGTTGATGGTTTTGATATTGTCGGCGGAGAAGGTCCTATGGCGCCCACACGCTGTGGAAGTATATCTGTAGCAAATCTTCTCGATTATATGAAAAAGAATGACCTTGGCGTCGCTGATGTTAAGCCACTTATTACCAAGTCCGGAGGATTTGTAAGCCACGAAGGCATCTCAGATGCAATTGAGCTCACAAATCGTGCAGCAAACGGTGATAAGTATGCCGAGATGCTTTGGAACACCATGATATATCAGATTGAAAAATGCATTGGCTCCATGGCAGTGGTTCTTCATGGCAAGGTAGATGGAATTCTTCTTGGAGGAGGAATGGTCCATAATAAGGATCTCGTTCAGCAGATAACTGATACATGTTCTTTCATCGCGCCTGTTTTTGCATATCCCGGAGAGTTTGAAATGGAAGCAATGGCCGCAGGTGCAATCCGTGTTCTTGACGGAGAAGAGGAACTTAAGCATTACACAGGAAAACCTTGCTTTACAGGCTTTGACTTTGAGTAAAAAAGTGCGGACCTAAAGAGTAAAACGAAAAGAGATATAAAAATGAACGAAAATACATTAAATAAGCTCACGCTTGCCTTAGGGATAGCACTGCTTCCTCCTATTTGGGCTGTTTTATCGCCATTTATGGGAATTACAACCGGAGCGGTAGCCCTTATATGTGCTGGACTTTATGTTGCAAACGGTAACAAGGCAAGTGATGCGCTAAAAATAACAATAGGGTTTCTGTGTGGTGACATCTGGGCAGTTATAGCTATATTCGTAATGGAAAAGATGAGCTTTAATCCCAATGCAGAGCTTTACTGTACGCTTTTTGTTATGGGAGGGCTGGCCGTTCTTATAGGTGAGAGTATACCAAAATTCATCTTCACACCGGCATGGCTCTGTGGCTGGGCAATCGGTCTTACCATCATGGGACCTATGGCAATCGCAGATATAGGAACAATTCCGATTCAGATTGGTGCAGCCATGATAGCAGGCGTAGTCTACGTGGGGATAGGAGTTGACGCCTTCCAGAAGAAGCTGGTTAAGATTTTAGGAAAGTAATCTTAACCATATTTGAAGGAAAAGTATTATAATCCTCACTATTTTGGAAGAATACTATTAAAGCCTTCCCTTTGGGGGCGCTCAACGTCCAGGGGACGTTGGCTTAGCGCGGACCGAAGCGGAGCGAAGACAGGTGGCGCGAAGCGCCGGATGAGGGGAAAAACACAGGAGGATTGACATCTTATTGCATTCTACCTTTATGGAATTGGTCTTACTATTGTACTTGTTTTCGCAGGTATGACAGTTTGCTCAGCGATTTTTGGAAAAGAACGTGCCATGAAGGCAATAATTGGTGAATTCCCAGGACATGATAAAAACGATTAAAATCAGTGACAAAGTTTATATACTTGAAGATGCTTTCGGAACT
>JAEEGL012758371.1_pt1 | contig 51745 bp, 91 predicted proteins | sample 9134231 | NCBI WGS metagenome assembly JAEEGL01 (sample SAMN16246548, study PRJNA631951) | gut metagenome | biome: gut microbiome; feature: rumen; material: fiber-attached | host: Bos | place: Iran: Karaj | collected 2018-10
AAGATTTAGTCTTTATAGGTAGGGATGAATATTTTGAATAGTATATTGTAAGTGGTTATGATATTTTATCCACTCCTGGAGTTCAATATGTTTCTATTGAGCCCATTCATCATCTAAGATTTTTGAAAGAAAAGCATCAAATACGGTTTGATACGCTGTCCCCATTATTATCCTCCATTGGCGCGGGCTCAGCATCTGCGCGCTTTAATTCGATTGCCTTAATCACGTCAAGACCCGTCGCCTTTTTAATATGTTCGGCGCGCTCATAATCGCCAATTTCGTGGTCGATAGCATACTCTGCTACCATTGCCTTTTGAGAAGTAGTAAGCGCATTAAACGCCTGTTTAAACTCAATATAAGGCATTTTCTTTAAATAGCGCTCAATAGTTGCGTCGTCTAGCGGAATTACGGTAGGTGTTTCTGTATCGTTCTCATCAAGTGGTTCAAGACCAAACTCCTGGCGTAAAGCCTTATCCTCGATGTAAAGTAAACCCTCTTTAAAAAGCGTCATTGAACCTTGATTATAAATAGCCTCGCGCAGCACATTTTCTGGAATAAGACGCTTTGTTCCCTTACGAGGCCAATCCCTCATAAAATTAAGTTCTGGAACGACCATAACAACTTTTCCGCGCTCCATAGATACAACAGTGATTTTATTTTCGTCCATAAGACTTCTCCTTTTAACTCCTTAAATAAATGATTTTAGGGAGGGAGATAACTCCCTCCCTTTTAAACAAATTAGTTCTGATAACCGTAAACTGCTGCGGAAGTATCCGTAATATCAGTATTACGATAAATACACCAATCATGATTGGTAAGAATGGCAGCACCCATCTTCCTGTACACGTTAACTTCAATAGACTGGTCCTTATTGACCCAATCCCACATCTGAGTCTGGCCTTCAAGAACAATCTTGACAATCTTTTCCCTATTAGTAGGAAGAATGAACGCATACTGAGGATTGACCCAAGTCTTCACGTTGTTCTCATCAATAAAAGACTGAGGAATCTCAACAATAGGAGTGCCGCGGAAAGACTTAATACGGCCAGTATTCGCAATAGCCTCAATATCACGAGGATTGTAAATACCCTGATAATTAGTGCTACCAGCAACGATAGCATCGGGACCCATAGCGGTCACGAACTCAGGAGTCGCAAAAATAACCGCACCGTCCGCATAAGACTTTACAATTGTAATTAAACCCTGAAGGGCGGCAGCAGAATAGGAACCTGAAACCTTGTTCACTGGAGGACGGTTAGAAGCGTTGATAGCAGCAATTAGAGCCTTCTGAACCTCACAGAAAACCGCATCGGCAAGACCCTCGGTTAGAACATCCATTAGGTCAGCTAGGTTTTCGGCACCATCAAGCCAACGCTCGAAGTCCATTGTAATGGCTCCGCCAACAGCATGAACTGGTACGGTAAAGGTCTTCGCATCAAGACGGAAAGTCTCGTAAACACCAGAAAGGCCAACCTGAGTTAGGAACTTACGGGCGCGATTCTTACCAACTGGACGAACCTTGAACATGGGCTTGTCGCCCTGTCCAACAACCTGAACCTCAGCAAACGCACCAAACGCATCAATGACCTTCTTAGGCACGATATCGTCAGCGTTCTGAATAATAATATCAAAAATGTCAAGCTTATTGCGCTGGAACTCATTGAAAGAACCATGAAGGTTCCCAAGCTCCTTTAGCGCGTCCGCTAGGGCGGAATTGACACTTTCAACAGAAAAATTAGCAGGAGCTGTACCACGCGCAGCGTGCATAGCTAACTCTTTAATCTCTTTAATAGTCATTTCATTATCCTCCCAATTAGCAAGACATAACCTGAAGCATTACACCAGGAGTCCCATCGGGCATTGTAGTATACTCAACAACACGAAGCACGGGACCCTTAGCAGGCGCAGTAGCAGAAAGTAGTACGGCACCAAAATCGGGGTCAACACCACCATAAAGTTGATGAGAAGCATCAAGCGCCTCAAGCGCTGTGATTAGAGCATCGTCATCAGCAAACTCGGTATCCTTATAAGAAAGACAATTTTCAGTCCACTTATCACCAACAGCAAGATAGCCAAGACGAGGATAGAACTCGCCAAGCTCAAGCTTAAAGTTCTTTAGGCCAGGAGTGCGCTCATCATAAATATGCTCGGTAGAATAGTGAAGACCGATTAGCTCTGTCCCATTACCAGCAGGAAGGCTGACCTTACGGGTAAGACGGTCAATGGCAAGAAGCATACCGTTCTCGGCAGGAATGCTTGCGAAATCAGTCTCGTCAAGCACGCACTGAGCCTCAATACGACCATCACGACGGAACGCCACGTTGTTTAGCTCAACCTGACCGAAACCATCAATGACAAATCTTTTTGTAGCCATAGATTTTTTTCCTCCAATTATTTATTTTCGTATTTAGATAAAATAGCAGCAAGTCCAGTAAGTGGCTCTTCATCTTTAAGAACCATGCCTGGATTCTGAGCAGAGAAGATAGAAGGAGTTGCTTTTACAAACTCATAAGCTAATTCCTTCTCCAGGGACTCAACTGTAAACTCGTCAATACGAGCTGTATAATTCTCAATTATTTCATTACTTAGCTTCTCAGCATAAGTATTTAAAACATTAGTCTTGCGCTCGCGCTCAACAGTAAGTTTAAAAGTCCTTAAATTTTCTAGTTCTGCGTTTAAAGTTTCAATAGTCTGAGTAGCTTTCTCAAACTCATTATTTAATCGTTCATTTTCCGCAGTAAGTGCGGCGAAATCGGGATTAGCAGGTTCCTGCGCAGGCTCTTGCGCCGGCTCCTCGTGATTTTCCTCAGGCTCCACCGCAGGCTCTTCAACCACTACTGGCTCTTCGGGCTCCGCCGCGGGCTCTTCAGGATTATCAGTCACGGGCTCTTCAACTTCCGGCTCAACGGTCTCCACAACTGGTTCAGCTGGCTCAGACTCTGGCTCCTTCACTTCTTCAGCGAAATCGGCCACAGGCTCTTCAACTGGATTCTGCTCTGGATTATTATTGGGCATTCCCGACTGACCTCCTCTAGTAAATATTTTTTCATATTGTGATACAAATTCTTTTGCTTGAGAATATAGAGAGAAGAAGGCGCTATCTTCAAAACAAGGCTCTACATCATCACCTAGAACTTGAAGCCCTAGGAATGAAGCTTTGGTATAGCGAAATACTCTCATTCCATCGCGCCATTCCCAAACACCCTCAATGGAAGGTTCATAAAGTTCCATCGACTGACTCTTACCAGGGATTTTCTTTGCTTCCTCATAAAGCGCGGTCCATAATACCACATTCGCGCAGGCATAAGTACGAACGACACCGTCCTTGTCTAAGTGGTCTTCCCACGCAAAGGCCATATCATCCTTACTCATGGTGACGCCAAACGCACGACCTTGAGTCCGCTCTGTGCCATGACTAGTAAAATCATCATCTTTCCAAATACCTTTTACAGGAGAATAAGGTAAAGTTTCGATTAACTAATTTGCGAACTCATCTGTAATATAAGAACCATTTCTATTTCTTCCCTTGTAGAATATCCTCACTCGCGCAAGAGACATTGTATCTGTGAGCGCGGTGGGCTCACCATAAATTTCAATCGGAAACTCCCGTATTGCCTCTAAATCAAATAACATTAAACGGGGCCTCCTTGTCCGGTTCTTTCGATTGATTGTTCGTTCTATATGGTTTTAGTAGATTTTTCTTCCTATTCGAGTTGCGGGCGCCCGGGTCCATTACCACTTCCCGTAGGAATATTAGACCCACCAGACGCGCTACCTTGATATGCGCTAGAAAGAGGTATCATTACATCTTCTAGGTTCATTATATCATGTTCTAAGTGTTTAATATTACTTAAATCACGCTGCGACATATCCATCGCTATAGCAGGAACTAGCCAGCTATAACCAAGAGACGCAAGTCCTTTAGAAGAATCAACATACTCTTTCTCATTATAATAACTAACTGGTAAAAACTCATATTTAAAACCAATATTAGCATTTTTAAATAAGTCGTTAATTACCACAGTTAGGAAAGCACTATATTTATTCGCGAGCAACATCATTAGCGCCAAGTCATTCTTAAGCGCAATGTTCAATGAAGAACTACCGGTTGCCGCAAAAATCTCTTTACTTGTGCCAGTTTGGCTATAGACATTCTACAACATTCTGTCAAGGCTGTTATTCACATTATCAGCACTTGTTTTAGAAACAATCGCATCAACATCTGCGTAAGTAGTGAGCACACTTATATTAGCACTTTTCTTAAGCATATCAACCGCGCCTTTATGCATAACCGCGGCTTCTTCTGGCTCGAATAATAATCCGCCATCTGTTAAATGGGGAATTTTCTGGACTATAATCTTACGAATTTCATCCAGTTCTCTTTCTTTCTCATTATCGACTGCTTTCTCATAATCAAGAATAGCATCAATAGTGTCAAGGAAGAATGGTCTGCTATTGTCTATATAGAAACAAATTCCCATTCCCGAAGGAATGAATACCCAAAGATTATCTTCAGTAGGTTTCTTTTTAAATTTTCTATAAGCCTTTTTGATAACATCAGGGTAAGTATTAAGTGCGAGCTCGCGCGCCTTTATATCAACAATAGTATCGAAATAAGACACTTTGAACTCTATAATGTCGTTTCCATCTAGGTCCTTAAAACGACTACGACAATAAAGGGCGGGTAAGTCTAAAATTGAAACCGTTTTTCGCGGATTTACAACTTTTAGCATCACTCCATAATATACACCATCGACCAACACTTTAGTAGTAATGCGCGTAAATAGAACTTTCAACTTAAATGATTCAATGAAGTCTAAAGCATTGTAATATTTCTTCTTCACAGCGGGATTAGAGATGCTTGAATTGTTGTTGACGCTGGGAATTAGTATACCACAATATTTTAATAAAGTAGCGTAGTGGAGAATAATACGCTTGTAGAAAGTATCTTTTAAAAAGAAATAACGGGAAAGACTCTATTGTTCGGTAATAGAACCCCTTTCTAAAATCTTTTCTATTTCTTCATCAGTGTAAGTCTTATTAACTTCATAACCACGATATCTTATAGATGACTCATTATAAGCGTTGTCATTGGTCTATATCATTCCTCTTGCCGCTTCGTAAAGAGCAGCAAAATTACGACTCATTTTCTACCTCCTGTAAAGTAGATAAGCTAACGCACGCCATTAGAGCGAACCTTACGCTTTTTCTGATATTCTTCTTCAAGTTCCTTAATGCGCCAGAGTCCATAGGCGAAAGCCATATACTTATCGTCTGGAAGTCTAGTGTTTATAGGCTCTAGAATAATATCCAAACCCGCGCCAGTACGCTTTAAGCGCATATTACCCATCTCTTCAAAGAGTTTTGTTGTCATTTCGTGCGGCATTAATCTTTTAACTCGCTATTCGGTAGTCATCCTTTGACCAATTTTCGTAGAGAGCAGCGCAGATTTAGCTTCATTTTCTTTTATCAAGAAATGAACCATGCCGCTAGTTAAGCGCGAATAACAATTTCCGTGTATCTTCGATTTTAAAGTGCCATTTGCCTTAAAGGAATACAATATTTCAGCACAATTTTTTGGCTAAGTTTTTTTATAGTTATCATCGTTAAAAAAACCGTAAGGTGGATATATAACTCCTTCTCCATCCATCGAATCTTGTATCATAAAATCAGCAAATCCGGCACCAACGCCGTTAGTATCAATGACAACCTCACGAGGATTATACAGTTCAATGTAGTGTTTAAGGTCCGCCGCCTAGCGAGAGAACACCTTAGATTCTTCAGTGCGACCGATAACAATTAAATTAACTAAAGTAGCATAGAATCTACCTTGCCGTATATTTACACGAAATACACAAATTGGGCTTTGGTCGTGATAACGGCCGCAGTCCATTGAAAGTAGATAGAACTGGTCACTACCCGGGCGCTCGATTGAACGAGTTTCTGGATTCTTAATCTTACGATAACGCTGTAATTTATCGTAATTAAACCAAGCGTCTTCAGCGCCTCCGCGCCATCTACTTAAATATTCTGTTGCGAACGACTCTTCATTGAAAGAAGGAGACATTCGTAGCTTGTTAATAAAATCTCTATCTAACAACCCATGAAGGAGTGGAATACGATAATCACACCCCATCACGAATGTATTTCTTGGGTCGATGATAGCATTTTCAAAATCATCGATGAGTCGCGCATAGGCGAAACTAGATTTAAGCCAAGCAGAAGTACAGCATATAACTTGCTGATTGGGTTCTTTAGGATTAACAGTGTTGTCGGGTAAGCGCCTACTGACATTTAGAAGTGGCAAAACAACAGTGCTAATCATTTCTTCATCATGGTTTTTAATCTCGTCCAAAAGTCCCAAACTGTTATCATAAAAGTTTTTTATCTTTTATTTCTTACGCTTTCGCGCAAGTTCAGCATATCTTTTCATCAAAATGATGTCGCGGCCTCGTGGGTGAATTATATTTTTTCATCACCTATGCGTTGCCCCTGAATGTATTTCATACATCCTTCGGTTCGGGTTGCCATGCCATATAGAAGTCTAGTTTAGGGTTCCCGTTTAATTCCGCGATTTTAGTAGGGCCAACTTAATTTATCTTTTTCTTTCTATGGAAGAGACTAATATACCTCATATTCTTTTTTTCTGCTTCTATGACTATTCCAATCAAAAACAGTACATTCTTTTACTTTTACAAATTCTGCTATTTCTTTTTTTGTAATTCCAATTTCTAGAGCTTTAAAAATATGATTAAAATCATTTTGATTAAGAGTATAGGACTAAGCGCTTCCGCCCTATCTAGTCTATCTTTTTATATAAACCTCTTTTAAATTCCATTCTTCATAATATTTTTCAGCAAATGAATCCTTTTCTTCGTCAGTCCACTTATCAAAAATTTGCCACGCTTGTAAATACCCTTTTTTTAATTTTAATCTGCTGATTGTGCCTTTAGCATATTGTAATTTTTCTTCTAATGATTTACCTATATCTTCATATTTATTTAAAACACATAAACAATACGCTAAAACTAAATAATCAACCTTTAATTTATTTCTTAACTTTGGCGGATTATTAACATCTATATTAAAAATTTCAATAAAAGTATTAATATATTTATCTTTTGAATCCTAATTAAGAATTTCATACTAGTCCGAGAAATCTTGATAAGTTCTAATTTTTATAATATCACTAATTACCGTTTTGTCAACATTAAAATAGTTAGCGGTTTTAACTATCATAGCTTCAAATTTTTCATTACCGGCGCGAATTATACAATACTAATCAAAAGTGAAGTTTTTTCTTATTGCTCCTTCTCCGCCTATAGTCATATTATATCCATCAAAATAAGAATTATATTCTTTAATCTTCTATTGCTCTAGTTTTAATAGCTCATCTAAATTTGTTATTTCATAAGACTCTTTCTAAAAAATGAAAGCGTCTTCACCATATTTATTCCACGCTCGCTATAATTTTTCAGAGTGGTGTTTACCCTATTTTAAAAGTCTTAAATGAGTTTTCTAACGAATCTCATACTAAATAGTTTCACCTACATAACGCTTACCATTTACTGTATTTATAATATAATATATATAACCTACCATTTATATCAACCCTTTCTTGATTGCTTCTATATATAAGTGATAGTTCATATAAATAAATACAATTTTTTAGGAGGAAAACGAAAATTTTATTTGACCCTACCGTCTTCCACCCAATGTACTTTCTGCGGCCCCAACCACATCAAATTGAGACCCGTTCTTGAACTTTATTGTAACATAATCCTTACCAAAATTACCAGGGTTATCGCTTAATTCCCATCCAATAACCTCCCGGCGTAGTAGCGGCCAATGTCGATAAATCTCATAAATCTTTTCTTTCGCAATCTATGCCGCCTAATTTTTATGGGGCGCGCAGATGAAGCGTTTAGTGCCGGGCATGAAAATACATTGTAAAATCATAGCAAGTATGGTCACAAACGATTTAGAGAACGCACGACAGGCCACAAGAAAGACAGCCTTATATCTCATACAAGCACGAATAAAGATACGCTAGTAAAAGAAAAGACTGAATTGTTCGTAAGTAGGCTTAATTAAATCCAAGAACAAATCAGGATAAGCTGAAAAAATTGTAAATATAACTTTAAGTTTATCTATAAATTTATTAAGATAAGTTTCTGTAAGTACAACACCTTTTTCTATCTCAATACCGTCTCTTACAGCGAGTCGCGCAACATTCTCTTCATCTTCGGGAAGAGCTGTGTGCATAAAAGGTAAAGCCAAGGCTTACACCTCCTCTTTAAATTCTTCGTCAAATTCTTCCTTCAATCCTTCATAAGCTTCGTTATCATAAACATCCACATCAACGATATTGGCGCTACCACCATAATTATCTTCCATCTCAGTAGCAGTTTTAAGTGCCTCAATACGCCGTGTTATCTCTTCTCCAATACCGCTTTCGTCAGTATATAAATGCTAATTATAAAGCTGTATATTCTTAATTGTCTCATCGACTATATCGCGGGTCACATCATCATAGAACTAATTCTTCCAACCTTTCTTCTCCAGCCAGCGCACTAATTCGCCCACACTATCAAAGTCTGCGGCATTTTTAGCGTTCTTTGGAGTGAACTCAGCAATTTTGATAATCTTATCATAGGAAGAAAGCATTTTATCATAATCTTCGCCTGCGCGAATGCGTTCATCAATTTCAAGAGAAGTTTTACATAACTTTTTAGCCTAGTCAATTTGAAGCGCGCCATTGACATTCTAAGAAAGTAAAAGTCCATTATAGAGCGATTCAAGATAGTCAAGTTGTTCTTCTGCGTAATTCTCGCCCCATTTGGCGTGAAGTTGCGCGAGACGGTCGTCTTTTAGCTTTGGCATTTCTTGTACCATCATTTGCGCCTTTTCAAGCTTTTTAAATTCTTCATAGTACATATGCCAATTTAGATATTCGTACTGCCGCTGTCCAAAAATTTGACTGTACAGCATAACAGCATCAGCGCTGTTCTATTGTCTAATTTTCTCCCACTCTTCTGGTACGAAAGGAATGTTTAGAAACTAACAAAACCTATCAACTGCTTGCCAATCATAGTCGTACTTAGATAAAATCTAATCAATACAGTCGGCGCAGATTGGACTATATTTATCATGGAAAAGGTTCTTAGATAAGGGAAATTTAGAAGCCTATTTATAGGCCCCACACGCCATACATTGGCGCTGACCATCAAGATTCTGTGGTATGTTTGGTATCAGCCCCATAGTGTCCATTCCTCCTTACCTGGTCGCGCAGCACATTCATTATTTCACGGCGCGATTTGCGGTTCAGCGCAACAAAATTATCAATAAGGTCGCTGAATATGTCTTCAAAATTTTTAACATGTTGCCGTGGTTTTTTGACAGGCGCATCAGCATTTTCCATGGTGTTCGCGCAGTCCCCGTCTATAGCGTCGGTTTCTACTTCGCTATCAGCTTTGCTCTCATCGTCCTAGTTCTTAAATTCTATATCCACATTCAAAATCTTCGCCAGTCCTAAGAACTATAAAGGCGACAGTTTCGTCGTTAGAGCAATAAATTCTGTCAAACTCTTCTCACTGTCCATTCACTTATTCGCCCTCCTTTCTCTATCACATCTCTTACACCTACTTGTCAACCCATCAACTGCCTTAGTTTTCCTAACAAAAAATTCAGGCGACCGCAAATACCAGCGCCCGCATTCACTACATTGTTTAAAGTTTTTAGAAGAACTCAAATTGGCAATTATCATCTTATGCCATCGTGCCGCGTCAGCAATTGCGGCCAAGATGCGTTTTCGATAGATTGTAGAAATGTAATTAATATTATATGATTTGTTCCATTTGGTATTAATCTAATCTGCGATTTCAGGATTCTATAAATGTCTTCTTTTCAAGTTTAGAATATCGCGGGCGCAGTCGTCCAGGTCGGCTTGCTCTACATAGTAATCAAAAGTGGCCAGGTAATCGTCTGGGAGGTCCCTGTCGCGCGCAGCGCACAGGTGTGCCAAATGGTCCTCGTTTGCGAAGTTGAAAATTGGTTGTGCCTCGTCTGGAAACTCGAAACTGCGCGCGAAGCCACGAAGTGGCCCATTTTTGTGAGGATCGCACAGCGTGTCGAAATCGCAAAAGAAGTCGATAAAGTCTCCAAGAAGTCCCACAGGGGCCACTTTAAGCTGTTCGTCTGGTGCAATTTGCGCGAGAGGTTGCTAGCGGCGGTACTAAGGCGGTTCTAGATAAAAGTCTGCGAGCGTGAACTATTCGCGGCGCAGCTCAACGAGCAGGTGGCGCTTTTTCAGATATGTATAAGGCGTCAGCTTAAGCGCACGATTGTATACGTCTGCGAGTTGCCCATCGTCGAATTTGCTAAGCAACTCATCGCGAGGCGGTTTTTCGCGTTTGCGCGATTTAATGTCGTAGTAGCAAAGCTCTAATTCGAGTTCGTCAATGGTCGTCCAGAGTCCCTCAAACTAGGCCCGTAGGATGTCCCCATGGGGCAAGGCCCCACATTGGGCGATGGCTTCGCCGCGCGAGAAAGTGCGCTTGCGCACACGTGTACAATCGCCGGGAGACAACGGATGAAGTGTTAGTTCGTTGAAATTTTCTTGCTCGCGCAGCCCATCCAGCGATTCGTTGGTGTCCTTGTCCCACGTTGAATGTTTCGTTTTAATTTCGACCTCGCCATTCTAGACACTATTTTTCCCGTTGACATCAACGCCATAGAGCATATAGTTGGCGATGGTTTCCAGTTCTTCGGGGGTGGGTTTGAAACTTAAGCCGTCTAGATAGCGCTATGCGAACTCTGCACGGGCGGTGGCTGTGCCTAAGGAGAAGTCTAAATGTAATCTATTAATGACAATCATCTCCTTACATTTAAATTATAGCATAAGGGGGAGAAAAAGTCAAATTTTAACGATGGAAAGAAATGGGAAGGAAATTTTATAAAATAAAAAATGAAAATTTTATTTCGTGGAACTTTTGCTCCGCGCGTTCACAATTTGTTCATAATTTGTTCATATTTTCCTAAAAATACGCCCCACCCCTGGGCCTGGGCCTGCGCTGAGCCCTGTCAGCCCTGCGCTGAAGCCTGCGCTGAACCCGTGCGGCAACTATTCGTTAAATATTTTTCGTTTTTTGCGTTTATTTTTTTCAATTAAAGGGTCTTAAATTTTTTCTAATAAAAATGAACACAAGGGAGTTCCTTGTGCTCATTTTCTTGGCGAGGTACAGTCACGAAAATGGGGGATTAGGCTTCCGCGAGGTATTCAAGCATCTCGCGGCTTTCGGACTTGAGGCGGATTTTCTCGGCGCCGCCGTTCTGCTTGCTCTCGCGGGTGATGGTTCCGAACCGATTGACGAACTCTTTCCACTCATCGCGGTTCATTACGTATCCCTTGAAAGTGTTGGTCACATAGATGTACTCGGTCGCGCCGTCAATTGCGAGATACGCGTCAAGGTCCGTTCCCTTACAAACCGTTGCCCTTGCGGACTTGACCTGATAGTTCAGAACATCACCGCCCGCGGTGTGGGGGATGTTGTTGGGGGTCGCTTCGATACCGAAGAACTGACCGACCGCATATTCTGCATTGTGTCCCGCGTTCTTGTAGAGGTTGATGATGTTGAACTGAATGGTCTTCATTGTGGTTTGCTCCTCTCTTCTTTCTGTATAGAGTATACTGCTAATAACCGGATAAGTCAATGAATAAACTGTTAACAAAGTATGAACAAATTATGAACAAACGTGACAGGTCCGTGCGAGAGATTATATATCATATATCATATTTTATCGCAGGTTGGGTGTTCGCGTCTTTGTTCTGAGTGACACTCCTTATCTCTGTATACATATTACTACTTATACTATTATATGTCAAGGGGTAAATTATGAACAAACTGTTAACAAATCAGAGGAAGAAGAGCGGACTATTATACATTAACTAGTAGTATATAATATATAATAGTGGACATGGTTATTATTTTAGTTAGTCATCACTAACCAATAAGTAATAAAAAAAGAGTTTTTAAAACTCTTTTTTATTCCATTGTTCCCAGTGCTTCAATCAAAGCGAACTTTTCATTGATGTACTTACTATATCTCTCGCTATCTTCTCTCGTCCAGTGGTCAATCATGTTAATGTTGAACAGGATTTCTTCGACTTCTTCAATCCTTACTTTGATTTCGTTCTTACTCATTTTCTTACTCTCCTTATCTCTCTCTTTCTGTCTATACTATACACTATCCGGTCTATATTGTCAATAGGTTTAGAACAAAAAAAATAATATATTTTTATTACATTGTCCGGGCAATCAATGAGGCGGACTATTCTATATTGTATAATACTATATAATGTATAATAGCGGATAAAAAAATAAGGGCTTTATGCCCTTACTTATAAATCGTGTATTCCTTTTCTTCCTTCTTAATCTCAACGATGTTACGGGGAACCATCATCTTCCACCCATCGCGGTCGTGTCCTTCTTCGTAGAATCCAATGATGTCATTGTCCTTGAGTCCTTCTACCATCTTGAGCAGTTCAGCCTTCGTCATTGTTTTGTTCCTCTCTTTCTCTCACTTTCTGTATAGAGTATAGCATACCGGTTTTATGTTCGTCAAGTAGTAAATTATGAACAAACTGTTAACAAATTATGAACGAAGTTGCTGTCGTGGTTAGCCGTGGCTAACCATGACCCGGGCAATCTTTGTATTACCAATGACGCGGATATAAAAAGAAAAGGCGGTTATGCCGCCTCGTAGGTCTTAAGTACCTCTCCAGTAGTTATATCAATTACATTAACAATCATATAACGAAGATAGTAACAAATGATTGCCGCACTACGAAGGGCGTCCTCATAGCGGTCGAATCGAAGAGACTTGTCACCATAGGATACTGCGTAGTTGCCTTTGTTGTTAGTCATTGTCTTTATTCTCCTCTCTCTCTCTTGATGATATAAGTATAGCATAGGCATATACATACGTCAATAGGCTAATTGTTAACAAAGTATGAACAACTTAGTAGTACCAAGGTTGCCCGACCACTATTCTATATTGTATAGTACTATATAATATATAATAGTGGACAATAAAAAAGAGGACCTTACAGGTCCTCTCCCATTGCTTCCTCGTAACAAGAGACGCATTCAATCTCATCGTTTACGATATCTTCGATAGTGTCCTCATCCCACACATTAAGGTCTCCGAAGGAACACATCTCACCGCAATGAGGGCATTTAAAAACCTTTTCGGTTTCAAGAATTTCAGCAATCTTCCTTCCCTCTTCAGTCATCTGGCACTTTTCATCAACGTATTTCGTCCAGAAATTCTCTTTAAACTCCTTACCCATCTTTGCGATTTCCATCTTCGTCATTGTCTTGTTCTCCTCTCTCTCACTTTCTGATTAGATTATAACACCGGTTTTTCTGTTTGTCAACACTTTTTTCAAACTTTTTTTAAAAACTTATGCCACCATACAAAGGATAGCATAAAGAGAAGCAAACGCAATCCCGATAATCAAAAACTCGATAACATTATGGGCAATGCTGTTTTCTCTGATTCTATAATGCTTTGAAATTCTCATTTTTCCGCCTCCCTCTCTTGATGATATAAGTATATTGTATTTTTGATTAAAAGTCAAATTAACAATTTATGAACAAGTAAAAGTAGTACTAAGTTTGCCCGGGCCAATTCTTAAACCTTTAAGAATAAACACAATAAAAAAAGTAGGTTACGCGCCTACTTTTACGATATTTGCGAGGAAGTCAATCATCATCATCTTCATTTCTTCGCTTGCGGTATCCTTTACTTCTTCATATTCACGAATGGTCTCATTGTATTCCTCTTCGGTCATATGCCACTTTCCATTTACGAACTTCATTTTTTTATTCTCCTCTCTTCTTTCTGTATACAGTATAGCGCACTCTTTCCGGTCTGTCAATAGGTTTAGAACAAAAAAATAATATATTTTTTAGTTGCCCGGGCGCGGGTCGCTATTATACATTGTATAATAGTAGGCAATAAAAAAAGAGACTTTCGCCTCTTTTAAATGGACCATCCATTCTCATCAAAAACCATATAATATTTAGCATTATATCTTTTCTTCTCTTCTTCGGCAAAAGCATCCAATTTTTCAATGTTCTCCGCTTCGTGGTTAACGGTAATCTTCTTTGTGTCAGTGATGAAAACGATGGTGTACAGCATTTTTTGTTTTCTCCTCTCTCTCACTTTCTGTATAAAGTATAACATAGGTTTCTCATCCTGTCAACACTTTTTTAAAAGAAAAAAATAAAAATAATTTCAAAAAAGGTGTTGACATTTCAAATCTTTATGTTATAATATAATCAGAGACGGGGAGTGGCACGAAACGGGGCGCGAACACTCACCCTGCCGTTTTTTCGGAAGGATAAACTTGGTATGACTAAGTTTGCCCGGGCATTTACGCAAACGTTTACGTAATGAACACAAAAAAGGAGGATTAATCCTCCCATTTACGCGCGTAAATCGCGGGCCCTTTTCCACTACTAACATTATAACACACTTTTGTCAAGTGTCAATAGTTTTTCAAAAAAAATAAAGGCTTTTTTCAAAGCCTTGCAAGTTGCTTTTCAGTGGCGAAGGTTGCCTTTTCAAACTTGATTTGATAGGCGATACCGTCAACAGTGATATCCCCGTCATCGGTAAAAGGAATATTGTCCTTTACCCATTCCTGACCGAAATCTTCGGTAATCATCTTTTCAAAGATTTCACCCCGATTGTATTTGCTTGCGGCGACTTCCGCATCGAAAAACCTTGCGGAGCAAATCGCCTTTGCGCCTTTAGCAAGAAGGATTTCCTTCTGTCCATTCGTGGGCTTGAACCGAAGGGAGTACCCATTCCCACGGCTTGCGGAGTCAAGAGTCAGAATGAAAGGAAGGATTTCAGAAGTTGTCTTGACGGCGTACACGATGCCGCTAACCACGATACCGAAAATGTAATTGTGAGTGAAGGACTTCTCATTGTACTTCTCAATCATTGCGTTCATCATAGCGGTTTTGTTCATTGTTCGTTCTCCTCTCTCTTGATGATACAAGTATAGCGCATCCGGCTTTATATGTCAATAGGTTTTTAAGAAAAAAATAATATATTTTTAAGTCATACTAAGTTTGCCCGGGCGCCAAAAGTAATACTATTAAAGTCCAATAAAATGGACAAAAAAGGGTTGACATATAGCGCACTATGGTTTATACTTTAGGTACAGAAAGAGAGGAGGAAATACTCAATGAAAAAGGCAATCTACTTCGATATGGATGGCACAATCGCAAATCTTTACGGCGTCAATGATTGGCTCGCTTCCCTCATCAACGAGGACGCCACGCCGTACAAGGTTGCTCGCCCCCTCCTCTCCCTCTCCTCTCTCGCTCGCAGGCTGAACAGCCTTCAGCGCAAGGGCTACACCATCGGCATCATCTCGTGGCTGAGCAAGAACAGCTCTGACAGCTTCGCCGCCACAGTTGCGGAAGCTAAGCTGAGCTGGCTGAGCCGCCACCTTCCTTCCGTTAAGTGGGATGAAATCCACATTGTAAGCTACGGCACGAACAAGCGCTCAGTAGCTACGGCTGAAACCGCAATCCTTTTCGATGACGAGGAAAACAACAGAAAGATTTGGGGAGCTGGCGCTCACAACGAAAAAAACATCCTTGACACCCTCGCCACGCTGTGATATAATCACTACAGAAAGTGAAAGGAGATACAAGCTATGACTCTCAAAGACAGAAACGATATCCGTAAAGTTTTTCTGAACAAGGTAATGGGCCTCTTCGAGGGCGAGGACATCGGCCTCATCGCCTCCAATAAGTTCAATCTTCCCATCGTTCACAACGAGGAAGAAGGTTGGATTGAGATTACTGTCTCTCTCACAAAGGAAGACGGCGATAGCGGCTATATGAAGCGTGAGGAATATGACCTCAAGCAGAAGAAAGCGCAGGAACGAGCGCAAGCCAAAGAGAAAAAGACAAAAAAGAAAGAGGGCGAATAACCCTCTTTTTTTATACGAAATAAAGTCATACTAAAAAGTATGACTAAGTGCGCCCGGGCGCGCCTCCCGAAAATATATTATTTTTTCTACGAAAAACTATTGACTTTCATTCCCTTTAAGCGTATAATCTTAATTGAAAATTGAAGGGAGAACAAAAAATGGACAAGAGAAAAAATTATTATCTGATGCTTGATACTGAAACCACCAATGGACTTGATGACCCTTTATGTTATGATATCGGCGGTTGTGTAATTGACAAAAAGGGAAATGTGTATGAGTCTTTCTCATTCGTTATCTATGAGATTTTTGCAGATTCTGCCCTTATGGAATGTGCATATTTTGCAGATAAAGTCCCGCAGTATAAAGAGGACATTAAAAACGGACTTCGCAAAATGGTGCGTCTTTCTACTGCGAGATTTTACATTGTAAATCTCTGTAAGAAGTATAACATTAAAGCAATCGTCGCTCACAATGCGCCTTTTGACTACAACTCAACGACAACCACACAGAGGTTTATCACTTGTAGCAAATATCGTTATTTTTTGCCTTATGGGATTCCACTTTTTGACACTCTCACGATGGCAAGGGATACTATCGTTAAACAGAAAAGTTATATTTCTTTCTGTGAAGAAAAAGGATATTTGACCATTTACGGCAAGCCTTCGGCAACGGCAGAAAACCTTTATAGGTATATCAGTGGTAAACATGAGTTTAGTGAGAGTCATACAGGACTTGCGGATTGTCTGATTGAAAAGGAGATTTTCGTTCACTGTCTGCGCCAACACAAGCCGATGAAGATGCGTGCGTTCAGTGCTACTAAACGAAGAGTTTAGTAGCACTAAGTGCGCCCGGGTGCGAAAAGTATTACCTAATAATATATAATAATTTTTTCAAAAAACTATTGACTTCTAAAACCAAAGTGCTATAATAATAATTGTCAAGGGGAGCGAAACTCCAAGAGACAAACCACTGCTCCCCTTGCTCCTCTCTCAAAAAAAGTTGAGAGAAAATGAAAAAAGGTATTGACACCAAGAAAAAGGTGTGGTACAATAAAATCACAATAAGGGTTGCGACCAACGCAGAAAAAGAAAGGAAAACAAAATGACTACTCGTGAATTTCTGAACGCCGTTATCTCCTCTTCCTCTAACGATGCTGTTGTCGCCGAAGCAAAGTCTCGTCTTGCCGAAATGAATGACAAGAACACCGCTCGCAAGGTTAAGTCCCTTGAGGAAGATGCGCCTCTGTTCGATGCTATCGGCAAGATTCTGTCCTCTACGCCGCAGACTTCCACGCAGATTGCCAACAAGGTTGGCATCAGTGGTCCGAAGGCGGTTGCCCTCCTCAAGAAGATGGAAGGGGTCACTGTAGGCGAGACGGTAGTGAACAAGAGGGTCGTAAAGACTTACGCCGTTATGGCGTAAAAGAAATAAGGGCAGAAATGCCCCTATTTTTTTCGACATGAGTTAGCCGTAGCTAACTCGCACCCGGGCAATTCCCAAAAATATATTATTTTTAACTCTTGACTTTTTTGGAAAATTCGGTTATAATAATTACAGAAAGAAAAAGGAGATAAACAAATGACTAATTGGTTCGTTAATGAAATTGTAAAAATTATGAATACGGCGCAGAACAAGCGCAATAATTTCTGCGAAATTACTATTAACGAAGTCAATGCAGGAAATTATGGAAAATATACTATTATCTCCGATGGTACTTTCAAGGTTTATGTAGTAAGGAGTCGTATTCGTTTTGTAAAAAATGTTAAGATGAATACCGTTGTTGATTTTGACAAATGGAGCGACTCCGTAAATCAGTTGATTTGTCTGGAAATGTTCTATGGGGCATAACCCATAGAGCGCCCGGGCGAAAATAATATATTATTTTTTTCTAAAAAATCTATTGACAAATAAAACCATAGGGTTTATAATTAAGACACAGAAAAGGAAAGGGGATTAAAAAAATGTCAATGCTTTACAATCAGTTCTTCGCTCTCAATGCTGACCACGAACTAGAGGTAAATCTCACCACGATGACTCTCGTGGATAAGACGGCAAACAAGACTTACAAGATGGGTTATGAGTTCGGCACTCTGTTTGTAAAGGGGGTTTAAAATGAGGCGACTTTTCCTTGGGTTCGCGCGCAAGCATCCCAATATTTTCAAGTGGTTTATCCCTTGGGTGGCGGTTGATGGAAAACTTTTAAGTCCATCTTGGCACAAGTGGTTTCTCGTCATTATGTTTCCCAATATGATAGATGCGAAAGATTGGGATATAGTCTTTCCTTGGCAGATTAAGATAGGGTAAGGACTTGGTATTACCAAGTCCTCCCGGGCGCGAGATAATATATTATTTTTTTCTATTGACAATTCGTATAGACTATGATATCATATGACCATCAAAAGAGAGGAGAACAGAAATGAGTATCAGAACTAATACCCCTTGCGACCTTGACGGCGAATGCCCTTATGGTGCTATGTATAATAATGACTGCGAATACTGGTGCGGCGCTGATGACGGCGATGATTATCCTCCTGCTGATTATGATGATTTCGACGATGAGGAGTATGATGAAGAATATGAAGACTTTCCCGATGATGAAGTAGGATTTAACCCATATGAAGGCGCGTATGACTATGATTGTTAATCATTAGTCATACTAAGTCCACCCGGGCGCGAAAAGTATTACTTAAAAATATATAATTTTTTTCTTCAAAAAAGTGTTGACAAATAACTAAACCTTTGCTATACTATAATTGTTCCAAGGAACGAGGGCGTCAAGAGGAGAACGCGAAGAGTCAGAACGGTGCGCAACGGTGACGAAGCCTTCTCAAAATTTTCAAAGAAATTTGAAAAATCCTCTTGACAAACTCTCAAACCTATGGTACAATGAATACACAATAAGGGTGATGACCAACATCAAAAAAGAAAGGAAAATTACAATGACTAACAAGGATTTCTTCTCTGCTGTTGCTCTCGGCACTATGAACGATGAGATTAAGGCTTTCGCCAAGGCTTACATCGAGAAGTCTGAAGCGAAGAACTCTGCGGACAAGGCGAAGAAGGATGCGGAGAACGCACCTATCATTGCCAAGATTCACGAGGTTCTTGCTGATGGCAAGACTCATACGGCGAGCGATATCGCCACGAGGCTTTCCATCTCTACTCCCAAGGTGTCGGCTCTCGTCAAGAAGATTGATGGCATCAAGGTGGACGAGGTCACTGTCAACAAGCGTATCGTCAATGGGTATCACATCTGATACCCCAAGGGCGAAAGCCCTTGCGAGGCTTCACTAGTGGGCGCGATATCCTCTGCTCTCTTTCGCGCAGAGAGAAGGAATGGATACCACTAAGTGGGGCATCGCAAGGGCTTTTATTTTATGGCGCGGTTAGCCGTGGCTAACTCGCCCGGGCATTAGTATTACTAAGTCTGACCGGGCGCCCGCATAAATATTCACTCATAATAGATATTTATGCGACCGCAAAAGTATGACTATTCGAGTCCAAAATATCACACAGTTAAAAGTTGACTTTTCAAAAAATTTCTGTTATAATAATTACAGAAAATGAAAGTAAAGGAGATGACTTCAATGGCACTGACTCTCAAGGACAAGGATGCCGCGCGCAAGGTTCTCGTGGAGCGCGCGATGGGTGCGTTCGCTGATGAGGATATGGGCTTCATCGCATCCAACAAGTTCAACTTCCCCACCGTTTGGAACGGCGAGGAAATTTGGGTTGAGGTCACCGTCACCATCCCCAAGGAAAATGGGGATGAGGGATACCTCAAGCGCGAGGAGTACGATGGCAAGGTTGCCAAGCGTGCTGAACGCGAAAAGGCAAAGGCGGCAAAGGTCGCCAAGAAGGAGAAGGGTGAATAACCCTTCTTTTTTTTTACACTTTAATGTATAAAAAACACCGCATAATGTATAATTATGCGGCGCCCGGGCATTGTTAGTATTACTTTAAAATATATAATTATTTTTTCAAAAAAGTATTGACATTTATTTTTATTGCGGTATAATATAATCAAGAAATGAATCAAGGAGATAAATGAAAATGATTAACAATTCCAATTTTAAGTTCAATGCGACCTCTCGCGCTAACTTCTATATTAAGGAAGCCTTGAGAATGGTAAAACTTTTTAAGACCAACGGAAACACCCCTCTCACTTGTAAGGAAACTGGCGAAATCATTGGTAGAAATCATCAAAGAGTTTCTGCTATCGCCTCTCATTGCGACCTTTTCAAAGTTGAAAAGAAAAAGGTTGATGAGATTTTCACTTGTATCAAGGCGGTTATTCCTACTGAAGTTTTCCGCCAAGATAACGGAAAATATAGTGTTATTGCTGGATGTTGCTATGCTTATAGGGATATAGAAAAAATTGATATGGACGGAAAGTATGCTCTCCTTTACAAGACTGTTCCCATCTATAAAACCTATATCTCCCTTTCTGACGAGGGCGTCAACTTGGTATGACCAAGTTCGCCCGGGCGCGAAAAGTATGACTATTAAAGTCCCTTTTATTGGACAGAAACCCCTTGACATATTCGCGCAGATATAGTACTATATAAACACAGAAAGGAGATAGCACAATGAAGATTTGGTTCGATATGGATGGCACGATTGCCAATCTCTACGGAGTGGAAAATTGGTTGGACAAACTCCGCAACTTTGACGCTTCTCCTTATGCTTGCGCTAAGCCGCTTCTCAATCTCTCTCTTCTTGCTAGGCTTCTTCACAAAGCGCAGGCAAATGGACACAAGGTCGGAATCATCTCTTGGCTTTCAAAATCTAGTAATTTCGACTATGACAATAAGGTATCTCTTGCTAAAATGGAATGGCTTCGGACTCACCTTCCTTCGGTCGAATGGGATGAAATCCATATCGTGCCTTATGGAATGAATAAAAAGACGATTTGCGGCGAGGGTATCCTTTTCGACGATGAAGAAAAGAATCGTAATAGTTGGGGCAACGGCGCACACACGCCAAACGAAATCATCAAGGTATTAAAAACAGTATGAAAAAGTTTTTTGGAATTGTAGAACCTTTTCGCATTGAACGCGCAGACCTCGCCGCGTTTTGTATGTTGGTTAATGTTCTACTTGTAATTTTTATAGGATTTCCCGCATCTTGGTTTGGTCTTGCTGTTGCTTGCGTTGGTTTATTCCTAGATTTACGGAAAGGTTGTCATATTAACGCCGTTATAATGCGTATTAGTACAATAGTATTAAATACATATTTTCTCACTTTGTATTACTAAGTGGGCCCGGGCGACATTAGTCATACTAACGGTCGCCAAAGATGTATACATGTGTAGGGTCATTATCATCTAGACACGCTTCCATCGCGGCGTAATCATCACACTCCTCAAGAGGGTTTTCAATAGTACAGACTCCGCCATTGGTATAGTAAGGACAATCCCAAGCATTTACAGGACAGTAAATTTTTTCCATTTATTCTTCCCCTCTTAATCATCTTCAAACTCTACTACTTTATTTCCGTTGAGTTCCACTTCATCAATCCATTTTGTTCTTTGATGGTAAGTATTCAATACTTTTTCAACCGTCTTTTTATTCAGTCCCATACAAGCAGCAGTAGCGTAATCAGTAAGAATGTAGCCAACATAAATCTTCATCTATTCTGTCTCCCTTCACTTTCTAAATAGATTATACTATGTTATTTTTAAAAAGTCAACACCTTTTTAAAAATATATTATATATAATCAGCGTCCGGGCGCCGTTAGTATTACTAACGAATTAGCCAAATATGTAATGTAAAAGAACGAGGATAATAAAAGCAATAACATAAAGAATGAATCCTCCCCAGAGTGGCGCAGTAATCCACCACCACGACCACGAAATAACTCCAACAAGTTTCAAGACAAGAAAAACGAGAAACAAAGAGAAAGCGGAACACCCACTACAAGAAATATTGATATTCTTATCCATTTTATCCTCCTTTAATCACTATAAGGATTATATAAGTTTTTTATAAAATCTTCAGTTTCTTTATCCACAGTAAAAGGAGTAGTAAGCCAAATCCTTCTATTCAAACTATAAACAATCTTATCATTACAATCTTTAGAAGTAGCAAGTTTCACGCCTAAAATATTGGCAATTGTTTTTATCTCTTCAAAAGATACTGTTTTTACAACATCATCATTCGGCGCACCATAATCCATTTTATTTTTCCTCCATTGGTTTAATCATTGATGGATAACAACAAATTAAAGATTTACCAAAATGTACCCAAGGTATCATCTTATTGTTTTTATCTAATACATACCAACCTTTTTCCTCAATTTTCGTCATTGGATTATAAAATTTACACCAATGATGCTTAACAAAATGAGGATAGATAACAGTATAGTAAACGAAGCGAAAATGAATGTAAATATAAGTTTCTTTCAAAAAATCCATCATTTTATTCCATCTCCTTTTTCCAATTCTTTCTACTATATGACCCTTTGCCTTTTTTGTTCTGTACTACCCTTGTAAAGGGTTTAACCATGCCCCAATCATTGCGCTGTTTTGCGATGTAGGAAGGAATTTCTTTCTTCATTGTTCTCTCTCCTCTCACTTTCTATAAAGATTATACCGCACCTTTTTCTAAATGTCAACAGTCTTTTTTAAAATATATTATATATAGTCGGCGCCCGGGCCGAAAAAGTTGGGATTTATCCCAACTTTTCAAGAAGTTTTTCGTACTTCTCAGCGTTGCGCTTAAACATTTCATAGCGCCACTTAAGTTTTTCCTTGCCTCTTTCAGTGAGTTCAATATCATATTCCCAATACTGAACATCAACAGAGTAGAGAGGACGATTATCCCTATATTCTTCCTTAAGGCGCCATTCACTTCCCCATTTTTCATAACAATACTTAAAAGAAGTAATATATGAAGGGAAGCCACCGCACCTACCAAAACCAGTATAAAAAGGAAGGGGTTTAGAAATAGTCCGTTCTACTAGTCTCTGACCAATGACATTGTAATCACTAAATTCACTGTAGTAACTAAGGGTATTAAGAAGTTTAGCAGTAGTAGTCATCATTATTTTTATCTCCTCTTTATTTGATGGCTTTATTATAGCAGACCAATGAATAATTGTCAATAGGTTTTTCAAAAAAATATTATATATAATTAAGTAATACCAAGTTCGCCCGGGCATTGTTAGTCATACTAATTCTGCCCGGGCGAATTTTTACACTGTCCCATTATATTATATCACGACTTGGCGCGCAAGTCAATAGTTTACACGAAAATATATTATATATAATTGCGCCGCTTTCGCGTGATAAAGTGATGAATTGCTACCACTTTACCATGCTAAATCGTTAAAGCGCGCTTTCATATGCTAAAGTGATAAAATGATAAAGCGCTATCGCTTTACTATGCTAAAGTGGTAAAGTATTACCACACTAAATTGACAATGTCAAGGCGCGCGACGCCATAATTTGCCCTGTTTACCCAGTCAAATTTTGCCCGGGCCGCAAATTTTAAATTTTGTCAAGTTTTAGCAGCTGCGATTAGCAGCTGGGCAGCTGCGATTAACGAAGCAGCTGCGTTTAAAGCAGCTGGAGCTGGGATTGGGCGCAATATGGGATATATCCTATATCCGCAGCTGCGATTTTGTCAAAAAAATTTAAAAAAAAAAATATATATATCCCCTTTAATTATATCATAAAATTCGCATTCTGTCAAATTTTAACCACAGCTAGGATTTACTATGTCTTTTACATCTGTAAAACTTGACAGTTCCTGTCAAGTTTTACTTCACGCAGCTGTGCCCACGCAGTAAAATTTGACTTACAGTTGGAATTATGATATAATAAAAGGGGATATATATATAATATTATATTTATATATATCTCCCCATTTAATTATACCAGAAAATTATCATTTTGTCAAATTTCATTCGCAGCTGGGATTGAGAACCGCCCAAAATTTGACAGATTTTGTCAAGTTTTAACATAAGAGCTGGGCAAAAACGAACAGCGCGAAAACAAAAATTTTAGTCTCAGCACCAAAATTTTAACGCGCCCGCCTATGGAAAAAAGGCTGGACAAGCCCTAAAATAGGGCTGAACGAGCCCGCCAGACAACCTCTTAGTACCGTTATATACCAAAAAATCGCTTCCGAGGGGTCTCCGCACCGTCGGACGCTATCGGTACGCCACAACTTTTAAGTATACGGTAGGGCGCTTCAGCTAATGATAGACGCGAAACCAGGACAGCCTTCCCACGGCCCGCCTTAGCCCCTTCCTACGGGGCATTCGCTCACTTCGTGAAAATGCCTTCGGCGCTAGCTTCGCCCTATATATGTATACGATAAACTCATACGATGCCGACCTCTTCCCAAGCCAAGGAACGACTGCGCGTTCCTGAGGCTTGGAGAGAAAAGGGCCTCCTTCGGAGGCCAGATTAGTATTACGTATACGTTAAATATATACTATATATGTATACGTTTATAGTATAATTTAATACGTACGTTTAATACTTACATATATAAGAGAAAAATGATTCATCTTTCCTACAATTTTTTACAACCTAAATTTTAGAAACACAAAAAAAGAAGTGTAAGTTCCTTAAAACTTACACTTCTTCGTGATACGTTGGTTGCGCGAACCACCATCAAAATCGGTGATGATGGTCACACTTAATGCCGTAGGCATCAGGCAAGGTAATAACCCTTAACCTGGCGCTTGTCCTTGACCACAGGAGTAGAAACGATGTGGTCAGCGGCGTACAGACGAATGACAGTCTGCATCTTCTGACGGCTGTACTTGCCCTCGCAAGCCTCGTACATATCGCTGATGGTCATCGGGTTGTCCTCGGTGGCACCAGCCAGCAGAGCCTCAATCTCCTGAACGACTTCCTCGTTCGCGGCACGCTTCTCAGCCTTGCGCGCCTCATCGGCACCAGCCTTCACATTCAGCATCTCAAGGGAGTGCTGCGCGTGGTCGCGGATTTCCTGGTCAAGGGATTCAGTAGCAACGATGGACTCAAAAAATTCACGGTTAGTCATATCAAACCTCTTTCTTTTACTTGGCGTTGGTCGCCACCCAATTTTTTGTGTAGGTTGGTTGATTTCCTCTCTCAACCTTACATATATATTATAACTGACTTTCAGTTGTTTTTCAAATTTTAACGGTCATTGATTTTTACCAAGTCTTCCGTTTAATGGCGTATTCTTCCTTCAGATTTCCGTTCTTATCAAACATATCGGAAAGAGGAGTAGCATTACGGAAATCAAAACTCGCCTCTTCTTCCTCTTCTTTGGTGCGAGGCGGCTGCTTCTTAAAAGCATAAACAGTATCAAGGTCATACGGTTCTTCAAGCGGCTTAATGGACATATAGTCCAAGTCACTTTCGATATAGTTACCATCATCGCCCTGTCTACAGGCGTATTCAACAATCTTCTTTATCGCTTCACCATAAGTGTTACCACTTACAATAGAAGTCGCATATTCCTTGCGCCCGCAGTCATAACAATCTTTAATGCGATACTCAATCCTAAACAGCATTAGTAATTCCTTCCTGCGCTCTTCTCAAGAGCCACAACGCGCTGAGAAAGTTTAGCAATACGTTCTTCAAGTTCATGGATTCGATGAAACAGTTTCTTAATATCTTCGTAGGAAGGAGTCTCTTCCTTGTATTTGTTTTCGTCCATTATTTTCTCCAAAATTTCTACAAAATTTTTTCTAAGGCTGCGATTTCTGAAAAATTTTTTGGAAAAATTTCCTCAAAATTTTTTGACACTTCGCATTTTCTGGAAAATTTTCCCTGAAAACTGCGCGAGAAGCATAGGAAACGGTGATGAATCCCAAATTTTAGTAAATAAACTTCTTCATTGGTTCATTCCTCCATTACTATTTGTGTACTATAATAAGTACCGCAGTAAGGACATTTACCTCTTTGCCCCTTAAACTCAAAGCTAGCGCCACATTTTTTACATTCAATCGGATGAACTTGAATAGCTTGTGCGCGTTTCAACTCATCTTTAATAAGTTGACTAAAATTAACTATGGTAGTCGCGGTTGTAGATGTACAACTTCTTGTTATATATTTAGCACTTATATCTGATTCAGTTAATGTTAATGGACCCACTGTTATACTATTATCCATAGAATTTCTAGAAAATTTCGGGCGGCGCGTTCAAAGGATAGATAAGCCGCGCCGCCCGTTCCCCAAACTCTTACGCGAGGTAGTAGCCCTTAACTACCCGACGCTCGCGCACGACATCGACCGCGTCCACGACATCCGTCAGCTGCCGACGAATGATGGAACCAATCTTCTGAACCGTGTACTTACCCTCAAAGGCAAGAGCCAGTTCAGGAGCAGTCACAGGATGCTCCTCGTTGGAGCCCTGAAGAGCGGCGATGATGGCATCGACCAACGGCTTGTCAGCCTCAACCTGCTCAGCACGAAGTTCCGCACGCTTCGCCGCACGCTTACCCAGCTGGACGTCCATCTTAGCAAGGGCGTTCACCGCATACTCACGGACAGTCTGGTCAAGAGCCTCACAATCGGCAACAGCGTTGAAGAAGGAACGAGAAGACATCACAGAAGAAGAAGACAGGTTTTCCATATTACACCTCATTTACAAGCGTTGGTCGCTACCCTATTTTCGCAGGACTTAATTTGGGTCTAGGGACAACAGTCCTGCGGAGCCCCTAGAGCCTGGTTGAGAACCACTCCTTGCCTTTTATTTAAAGACCTTAGCCAAGCGTGATTCACGGACGAATACCTAAGTCTTAGAAAGGAACAAAACAATGAACAACTCTTCTTTTTTTCTCTCTTCACCTTACATTAATATTATAACTGATTTTTAAAAGTTTTTCAAATTTCAATGGTTATTGATTTTTAAAAAACACACACTATAGTCGCAACCTCAAGCGTGTTAATACCTACCGTTTCCGCTCGTTTACCGCGGATTAGAACGAACTAACTTGCAACTTTCCTTTTTTTCTCTCTCAACCTTACATTAATATTATAGCTTAAATTTAGAATTATTTCAACTTTTAATCTTCTTCTCTTTCCTGCGCCCAGCTAATAAGCCACGCTCTCAGCTCACTTCTCAGCCAATCATTAGAGATTTCATCAAAGCACCGATGAGTGATTACATCTTCGCTAATAGCATAACCATAATCAATGACTCGCCAAGTATTACCAAGTGCAGAAAAGGTATCGCCTCTACCAACATTAACAACACCCTTCTTGAAAAGAAGAACGGGACGCACGGCGTTGAGGTCATCCATTACATTACTACCGTTGACACTGACGAAGCCCTCGTTGTCAACACGCGCCGCGAAATATCGAGAGAAGCCAGGAGTTCTCAGCCACCACCAAGCATTTACTACAGGAATGATGGACTTATACTTCTCGTACTCAATAGTAGACGGAATGGAAACCTTGTAATCGCCAGACTTCAGATTAAAGTGTCTCATTTTCTTTCTCCTCAAGTACGTCTTATTTTTTCTCTCTCATCACCTTACATTAATATTATAGCTGAAATTTAACTCTTTTTCAATTTTTAACTATCATCAATTTTTATAGTGCTCACACATTAATCATACTTCCTCTCCCTTTAAATAAAAATAATAACAATTATCATCGAGTTCGTTTTTAAAACTAATAACTATATCCTCCATTGTATTTCTAATAAAACTTATTAATGAACAAGTATGCATATCTTTATTATAAAATTGTTTTAAATAGGCAGCCAAAATATTACTCTTCATAGCATTATTTTGACTATTATTATCACTTAATATTTGTTTAATTTTTTCTTTTACATTAGGATATTTTTGCTCAAAAAGAAGAGTTCTCGCTAGCCTCTCTTGTTCATATTGCTCTTTTTTCTTCAATATTCTATATTCAAAATATTGTCTTAAATCTTCTTTATCGTTTTCACTTAAATAATCTGAAGTTAATCGCTCTAAAAGGTCTTTTTCAGTTAACATAATTTTCATTTCCTCCTTACATCTTATATATATATTATATATTAATTTTATAAAATTTTCAATTTTCAAAATTTAGAAAAATAAATTTTATCCTTGAATTATTAACTTTATCCTTAATAATATTAAGTGTTTTCTAAATAGCTAAAAAATTTAATTTTTAAAAATTTAAAAAAATAAAAATTAAAATTCTAAAATTTTTCTAGGGCTGTATAAAAATAAAAGGAAGGCAATTACTTGCCTTCCCGATTTAGAAATCTGTTCGTTAAAATACCACAGATAAGTGCGCACGCTATCTCAGTTAGAGTTATAATAGGATTACCATTAATGTCGCTCCCAAACGAAAGTGAAAATCCACCAATTCCCATTATTAATATAACCGATACAGTAAATAGATTTCTATTATCATCTAAGTTTACGAACTGTATCATCTTCAATCCCGAAACAGCAATGAAACCATAAAGCGCAATACACACACCGCCCATTACACAATTAGGAATTGTATTTAAGAACGCTACGAATGGACTAAAGAATGAAATCACCATAGCCATTATTGCTGTAGTAATAATCGTTGCTACTGACGCGTTGCGCGTGATGGCAACACAACCGATTGATTCGCCATAAGTTGTATTCGGACAGCCACCGAAAAACGCTCCAACCATTGAGCCAACACCATCACCAAGAAGTGTCTTATCTAAGCCAGGGTCAGCAAGCAAATCTCTATCAATGATTGTCGATAAATTCTTATGGTCTGCGATATGTTCTGCGAATACAACAAAAGCAACTGGCGCATAAGCGATTAGAATTGTTAAGATATAACTTGCGTTAATTTCCTTTAGTCCAGCAATGCCATTAATGAAAGTAAATTGCGGTAAGGCCACAATCGAATTTAACTCTTTAAATGGCGCGAAGTTAATAACTTGAAGCGCTGGAACCGTGGTTAAAGTGAAAACTGCGCTGACCGCATAACCTGCTAGGATACCGATTATGAACGGAATTAACTTCAATCCTTTATTGCCATAAACAGAACACCACATTGTGACCGCAAGCGTAATCAAGCCACATAAAATCGCAATATAAACGCTTCCACCGGCCGGCGCAGTACGCAAATCACTAATAGCATTTCCCGCAAGACTTAATCCTATGATAGCAACCGTAGGACCAATTACCACAGACGGCATCAGTTCTCTAATCCAAGTAGTTCCAAACTTTTTAACTATAAATGATAGAGCTACATAGACAAGTCCCGCAAAAATTGCACCAAGAATCAATCCTGTAAAACCGAGCGCAACAGACACGCCACCAGCAAAAGCTACAGCCATTGAATTAAGAAACGCAAATGAAGAACCTAAAAATACAGGGCTGCGCCGCTTCGTAAATAGCACATAGATTAAGGTTCCGGCGCCAGCACCAAATAAAGCTGCGGCTGGACTCATACCGTGTCCAACAATCATAGGAACAGCCAGAGTTGCTGCCATTATTGCGAGAAGTTGCTGAAAAGCAAACACAATTAACTACTTAAAACCCGGCTTGTCAGATACATTATAAATAAGTTTCTCTTCCATATTTACTCCTTACTTTTTTCTTAATAATATTATACCACATTTTTACAAAAAAGTCAAAAAATAGGATGGTGAATCAATTCACCATCCCACAAATAGATACATCGTATAAGCTGTATGAGGCGCGAGAACCGAAAAATCCATTAATACATTACCATCTCGAATCTCGCCCACAATAGGAATTACATTATGATTAATTTCTTCTACCATGATGGCAAGCGCAGTTGCGCTTGACTCATAGTCAAATACTCCACTAAATTCTATCATTCCATAGAAGTGAGTTGGATAGAGGAGAAGAACCTCTTCAAGCTGAAACTCATCATTAGTGAAATAAGTATTGAAGTAAGGCTTAAATGCTACTTGGCACAGCTCCTCTAGCATCCATTCTAGGTCTGTATATGCCCATTCAATTTCAGGGTCAAACTCGCAAAACTCTGTCATGTCTGGGGAAGGAGATTCTGCTTTAGCTCCAATGATAACATCTGCGCCAATGAAGAAATAGGCTATGGTAATTAGTGCGAGTGTAAGTATAAATGCTAGAACATATTGCCGCTTACTCACTTACTTTACCTTCCTGCGCGCCGAAAAGTTCATTATATTCCTTACTATTTGTCCAAAATTCTTCCATTAAAACTTACCTTTCTGTTGCTCACCACAACACTTTTCCAAATTCTTCATAGGTTATTGGCACTTCTTCTTCGCCAAAAGCCTCTTTAATCATCTTATATGCTTCTTCATAAGCTACAAAACGCTTACTAAAAAGAAGTTTATGCTCTAGCGCATATTGCGTGCCAATAATAAAACCAGGAACCCATTCTATTTCTGGCATTTCGCCATTATAATGTGACCTAATTTTTTGATAACATTCTAAAGTAGTTTCACCACTTACAGCAATAGGTCCGCCATCCTCGGTAGGAAAATCAAGTCGAATTGCGCGATAGGCAAAAAGTTTATTCATTACTTCAGAAAGAAGCATAGAACGCCACCTTAATACGAGGTTTGAACTTCATCAGCAGCAAAAGCCAAAACAAATTATCTTTATGCTGTTTCATTATTTCTACACACTCATCATATTCCCAATGTCCAATCTCGTTCCATTCTTCTGGATGAGTAAGATAGAATTTTATCTTTTCATAAAATTGTTTAACTTGTTCATAAGTAAGAGGATAAGATTCTGTATCTGCGTCCAACTTTCCTTTCAATATATCACGTTCAATGATACGAGTAAAATCCCACTCGTTGCGCCAATAGCATACGTCAACACCATCATAATCCTCACAATCCTTTTCCCAGTTATGCGGAAAAGCCACAACAGTACGAAACCATTTTGGAAGTTTGCGATAATTCTTTTTAACTCTGATACCAGCGTCAAGTCCCATTTTAATTCTCCCTTCTCGGCGCGGGCGCCAATACATTCCACATATCTTCTGCGGTTAGCGAATGAATACCCCTAGCTTCACAAAACTCCATCCAATGTTCCTTATCAAACAACATACCCTGCCAAGAACGTAATTCATCCATAGTACTTCGCCTCACTTTCTAATATAATTATATCAAATTTTCAGAAAAAAGTCAAAAAACAAGAAGCCACCAATTTCTTGGTGGCTTCTGTTGTATCCAAATCAAAAAAAGCAAATCGAAATGATGATAACGGAGTTAAAAAAATACGAGAATATTTATGAGCTCAATGCTCAATTTATAGGGTGCGACCGTCGCCGCACCCACGTCGCGACGATTGTTTTTTTGCGAAGAAAACAACCTGCCCTTCTATCCGAAGAGCAAAAAACTCCACAGCGCTGACCAGTTTTTTAGATATTTCCTGTGTTAGCCTCTCTGAGCGATTAGAACTGGGAACTCTCACGGGCTGTTAACATCTTTTTTGGGAGGCTTCAAGATGTGAATCCATCGTCCTTCTGTATATTTTACAAGGTTAGAAGACCACCTAGAATCAACCTTGATGTTTGTGCCCTCGACAAAACATCTAAACGAGGAAGAACGCTCTTAATTTGCTTACGCAGTCTAGACGCACTCTCCGGCGAGAACCTCTGCGGTGTTTCAGTTTTCGCGTTTTACACGATAAAACTTTCACCATCTTAATCGTGGCATAGATGCTTCTTTATTGAGGAAAAGCATCTGCTAAGAAACCTCAAAGTGTGTCCGCAAACACACAATGCCAATGCTGGGACTCGAACCCAGAAAGTACGGTTTGCCTGTTAGCCTACATTGACTCATCGGGTATTAGGCGACCCGCGGCGCCATCCGCTTCCTTTTCTCTCTCAACCTTACAATATAATTATAACTGATTTTTAAAAGAAAGTCAAATTTTACCACCATAGGTGAATAATATGCGTAGCAAGCCAATCAAAGGCTTGACGGGTTAACGCCTCAATTTCTTCATTGCACGCTAACACTTTTTCTCGATAGTCAGGAGCTGTATAGTCAAGGTCATCCGCACCGTGTTCATAATAATTCCGAATCTTTTCAAACCTATCGGCTTCTTCAAGTATTTCCTCTTTCCACTTAGTGAAACCTTCTTCATCCCCATATTCACTGGGGTAGCCCCAATTAGTTTCTGCGAAATATCTAAGACCAGTACATAGAGTGCCAAGAATATAATGGTCAAAATCCCACATATCGTAAGTACACCATCCTAACTTAGCGCGATAATAAACACGCTTAGGTGTATTTACAAGCCACCGAAACCAATCCTTAATATTATACCAGCGCCACCAATGGTCCCAATGATTCGTGCGCCGCCACAGATTTACTGCTGGGTAAACATTTTTAATGGATTTAATTGGATTATTATGGCCCATTGTCATAGACTCCTTTAAAATTAATGGTGCCACAGACCAGACTTGAACTGGTATGAGCAAAAACTCGACAGATTTTAAGTCTGTTGTGTATGCCTATTCCACCACTGTGGCTCAATACCAGGACTAGTACTGTTTGGAGAAAAACAGCTTTCAAGGCGACTAGTCCTAAACACCTGTTAATATCTGTCATTAACAACAGCTTGTTGTCTTGTTGAAACAAGCAAAGTCAACGGTTATCGTATGTCGTCAACGCTCACCTTTTTAAACTCCATAGGCGTGAGAATTATTCCTATTATTGATGGACCAGGTGCGCGACACCCTAAGATGGACAATCGCACATCAGCCCATTCGCGCCCGCTAGGCCATTGGGGCGCTATGCGGTATCTTTAACGCACAAGATCCACAAGAACGAAGGGGGTTTTTGATTTCTGCTAGGTAAGGCCCCACTCCAGAATCTTACCTACCGGCGTCAAGCACAAAGGAAAAAAGTTGGCTCCCAATGCGCTCGGCGTCGAACCCGCAGTCGCTTAGTTCAGTAAGCGACCAGAACTGCCCTCCACTTCTATCCCGCCGAGTGTAGTTAGGCGGTGCGGATTAGGAACACTAACCCGCGCACGGGAGTCTTGCCTAGGATTTTAGCGCTGCCCACTTCCAGATTTGTTCACGCAGTTTTTGCTTCTGCGAATGCTTCAATTTTAGGCAAAAGCATCAAGAACCTTCGGTTTTCTGCGTACGCGCCGTCCTATACCGAAAACGGCTCTGGCGAGAAGAGAAGGGATTGAACCTTCGACACGGTGGTTATGGAGCATATCTTAGGTTCTCGCGCCTAAAAACATACACAGCCACCTGCTCTGCCTCTGAGCTACCTTCTCAAATCCTAATCACCTTTTTTGATAGAGAAAAACCTTTTACACGGTAAAACTCTAGTCCGAACGGTCGGAGCCGCCATAAACAGGAAGTGATAATGAATCTCCTTCCAGGCGCAAAACCCTTTACGCGTCCGTGAGGCGGTTTAATTTCCTCGTTCTATTCTCCAGCTGAACAAGCCGCCCATTGACTGTTTCTTACAGGTTCCTTGTTGAACCATCAGGCGATGTAATGGGGAATTTAACCTTTTCAAGTCAGAAAGCGTTATTCCCTTTCGTCAGTGAAACTTTCGTTGCCAAGAGGCGCGACCTCTCCGACCTACGGGGCGTTCACTTCTGTCCCCTTACACACATCACATATTAGAAGTTCTGTTATTACGAGAAAGCTGTTCCTCTTGAAGGGCCATAATCTCTTCCCACTCAGCATCTTTGCCATCGGCATCGTAGCCAAGTATGAAGCCATCAAAGACCATCATTTTCTCTCACTTCCTCTCTTCACCTTACAATATAATTATAGCAGAATTTTTGCTACAATTCAATTTTTAACTATCATTGATTTTCAACATAAGTGCGTAAAAGCTCTAAGTTTTGCTTATAAGTTAATGGAAAAGAACGAATATCAGATTCATTCCAAGTTCCATAAAAAGTATCACCATTAAAGAAGCTGTTAAAAAATTTTCTAATATGCTCTTTTATTTCTATCGTTTTTAAATCTATATGAAGCGTATTAAGCATTTGACTATATTCAAGCACATCTTTTTCAATTAAGTTATGCTATTTTTGTGTTAAAGTCAAATTTTCTTCTTTAAGATACTATAAAATTCGTAGAAAAATTATAGGTATAATTAAATTAAAATCGTCTATTTCACCATCAAAATTATTAATAGCATAAAATATTTCATATTTTTTAGCAGTCATTAAAGCGATAAAACTATCTAATATAGATACCGATGCTGTTAATGATTTGTGATTAAAACTCCATTTTTTAATATAAGTAACATTCTAACATCTTACTTCATCATATTTATATTTTGTTTTATAATAACAAAGTAATGAACCAAAAGCACAATCTTCTTCTTTATAAGAGAGTTCTTTTTCATAATGTATATTATGTTTTTTTAATATTTTTACATTAAACATTGATGCGTGATGATGAAAGTTAGACTGAATAATTTCTGTTCTACCATCATCCCATCTATGCTATGACGGACTGGTTACTATAATCACATTACTAAAATCAATATCTTTTATTGTATTAACTAAATTTTCTAAAGCGTATTCATCATATAATTCATCATCATCATCAATGAATTTTATAAAATCTGCTGTTACTATATCTAACCCCATTTGTCTTACAACACCAGGGCCAGAATTGGTTTCAGTTTTATAATATTCAAGATTTAATCTATCTTTATATTGCTCTCTAATTCCTTTATATTCATCATCAGTAAAAGGAGAGCAATCATTAATCATAATTACTCGAAAATTTTTATAAGTCTAAATAGCTAGTTTTTCAAAACAAGGCTAAATAATTTCTGGAGCATAATAACAAGGAATAACAACATCAATAGAAATCATCCAATTAATCCCCATTCTGCGAATCGTTCAAATCCGCCCATAGTTTCAATATATTCGCGCGCTTCAAGTACCATTTGAGCAAAAGGTACTCCATCAATAATTTCATCACCTATCGCGCACATATAAGAAAAAGGTCGTTCATATTTATACGCTTGAAGCCAAGCATAAATATTTACAGACACGTCTGCTTTAGACAAATCCTTTCCGTGTAAACCCCCACCTGTGATACTACGACCCATATCACTACCAAGTTTACGGTTGGTTGCGCCAGTGTCAACATTTAATCCGCCAGGCCAATCACCAAGTGGATTAATTATCGCATTTGGATAACGCTTTTTTAACAAAATGGTTGGCGCACAACTTTGACAAATTACTAATTTATCACCATTAAGCAAATATTTACCATCTGTAGGGTAATCTCTATATATATCTTGCGCGATAGCTGTTAATTTAATTTCTTCATCTGTCATTGGCATACCTAGAAAAATTCCATTATCACCACAACGAATTTTTCCAAATTGATTATTCGCTAAAACTACGTCTTGTGGTTTACACATTATAGTAGTTCCTATCGGATACCCCGCAATACGAGCAACCGTATCTCGCGCGAATGTATAAGGAATATCAACAGATGTTTCCGCGATAATATGACACATTCCGTGTCCGATTAAAACCTCAATCGCAACACGAGGATTATCTTGCTATGTATACGCATAATCTACAAGCGCGCCAGCTATACGGTCTGCTACCTTATCTGGATGCGCTGGGTTTACCTTTTCAAACATTTTTTATCTCCTATCAAATTAATTGGCTGTGGTTCTTGGTGCCGCCCCAAGGACTGGTGGGTCAAAGCCACCTGTATTACTGTTATACTAAACCACAATGCGCGCAAGAGGAAGATAGAGATGGCGGCTCCTCATTTAATCCCGATAGCCACTTTTTATATGCCTTTTATAAAAAGTCAAAGACGGGCTTCTTCCTCTTTCTAATTCAATGACTCGCTTCCCCTATAAGTGCGTCTACAAGAATGAAAACAGCAACTACATTAATAAAAAGAGCAAACCAATTTTTAAAAATAATATTTACACCAACACCTGCAATATTTATACCAAGTAAAATAATTTCAATAAGCTCTCTATAATACTTCATACTAATTCTCCTATGGCGCGGATTGTAGGATTTGAACCTACGGAACGAAAACTCGTTCTACAGATTAGCAATCTGCCGCAATCGACCACTCTGCCAAATCCGCATATGGGGCGGGAGTGCCTATATCGGATATAAGTACATATCTGTTTCACTATTATTCCCGTATAGCGCTTTACAAAGAACATAGTTTCCCGACTCCCGCTGGTGCTCGCGGAGAGGATTGAACTCTCGACACCGTGATTAAAAGTCACGTGCTCTACCAACTGAGCTACGCGGGCATTAATTTACATTTCTTTCTTTTCATTAGCGCAATACTAATCATTCACTTGATGAGGGTGTAGTAGTCTAAGTCGCGGACAATTAAATGTCCCCTGTCTCATATACTCCTCACATGGCACCACAGGTATAACATACACGGTATCTGAACATTGATAGTTGCCGCTTCCACCAAGTGGATAGGCGGGATTAACCGTTATGCTTTTTGAAACACCAGTTGTTGTTTCGTGTTTTACCCAATCAATATCAAGATATTTCATCATCTTTTTACCTCATCCTACATACCGAAAATGAACCACACACAAAGGTGTCCATTTGTATCCGTCTTTATACACTCTGTCATACAGGAACAAACCTGTAGCCTTGTGTCGCCATTTTCCAAAGTTAATTATCAGCATCGTTTTTCCTTTCTCCATCTGCGCACAGAGTATAAGCCGTTGTTTTTGTCGAATTTCTCATAGCACACCCATATTCACACGTATACGGACAATCCTGCCACGACAATTTCTTTCCACAATGCTGGAAAACATAGATTCTTATTTGACAATTTCCACACCAATGACTATACTTCATTATTTTTATACCTTTTCTTCGTCATCTTTATCCTTCTTCGTCCGCAAACTAAACCAATATGCTTCAAGTTCTATCATCGGATATATAAGAAATCCATATAACACAGATATAATACTCGCCCACAACACTATCATTTTTCTTTCCTCTCTCCGTCAGCGCAGAACCAATCATCGGATGGCATCCAGTCATAATAGCAATCTTCACATTGGCAAGGACAAATACCATCAGGAAAAACTATATGGTTTGGTCCATCATATTCTGGCCTGTGTTTACATTCTTTACAACGCACAACCTCGATAGCATTTATGGTCGGAGCATTTGCCACCGCACAATCGATACAGTTTACATACTTGTTATTTTCATATTGACAACCGTGGCAAAATTCTTTCTCTAGCGCATCCGCATCAATCAGCCGCATTGTTTCTACCCTCTCTAAACCATCTCATATAATCATCGGAACATTCCTTACAGAGATATGTCATCCTGTATAAATTCAACACCGGAACCCACCATTTAAACACGCGAAAATATGTGAAATTTCCTTTTTTAAAAACTCCATCTCCTGCGATTTCTTTTCCGCATCTATCGCAAGTATATATCGTCTTCTCAATTTTTCCCATAATCGTTTCTTTCTCCTTCAGCACAGAACCATTTCGGGTCATGCCATACATCATTTACATCGCAATAAATATAACCGTCGCACTCGCCGCATTTATGTTTACATTCTCCGCATCGCACCACAGACATAAATTTTTCATCTCCGATTTGAATCCTGTTTACAGTATCTAAATTTAACTTAATTGGAAAAAATGCTTCATATATCCCTTCCGCATTAAAGAATTTAATTCGTCTGTATTCATTCACAAGCACAGCATCTACAGTCGGAGCATTATAAATCCTTTTAAGTACGGCACGCATCCCTTCCATGAAAGAATCCAAATCTTTCTCCATCGGACACTTCACTTCTATTGATGTTAATAGCGCATCCGCATCAATCGGTCTCATCGTCTTTCCACCCTTCTCTCGTCATCGTTATATCGTACTCGCTTTTATTCATTTCGTTTTTCCTTATATATTTATTTACACATCTATCAATAACATATATCCAAAAAAAGCCACAAGGAATAGCGACAAAGGCTTCCATTAAAAACAAAATGATATACTTCATTCTTCTCGCCTTCCGCCGTCTGCGCAGTAATAATCATCTTCCGTCTGCATTTCATAAATGTGGCAATATCTAACATCACCCTCGTCCATCTTACATACCTCGGAGTGATTACACTCCCCGCACCGCACGATTTCGGGTTGTACGGATGGCAAATTCAAGATTGTCTCCCTATCGATGTCATTCATGTTCTGAACGAAGATTATGTGCAGAATCCAATCCCCAACATCAAGTTCGTCAGACTCGATAAATTGCTTTTCCGTCTTGTCCTCATAATCATACAGTGCTTTCCATAATGCGTTAATCGCCGCCTGTCTGCTGATTAAATCATTCATCATCCTTTTCCTCCCACCATTCAACAGCGGCTTGAACAAGTTTCAAAAGTTCAGATGGTTTATGAGACTCTAAAAATTTATCCAACTCGTAGGACATATCATCATAGTCCGAATTATCGTATCTGCTCATCGTCTTTCCTTTTTCCGTCCATCTTCGCCCCGCAATGTGGACAATAGTGCCAGTTGTCGATAACGAACTGACGAGTATACGCCTTCTCGCGGTATCCACACTTCGAACAATTTGCGTAATACTCTGGTACGCCATCCCAGTCTCGCATCGAAAGAAAATCCCAATGCCCGTGCTTCAATATTCCGAGCATCTCCGCAAGTTTCTCAACGCTAATCGTTTCCATCGTCTTTCCTTTCCCCCTCTGCGCAGAACCAATTCGGGTCGCGCCACATATTTTCAATATCGCAACAGATATATCCGTCATGTTCACCGCACTTATGCCTACACTCACCGCATCGCACCACAGACACGAATTTCTTATCTTCTCCCTTTTCTTCACCAGTCATGGAGCATTTTTTTCGTGGTTGTCGCGGGTCTCCTTCGAGCCAGTACATCAAAACATCCCTACAGTTATCGCAGAGATAATAATCCGCAATTCGTCCTTTTGGATTCCATAGTTTTCCAAACCACACCTGCGTATATCGAGTGATTTCCACCAAATGACGATACGCAAGGCCCTTATCAGCGAACTGCATCTTCTTCCCACATCTATCGCAGGTTATTTCCGTATAATTCACATCACGCCTCGGCATCTTCTTCTCGCCTTTCACCATCCACAACGCACGGCGTTATCCCATCCACTTGCGGATAAATCATTTCCCGCTTTTCCATATCGACAGGGAAAACACCAGTCGCGCGCAATATCACCCCACACACTGGGCATATTATTGAACATAAATCCACTTCAGACCGTTTATACCGAATCACAGAATGACATTCATAACACTCGACTTCGTATATCGGTACTGGCATCTCTTTAACAATTTCCATTCGTTTTCCTTTCTCCGTCAGGACAGTACCAATGAGCAGACGCCAGTTTACCTGTTGGATTCGCATCGCATATTCCTATGTTTCCCTCATCAGACAATGGCTCATAATGCTTACAATCCTTACACCGCACAACAAGCACTTCATCTTTATTCTTCCAATCTCCACAAAACCAATCCTTTATGTGATAATTACTCAACTCAGCGTATGGCTTTGTACAACAAACATACTCGTGGTCGCCAATGCGCTCACCTTTCCACCCATGTTTACAAGTTCCACAACATATGGTCGGAGCATTATCTATTTCTTTTGCGTATATAACACTCTCTGTTTGCTGCCCTGTTATTGTTAATTGAATAATCGTATGAACATTATTCTGTTTCAACGCATCCGCGTCAATCAGTCTCATCTTACACGCCTCTCCCAGTTATCTGATGCTCTTCTTTTACAGTTCGTACACGGACTTGAATAACCGTTCTCGTATTCGTTCTCCCATTTTCCTTCGTGCGTACACCCTTCGCAACTCATAACATCCACGGTCGGCGCATTTCTAATTGCGTCAAAGCACGGAGTAAATACGATTCTCTACACAAAATGCGGTGTTCGTTTTGCTATTTCTTCCTTCAGCGCATCTGCGTCAATCGGCCTCATCCTCATCCATCTCCCTCGACGATTCTGTACAACACGGACGGGGCATTGCGTATTCATATTCCTGCTCCATATTTCGTGTAAACTCGCCAAGCCTTTCTTGTACGCGGTTAAGAGCATTGAGCGCCTCAACCCTGTATTGCTCGCATGACAACACCCGTTTATACGCAGAGATAAGTTCATCCTGTGCAAAGTTAAGTTGCCCCCTTCGCTCATCAAGCTCATTCATGTGATGAGCGTAGTTTCTTAGTTCATTAGCGCTCATCTCATTAAGTATACAATCATATATCATTCGTGTTATCCCTCCGCATCATTTAGTCACCTTGTCATCCCTTACTCCGTAAGCACAGTACCACTCGCTCCAATCAATCTTCGTATCATCCATGGCATTACTTTTAACGAAATGCTGAAGCATACAGCTCCTGCGATAAACGCACTCCCAGCACCGCACAACTCGCGTTTTTTTTTTTTTCAAGTTCTTCAAGGTGTTTAATGTATTGGCAACTCTCATAGCCGCCTGTCTTTCCGCAATGTCCCGCGTTTGTTCTATATGAACAAGTATACGGGCAAATATAAACACTCATCATTTGCCCTCTTCTTCGTTCACGGTCGGCGCATTGTATATCCTGTTCAAAGCAATAATCATTCCCTTGATGGAGTCAATATCCGTTTCCTTTAGACAAGTTGCCATCATGACTTCCATCGCTTTATCCTTATCAATCAACTTCATTTTTCCGCATCTCCCCATACTTACAGAAATCATCCGTATCAACAAATATACTTTTCCGCTTACATCTAAACCCGATAGGCTCAACCGTTCCGCTTGGCTCCGATATATCGAACCATTTACAGTCCTCGCACCGAATCGTTTCTTCTACAGTCGGAGCATCATAAATCCTATCAAGCACAGCTCCCATCCCAGCAATAAAACTATCTATATCCATTCCTTTGGGACAAGTAAATGACACTACATCAAGTTTTTCCGCATCAATTAATCGCATTATCTTTTGCTCCTTTCGCGCAGAAAAAATCTTTATCAAAAGGTTGTTTAGTACCAAAGAGAGGACAATCAAATTCGCCCACAAAAGCACATTCACCACAATGAACAATTTCTTCCTGAAGCTGAAGAATAAAACGCTTTACCATTCCCTTAGATATCGTGGGTTGCGCGCAAATTATATTAAACAATTTATCTGCGTCAATTATCCTCTCCATTGTTCTATCTCCTTTCACCTTATATAAATATTATATCATAAAATTAACTTCAAAGCAAATTTTAAGCCCCTGTGATGAGCAGGGGCTTAAATATCATAGATTTTTAGTGGCTTAACAGGAACATCGCAAGGAACAGCGCATCCACAATCCAAGTCGCTAGCTTAACTTCCTTAATTTTTCCAGTAAGAATCTTAATTAGAGTATAAGCGATAACACCAATCCCAATACCATTACTGATACTATAACTAAATGCCATAAACGACATTGTTAAAAACGCTGGAATCGCAATTTCCATATCTTCCCAATTAATATCTTTAAGTGAAGCAAGCATTAGCGCGCCAACATAGATGAGCGCGGCAGCTGTTGCAGCACCAGGAATTAGAGAAGCAATAGGCGCGAAGAACATCGCAATTACAAATAGTCCTGCGGTAGTTAGTGCGGCTAGACCAGTACGGCCACCCTCAGCTACACCTGCGGAACTCTCTACATAAGTAGTAACCGTAGAAGTGCCACACATTGCGCCAGTACAAGTGGCAAGCGCATCGGAAAGCATGGCACGATTAAGCGCCATAACTTCACCATCCTGCGTCATAAGTCCACCACGAGAACAAGCACCATAAAGCGTACCCATTGTATCAAACATATCAACAAGACAGAAAGCAATAGCAGTTGTAATTAGACTAAAGACAAAGCTAGCCGAACCGTGCGCCGCAATATATCCACTAAAGTCAAATCCTTCACGGAATACAGCAAACAGGCTTTCCTTGCCAAACGCTGAGAAGGCGCCACCAACATTTACAGAAGCAAACGAAAAATTACTATAAAATCCTGGAATAGTTAGACCACCAAGATAATAGAGAACAGCACCAATAAGCATACCAATAAGGACAGCTCCACGCTTCTTAAGCGCTGTAAATACAGCAATTAGCACAATAGTAAGTACAGTCACAAGAATAGGCATAATAGTTGCCCAAGAAGCAGCACCGCTTACTACATTTAGAGAAATCATTGTAGACGCTGTACTTTCATTAGGAACAATGATACCAGCAGACTGAAGTCCAATATACGCTATGAATAGACCGATACCCGCAGAAATTGAGTTCTTTACTGCCTTAGGAATGGCACCAAAGATAATCTTACGAAGACCAGTTACCGTTAGAAGTAGAAAGATAAGACCATCAAACAGCACCATCACTAGCGCATTAGCATAACTAAATCCAAGCCCAAAGCATACAGTATAAACAAAGTACGCATTAAGACCCATACCTGAAGCCTGCGCGAGAGGTAGATTAGCAAGTAGGCCAATTAGAATAGAGCCAATACACGCTGAAAGCGCAGTTGCGATATACATACCCTCATAAGACACGTTAGGAAGGTCAGCGAACATTCCCGCATTGACAAAGAGGATATAACACATTGACATAAATGTGACAACACCAGCTAGGACTTCTGTCCTTACGGAACTTCCGCGTTCCTTAATGTGAAAATAAGTTTCCATTTATTCTCCTTTTTAATAAGTTTTTACGTCATGCTCTGCTAGCTCACGCTTCAATTGCGCGACTTGGTAAAGAAGTTTGTGAACTAGTAAATCATACTCAACAATTAGTTGCGCCACAGTATCCCTATCATTAAAATCGACATCCGTTTTAGTTTCAAAAACAGTTTCTTCTTCTTTCATTTCTTTATTACTATCACCACAATGTTTATTAATTAAATAATCATATACGGCAGTAACTTTATCAACTACTTTAGTGGTAATCTTTGTACAAAATTCTGCTAGTTCTTCTTCATTTTCAAAAATAATTTTATCTGTATATACCTTATCCATTAAACTCCTCCTTTTTTCTTTTAATTAATTCCTTACATCGTCTGAGCGAAATAGGAAAAAAATCAGTCCTATCACAACAAACGCACAAACAATTTGGCAAGTCTTCAATGTCAATGCGCTTATCGTGAATATGACCAAAAATATAAACATATTTATCAGAAATGTATTCCCTTGCTGGAGGTATGTGCGACAACACCAGGTTATTGTCGATAATAATACTCTTGTGAATAGCAGTTTTAAAACCTGCGTCAATATAAAAAGAAGGTTGAAAATTGTCGTGATTGCCCATAATAAGAACGATATGCCCATTGAGATGTGCGACAATGTTTCTAATTCTCTCCCTATTCGCCAAGGCAAAATCCCCCAAATGATATACCACATCATCTGGCTTAACCATTGTATTCCAATTATTAATAAGTGTTTCATCCATTTCCTCTACACAAGAAAAAGGACGATTACAATACTTTATCACGTTCGCGTGTCCGAAGTGCGAATCCGCGTAAAGCCATACATCGCCCATTTACATCACACCCTAAGCAAACAAAAGAATAATGGAGGCAATCTGCGCGCCAAGGCTTACAAGAAGAATGTCGCCAAAAATCTTGTAAAACTTAGTATGAAATCGCGCAATATAGCGAAGCCCGATGAGTGAAATAAAACAGAAACAAAAACTAATTGCCCAAAGAATTTCAATCGTCATTTTTAATTCCCTCTAATCTATCATAATTAATTATATATCTACTGTTTTCTTCTTCCCATAAATCGCCATCTTTAAATGCCTCTTTAGCAACCTGTATTGAATATTCACATTCTGCTTTACTAAAGGTCATATCATCATTTAGTAAAGTCGCCACAACTTTAAAAGCTACTGTATCTTCTGGAACCCAGATTACAGCACACTTATTTCCATCTAAAGCCTTCGCATTAACTTCCATTTTATTCTCCTTAAAATAGTCCTATAGTATTCATTAGTACAATCAAATCGTCCTCTGCCTGAACGCGTTTCTGCTCCTCTTTATCATACATAATCACTTCACCACAATGGGGACATTTAAGTCCATAGCTAGGATAAGTTCCATATCCGTTCCACTCATAGTCGTGAATCTTTTCTTTACAAGAAGGGCAAGTAAAATAAAGCTCTTCCCAGTCTACATCGACATTTCTATAAAACCAAAAATGTCGCGCTGCATCATTCCACGAAACCATTCATCTTACCTCACTTTCTACTATAATTATATCATAAAGTAAGTAAAAAGTCAAATATTAATGCGCATACATATCCGCCCAATGAAGCGCATTAAGGTCAGCGACAAAATCAAAACTATAATCAGCATATAAATCTTCAAATTTGAAGTTTTTGTTATAAAACTTCATATGAAAACTTATAAGCAAAGCCGTATATAGCCTTACAATAATCTGACCAAAGGTGTTGCGCGAAGCATCATTCGTAAGCATCAAGTAATAATACGCGCTTACATGTTGATGACCATAATAATGTGCTACACCTTTATCATCAAAAGATTGAGTAAAAAGTTTGCCCACATCATGCCACAATGCTGCTTCTTGAATTGTATCTCTTGCGGATTCAGCATTTTTCAAAGCGGCAAGGCAATGGTCATAAAGAGTTAAAGAGTGATGAGGATTATATTGGTTAAAATCCATCATCTTTCGTGCGTATTCACCTTCATCTAGCGTAGCACAGGATTCATCGAAAATAATCTCGTCCCAATGTTCCTTGTAAATGTTAGGCGGGTTAAATCCCATTAACATTTTATGGATAATCTCTTCACCTACCGTGCGCGAACGCTGCTTATCACGCTCAACTACTACTTCAATAGGCTGGAGAAACATCCGCAACTGAGTTGAGACATTATCATGTTTGGCAACGTGTTTGAGAATGTCGATACGATATCCTTCACGCAGGTTCGTAGCATCATAGATAATTTCCCCACCATCCGGAAGGGAAGAAAGCGCAAAGTTAAGCCGACGATAAACTTCGGAAAAAACGGTATTAGGTTTACCCTGAATGGAGGCATCACCATATAGCTCCTTGCGGACTTCATCAGGGCAGATAAGAGAACAAGGAACGTCACGCTCAATATTTTCTTCATAACGCTGATGTGCCCAAGTAGACTTACCGCTACCAGGCAATCCGCAAGTCGCTATAAAATAACGCATTAATTTACTCCTTTTTAGTATTATTCAAAGTATATGTATATGTTGTTGGCACTGTATTAGAATCACTACCAATCGGCCCACACGTCCAATATGGTTCCCACCAATAAGGACGATAAGGTGGATAGTAAGGAATATTTATGCCAGGTTTTTCATCACATTCCTTACCAGTTAAAGCACAACGACCACAAGGTAATCGTTTTTCACAATAATATAACATACTATTAAAAGTATAACTACTACTAGTATTAGTGGTTGTGGTTGTAGTGGTGCTCGCGCAATCACTACCTGTAGTCTTATCAGTTGTAATCATGCAATTTTTCTCCTTTTCTTTCCAGAAACTCCGCCGACAAAGCCGCTAAAATCAATACATTTAAGGTCATTACCGTCATAACCCCAGTTTTCATTGTGAAAATCACCAAGGTCATAATCCTGCGCAAACAACCAAAACGAGCTGACCTTATCAGCATAACCATACATATTCAACAGACAGTTGATGTTCTCTTCGCTATCCTCAGAGAAATCACCGTCATAATCGCTACGACAAGAATAAACATCATCATCAATCTGCGTGGTGTCAGCTTCAAACTTCACCGCGCAGAACATAGCAACTTTCAGATAAGTGCCAAGATATACGGTTTCCGCAAGAATATCCTGAACATCATAGCTTTTAGCGCGCTCATAAAGATACGCCTCAAGAAAACAATAATTGTCAATATGAAGAGGAATCTCAATTTCGTTGGTATAGTACTTACCAACAAAACCCTCGTCACATACGAAACCAATCTTCAGCACATAAGGATAGTCCTCTTCGATGAAGCAAATCTTAGTGGCGCCAGACGCAATCTTAACACCGTCAATAAGAGTTTCACACTCATACATAAACTGACTACCGTTTTCCCGTATCGGATTAGAAAAGAACTCCTTAGCCGTTCCGGATTCGTCCTTATCAAGATACTGCTTAATAAGGTTCTTAAAATGACGGTAAATCTCCTTGTTATGCTTCAGCATCTGAGTTATATCCTTTCTTTCACTTTCTATAATTATTATATCAAAATTTTATTTAAAAGTCAAAGAAAGGTAAATGTCAAATTTTACCCTTCTTTTATAAAAATCTTATATTTTCTATTCTTATATCATCTTAACTGGAAACTGCGCGAACACCTGTGGAAGCGTTGTTATATCAATCAGTTTTATAATGCCAAATACAGCTGCGATTCCAAGGCAAATTACAGTAAGCACGCAGACTATACAAAACAATAATCCAATCCAAAAATAGATATCATACTTTTTTCTCTTTTTCATCTTCGTCCTCCATTGATTCTACTACAATATCACTTGTATATCTACGCGGATAGAAAGTTCTAACTTTTTTTACGGCTTCATTATGATTTACTGCTGATACAACGCCCTGGCGAATACTCTGTTCGTCTGTATCAACATCATACAATATAACCTCATAAGAATAATACTTTTCCATTTTATCTCCCCCATTTAAAATACATTATAATAAACATCATCACCCCACCGGAGAGGTATCCGACGAGATATGCCAACATCACATTACTGATTGTTCAAACACCTTCTCCCAATCGCCGCCATTAAAATTTTTGCTACAATCAGAAAAACTATAAGTTTCACCGCGTAGATGAGCATCATAAGACTTAAACGCACACCGCGCGAAAAACGGAGTAGTTTTTGCTTCAGGGTAAGACTGAACCTGTAAAGCAAAATCTTTACGCGGCACATCATAATTAAGAGTACCAATGAGATAATTGACCACATTTTCATATACCTTCATAAAATGTTGAAGTTCTTCAATTTTTTCTTTATAGTCACTACAATAGGTAAGAAATTCATCAATCTCATTATTGATGATAACTTCAAACAAAGCACGAAGGGTCAACGAATTATTGGTTCGCGCATAATGCGCTTTAACATATTCGGGGGATTTAATTTTAATGCGCTCGACGCCATCAAATACAACGAAGCCTTCCTTAGTCCAAGGATAAGAATTAGCAATTTCTACGACCCTTTTAAGGCTAGGACATTTAGCCGCAATATTACGCGGCGATTGTATATTTTTAAAATAGTTGCCCATATCCCATTCGCCAGTCTGATTGTTCCTGGCGCCAAGAAAATACATCTCAGTATTCTCATAAGGAATAACAACACGATTATAGGGCGATACTACCTCAAAAAGAAAAGTCCACCCAATAATAGGCTTCATCGCAGTCTGTCTATCCAACATAAGCGCATAAACACTATAATACCCAGCTTTCTTCAAAGCCTGATAAAATAGTTCATTAAAATTATTAGGCGCGCCTTCAAGAGCGCAATTTAAAGAAGCATCCGCCGCGTCGATGGTAGAATTGGTAGATATGTGCCAATTCCTATCAATAGTAGAATACCAAACCTTAAATAAAGAACCATCAATTTTTTCGGTGATGCTAGTAACCTTATAGAAATCAATATGTGCCGCATTAGGCTCTCCATAATTAAAAAACTTATCGAAGCCACGAGCGCAGACTTCCCAAGTTTCCTCATTAAAGATGATACCACGCGCCTCACGCACAATCGAAAGCGAAAAATCGCTATCAATCTGCGAATACTTGAAGCAGATAAACGGATGCTTACGAGAAATTTTTAGACAATAAGGCTGCGCGGTAAGCAACCCTTCCCAGTTATCATGAGCCTTGATAAAGTTAAGTAACTCCATTCTCTTCCTCCTTTTTCTGCCCGTATTTTTCCATCCGCAACTTCTTTTTCGCTTCTACCGCTGCGCGCCACAGCGAGGCGAGTTGCTTTTCTTTCTGTGAAAGCGTAGCCTTAAGCGACTCATTTTCTTTCTTAAGAGCAACATTTTCATCCTTCAGATTGTACCAATCTTTCTTGGTCATAACAACCCACTTACCTTTTTCAATAACCATACTTCTCGCCTCACTTTCTATAATAATTATATCATACCGTTAGAAAAATTTCAAATTTTCAATAGAAAAGAAAAAAGACCCATAAAGGGTCTAATTAAAACTCGAGGAGTTTCTCCACAAGTGAATAAAGTGTTGGAATACACCCATCATCATCACGAATCGTCATATGGTATGTGCCATACTCCTTACAGAACTCTCTAAGTTTATCGTGATATGCTTCGTACGCATCCTGTACTTCCTTCGCCTTCGCCCTACGGCTCTTGACGAGTTCCTCCTCTTTAGCCTTACGAAGCGCGAGCTCTTCATTATGCTTCTTTTCGGCTTCAAGACATTCATCTACTGTGTCATAAGACTTACCAGTAATGTCACTTATAATACGCATATATATCACTCCTTTTTGATTGCGTATATTTTTTGCGGTTCCTTACCCGCTGGTAGACCATCCTGGACTCGAACCAGGGACCTACGGTTTATAGTACGCGAGTTGAGGCTTACACTCAATATCGTCTATGCGCTCGCGCTAAGACCGGTGCTCTTACCTACTGAGCTAATGGTCTTCATTCCACTTTCTGCGCGTCATAGAATTAATTTTAATTCCGCTATCTTCAGCAAAATAAGGTTCTAAAAAACTAATTTGTCTGGGCATAAGTTCATAAATCCAATTCATACGCCAATCGTATTCATACGGATTTATTCCACAACCAATATTAACCCAACCCCACCCCATTAAAGTTTGTTCGGGTTGCCGACTTTCTATATCTTTTTCTGCTAAAATTTTAATAGCAAGAATATTATGCTCACTCCAAGCACATTCTCTTATCACACCTTCAGGTGAAAGCCACCCAATCTGAAATTGTTTCTACTCCATTAAAATTTTCCTTTTCTTGAAAATACTCTGGTTGCGGGAGATGGATTCGAACCACCGTCTGAAGGATATGAACCTTCTAAGGAGCCACTCCTCTATCCCGCATCATGACGGCTACAAGATTAGAGTCATTAGCCGTTATGGACTGCTACACCGCGACATTCAGCTTACGCCTATCGTACCCCACGGGGCTGGGCACGGGTGCGATTGTTTTAATTTAGAAAGGAGGTAAAAACAATGAACTAATAGTTCTCCGCACCAAAGGAAAATGAAAACAGGGAGGTGGGTCGTTTTACTTCGCCTCATTTAGAGTGTCTGCCGCTAAGCCACATATCGCATCTGCGCCGGTGGTAGTTTAAACGACCAAAAATCCGTGATGACACTTGAAGGTTGTTCTCAACCTTACAATTATATTATATCAAAATTTTACTGAAAAGTCAAATTTCCAGTTTTATCACATTATGGAATAGACAAGTTGCGTGAGGCGTAAAAACCCTATCGACATGATGATGTCCAAAATAATGATGCTTAAAACTAGGGCATTGATTAATCAACCGAGTATCAACCACATCAAGATAGTTAGACAAAATGTTATGCTGATAACCAAATACAGAAAGTACATAATCTGGCGCCTCGTGAGAAAATACATAATCTACATTCCAGTCACATTCATCAAGTTTATCAAAACCATGATTAAACTCTGTAAGACTAGGAATTTCTTGCTTCCACCAAGTCCAATGTTCTACTCGCATATACTTATCAATACTCGGCGCGCCACCTATTACAAAGCATTTCGTGCCGTTTAAATTATAAATCTCACCATTAGTGGCAATGTGTATATGCGGTCGTACCTCTCGCGTTAATCCACCGTATTTCTCTACAAGTGAATATTTCTCAATCATATCGTAGTTATCGTGATTGCCAGGAACTACAAAGGTACTAAATCCATAAGTTTCCCATCTATCGAGCGCACAATCGTCATAACATCCGACAGGATAATATTGCTTTTGAAGAAACGATTGGAACTTATTTTCTCCATACCAAATAACGCCCCAATCACCAAGAACGACCATTATATCGTCTTTAGACAAATTAAAATAAGGTAGAAATCTATCTACGTCATTTCTATGAGTGTCTCCGGTACAGAAAAGCTTTCCCATCAGTTTATAATCCTCATTCCATCTATTGGTTCCACAGGGTCGATAAGTTCATCTTCCGTATCCAGCTGGCGCCGCCACGATAGAACAATTTCACCTGTATCAATAACTTCATCTACATATACGGTAACATTCTTATGAACTTCGCGCGGACGCACTTTTCGTTCATCTAAAATTGAATGATGAATCAAATCTTCCAATGTCATTTATTACTCCCATCTTGTTCTTTTTGATAATTCTTTAATATAATTCTCATAAGATTGTTTAACGCCTTCATCACTAAACATTAAAGGGTCGAAAACAAGCTACTTTTCCTTACTATTATATTCTCGTTCCTGTTCCCATTCTTTTCGCGCCTTGGTAAACTCCTCTTCATAAATTTCTCGTTCCATAAATACAACTTCATTACGATTGGCATTATCAGCCCAAATAAAATTTACGATATAAAGATTTTCTTCCATAGAAAGCATACACACATAGCCTTCTTCAATAAGAGTTTTTATTACATTCTGCGCCGCCTCGATAGAATGAAATACGAGTTCTTTCTCCATCACAATTCATTTCCTTTCTTTAGTATATTTATATTATAACACTAATTTTTAAAAAAGTCAATTATTACAGCGCTTATAATAAATACACTGTTCACAGGGTAGCGCGACAGTGCTTGTTGCGTCGATTAAATCTATAATCCACTACGGGACATTAGCTGCGCGCAGTTTGAATTTGAGTTCGTTGATTTCTATATACATATTAATTATCCTATTTTATGCTCAAAAGCAGTAAGACCCATTTCCTAAAATTTTTTAAAATCAAAATTAATATTAGCTCCAGTAATTTCTAATTGAGAAAAAATCTATTCACCAGTTTCATAACCTATTTCATTACTTCCGGGGTTTCTTAATTTAGCATTCAATATTCTAGCCGCCACACTAGTGTGGCCTTTAGTCGCTTTATATTTCTAAGCGAAACTATTTAAATTAATATCATTATAATTTAATTTAATCTATAATTTTGCTGCTTCATTTATAGTAAACCCCATTAAATTATTATATAATTCATCTATAATTAGATAAGATGGATATATATAATTATTCGCTAAAATATAAAAAATATTAGCAGAAGCGATACTATTATCATAGTTTTCATTGAACTCTATATCTAATCCCATTAAATTACTGGCTTCCATACCTAAATAAGCATTTACTACTGATTTTAAAGTATCAACATTTTGACTGCCATACTTTTGAAAAAAAGCAGCATTAGATGCTAAATATGAGATTTTTTGTTCATCTTCTTTATTTAAAATTTTAACACCTGCTTCGTTAATTTTTGTAAAAAAATCTCCTAACATCATACCATCTAATAAACCAGCTCTACCGATGGTACTCCAATTATTAGATTTATGTACTCCTAAAGTATTCTAAAAAGCAGTTTGTAAATTCTTTGCTTGCGCGCGAACCGCTTTACCATTTACTTTACTTATCATTATAAAGTCACTCTAAGATTGTTTTCCCTCTTGGTGGAAATTTCTACTTTTAATCCATTCTTTATCTAACGTCATATCTATTCCGAACTTTTTTAAGGATTTATTTATATCTTCCATTGTAACCTTTTCATCTGATAAATCGCCTATCTGAAC
>JAEEGL013693741.1_pt1 | contig 51736 bp, 39 predicted proteins | sample 9134231 | NCBI WGS metagenome assembly JAEEGL01 (sample SAMN16246548, study PRJNA631951) | gut metagenome | biome: gut microbiome; feature: rumen; material: fiber-attached | host: Bos | place: Iran: Karaj | collected 2018-10
GAGCGGATATTTTGATCTGCGTCTCCTTGACGGAAAAAGGATTCATTCATCTGCGAATGTCAGAGACATACAACTGCTGGAACACGCAAAAACCATACTTACAGAAAGAAGGAGGAAGCAGGGAGAAGCCTAAAAAGCTTTTATATGGAAGCAATTCCTCCCCCACCTGTAGAGGAAGGGGTGTCCTTGCTATTTTTTCGATGAAGATTCTGGTTGTGGGCGGAGGCGGCCGCGAACACGCCATCATAAGAAAACTGAAGGAAAACCCGAAAGCCGAAAAGATATATGCGTGCCCCGGGAACGGAGGCATCGCCCGGGACGCCGAATGCGTGGACATCGGCGCGAAGGACATCCCGAAGATAGTGGAGTTCGCAAAGTCCGAGGGGATCGGCTACGCGGTCGTGGCCCCTGATGACCCGCTGGTGCTGGGCTGCGTCGATGAGCTTGAAAAGGCCGGCATACCGTGCTTCGGGCCCAGGGCGAACGCTGCGATAATCGAGGGGAGCAAGGTGTTCTCGAAGAACCTCATGAAGAAGTACGGTATACCCACGGCTTCCTATGAGGTGTTCTCGGACGCGGACAAAGCCCTTGAGCATGTCAGGACCTGTCCTCTCCCCACGGTGGTGAAGGCTGACGGCCTCGCTCTCGGAAAAGGCGTCATCATCGCTTTCACCCGTGAAGAGGCGGAAGACGCAGTCCGCAGCATAATGAAAGACAAGAAGTTCGGAAAGAGCGGGGACAGCATAGTAATAGAGGAATTCCTCGAGGGTCCGGAAGTATCGGTCCTGGCATTCACCGACGGGAAGTGCGTGAAACCCATGGTCTCATCCATGGATCACAAGAGAGCCGGGGACGGGGACACCGGACTGAACACAGGCGGCATGGGCACGGTTGCTCCCAATCCCTTCTATACGGAAGATGTGGCCCGGGAATGCATGGACAGGATATTCATCCCCACCATCGAGGCCATGAAGAAAGAGGGCCGAGAATTCAGGGGCTGCCTGTATTTCGGCCTCATGATAACGAAGAAAGGCCCGTACGTCATAGAATACAACTGCAGGTTTGGGGATCCGGAGACACAGGTGGTGCTGCCGCTCCTTGAATCCGATCTGCTGGATATAATGACGGCGACGACAGAACAGAGGCTGGAAGAGACAGAAGTGCGGTTCAGCACTGGTGCTGCATGCTGCCTCATAATGGCATCAAAGGGATATCCCCTTTCATACGAGAAGGGATTTGAGATAAACATCCCGGAATGCGTGATGGACAGGGTATATGTGGCCGGAGCATCGCTGAAGGACGGCAGGCTCGTGACATCGGGAGGCCGTGTCCTGGGCGTGACCGCCACGGCAGACACCCTCGGTGAGGCCGTCGCAGAGGCATATGAGACGGCAGGACTGATAGATTTTGAAAACGCGTACTACAGACATGACATAGGAAAAAGAGCGCTCAGCGCCCTGGAGGGGTAATGGTTTACAGAGTATTTGTGGAGAAGAAGCCCGGTCTGGACAACGAAGCGAGAGCGCTGTTCGAGGACGCGAAGTATCTTTTGGGCATAGAAGGCCTTGAAAAGGTCAGGCTCTTCAACAGATATGACGCGGAAGGGCTCACGGAGGAACTGTTCGGTTACGCGAAGAGGACCGTGTTCTCCGAGCCCCAGCTGGATACGGTCAGCGACAGGCTTCCGGAGGACGGTGACTTTGTCTTTGCCGTGGAATATCTCCCCGGACAGTTCGACCAGAGGGCTGACTCCGCCGCCCAGTGCATACAGATCATCTCACAGGGGGACAGGCCGAAGATCGCGACCGCGAAGATCTATGTGCTGTACGGCAGCCTTTCGGAACACGATGTATCTGAAATAAAGAAATACGTCATAAACCCCGTGGAAGCCAGGGAGGCGGGTTTCGACCTGCCTGAGACGCTGCAGACGGAATTCAGCGTTCCCGACAGCGTGAAGACCCTTGACGGGTTCCGCATGCTGGACCGCGGCGGGCTTGAAGGGTTCGTCAGGGAATACGGCCTGGCGATGGATGCGGATGACATCGAATTCTGCCAGGCGTATTTCAGATCCGAGAACAGGGATCCCACCATAACCGAGATCAGGATGATAGACACATACTGGTCGGATCACTGCAGGCACACCACGTTCCTCACGGAGATAGACGAAGCCGAATTCGATGACCCAGAGGCGGAGGATGCCTGGCGAGAGTATCTGAGGACCAGGGAGGCTCTCGGCAGGAAAAAGCCGGTATGCCTCATGGACATAGCCACGATAGCCGTGAAGAAACTCAGGGCCGAGGGAAAACTGGAGAAGCTGGACGAGTCGGAGGAGATAAACGCCTGCACGGTGAAGATCGATGTGACGGTCGACGGGAAGAAAGAACCCTGGCTGCTGCTGTTCAAGAACGAGACCCACAATCATCCGACAGAGATTGAGCCTTTCGGAGGAGCCGCCACCTGCATCGGAGGAGCGATCCGGGATCCTCTGTCAGGACGTTCATACGTTTATGCCGCCATGAGAGTGACGGGAGCTGCGGATCCCACGAGGCCCATATCCGAGACCATAGAGGGGAAGCTTCCCCAGAGGAAACTGGTCACCACTGCGGCGAACGGGTATTCGTCATACGGGAACCAGATAGGACTCGCCACCGGGATCGTCGATGAGATCTACCATCCCGGATACGTGGCGAAGAGGATGGAGATAGGCGCAGTCATAGCCGCGGCCCCTGCTGAAAACGTCAGAAGAGAAAGGCCCGTTCCCGGGGATGTGGTGATCCTTCTGGGCGGGAGCACCGGACGGGACGGTATCGGCGGAGCCACCGGGTCGTCGAAGTCCCACAACGTCCACTCCGTGGAGACCTGCGGGGCCGAGGTGCAGAAGGGCAACGCGCCGGAGGAAAGAAAACTGCAGAGGCTGTTCAGGAATCCCGAGGCCTCGAGGCTCATAAAGCGCTGCAACGATTTCGGAGCGGGAGGAGTTTCCGTGGCCATAGGAGAGCTGGCGGACGGGCTAAGGATAGACCTGAACGCGGTTCCGAAGAAATACGAAGGCCTTGACGGAACGGAGCTTGCCATCAGCGAGTCCCAGGAGAGGATGGCTGTGGTGGTGGCGGCGCCGGATGAGGAAAGATTCCTTGAACTGGCCGCTTCCGAGAACCTCCAGGCCGTAAAGGTGGCTGAGGTGGCAGCCGAGCCCAGGCTCGTCATGAGCTGGAACGGCAAGGATATAGTCGACATAAGCCGTGAATTCCTGAATTCCAACGGCGCGGAGAAACATACAAAAGCAAAAGTGAAAAAAGCGGAGCGGTTCAGCCCCGCGATCCCGGACAGTTTCACCGACGGCATGAGATCCCTTGCGGGGAACCTGAACATATGCTCGAAGCGCGGGCTGTCGGAGAGGTTCGACTCCACCATAGGAGCGGGAACGGTGCTGATGCCCTTCGGCGGAAGATACCAGCTGACGCCCATCCAGGCAATGGTGCACAAGATCTCTTCCGAAAAGGGACATACCGACGACTGTTCCGTGATGTCCTGGGGATACAATCCTTTCATCACCGAGAAGAGCCCGTACCGCGGGGCATATCTTGCCGTGGTCGAATCGGTCAGCAAGCTGATCGCCGCCGGAGCGGAGTTCCGGGACGTCTACCTGTCGTTCCAGGAATACTTCGAAAAACTGGGAAGATCCCCGGAAAGATGGGGAAAGCCTCTTTCCGCGCTGCTGGGAGCGTTCAGGGCCCAGACCGATCTCGGTATAGGCGCCATCGGAGGCAAGGACTCCATGAGCGGGTCCTTCGAAGACATCGATGTTCCCCCGACTCTGGTCTCATTTGCCGTGACAGCGTCGGATGTCGGGAACATCATCTCGCCTGAATTCAAGCAGGCCGGGAACAGAGTCGTCCTGATCAGCCCCGAATACAGGGCTGACGGACTTCCGGATCCGGGATCATTGAAGCAGGTATACGAGCAGGTCCACGGATATATAAGATCAGGCAGGATCATATCCTGCTACACGCCATGCAGCGGCGGTGTGGCCGAGGCGCTGATGAAGATGTGCTTCGGAAACATGAAAGGGATCCGTATAGACGGAGGTTTCACGAAAGAAGAGCTGTTCGGATATTCATACGGTTCCTTCGTGGCTGAGCTTGCGGAAGGCTCCGGCATGACGGGAAAGCTGATCGGCGTCACCTCGGAGGACGGCGCGATCTCATACGGAAGTGAAAAGCTGTGTCTCAGGACGCTCCTTGAGGAATACGAGGACAGGCTAGAAGGCGTGTATTCATGCAATATCCCGACTCCTGAAAGGACAATAAGAAACTTCAGCAGCACGAAGGCGAATGCCCTTCCCGCACCGGCCGTGAGGTCCGCGAGACCGAGGATCCTGATACCGGTATTTCCCGGCACCAACTGTGAATATGACAGTGCCAAGGCGGTCGCCGACGCGGGTGCGGAGCCATCCGTGTTCGTCATCAGGAACCTGACTTCGGACGATATCAAGCGCAGCGTGGAAGAGTTCTCAAAGGAACTGGCCTTTGCCCATGCGGTCTTCATCCCCGGAGGCTTTTCCGGAGGTGACGAGCCTGACGGATCCGGCAAGTTCATTACGGCGTTCTTCAGGAACGCGGCGGTCAGGGAAGGCGTGAGCGATCTTCTGGATCTCAGGGGAGGCCTTATGTGCGGCATCTGCAACGGATTCCAGGCCCTTATTAAGCTGGGCCTCGTGCCCTACGGCAGGATAATCGACACTGACGAGAACTGTCCCACCCTCACGTTCAACACCATAGCCCGGCACCAGTCGAAGATAGTCAGGACCAGGATAGCGTCCAACATGTCGCCGTGGCTTTCACTCACGGAAGTGGGAGACATCTACAGCGTGCCGATATCCCACGGAGAGGGCAGGTTCTTTGCCCCGGACGGGCTCATACAGTCCCTTGAGAGAAACGGCCAGATCGCCACGCAGTACGTGGATCTTGACGGAAACGCGACATATGATGTCAGATTCAACCCGAACGGCTCCGCATATGCCATCGAAGGCATAACATCTCCGGACGGAAGGGTCTTCGGAAAGATGGGCCACAGCGAAAGGACCGGTCCGGGACTGTATAAGAACGTTCCCGGAAATTACGACATACGCATGTTCGAATCGGCAGTCAAATACTTCAGAATATATTAACGGGGAGGAAAACCATGGAATACAAATCCGACATTGAGATAGCCCAGAGCTGTGAGATGAGACCCATCACCGAGATCGCAAAGAATCTCGGGATAGACGATGAGTATGTGAGCCCATACGGCAAATACAAGGCGAAGATAGATCTGAAGCTGCTCGACAGGCTCAGCGACAGGAAGAACGGCAAGCTGGTCCTCGTGACAGCTATCACGCCGACACCGGCAGGGGAGGGCAAGACCACCACTACCATAGGCTTGTCAGACGGACTGAGGCGCATCGGCAAGAAAGTCACGGTCGCACTTCGGGAACCGTCCCTGGGACCGGTGTTCGGAATCAAGGGAGGGGCAGCCGGCGGAGGATATTCCCAGGTGGTCCCCATGGAGGATATAAACCTTCATTTTACCGGTGACTTCCACGCCATAGGAGCGGCCAACAACCTTCTCGCTGCCATGCTGGACAACCACATCACCCAGGGCAATGAGCTCGACATTGATACGAGACGGATCACATGGAAGCGCTGCGTGGACATGAACGACCGTCAGCTGAGGTTCATAGTGGACGGCCTAGGCGGAAAGGCCAACGGCATGCCCAGGGAGGACGGATATGACATCACGGTCGCATCCGAGATCATGGCAGTGTTCTGCCTGTCATCCTCCATCGCAGACCTTAAGGAAAGACTGGCGAAGATCATCGTTGCCTACAACAGGGCCGGAGAGCCTGTGACCTGCGGCCAGCTCCACGCCCAGGGCGCCATGACGGCCCTTCTGAGAGACGCGCTGTCCCCGAACCTGGTGCAGACCCTTGAGGGGACGCCCGCCTTCGTGCACGGCGGCCCTTTCGCCAACATCGCCCACGGATGCAACTCCGTGATCGCAACAAAACTTGCTCTCAAGATGGGAGAGTACACAGTCACGGAGGCAGGGTTCGGCGCGGATCTGGGTGCCGAGAAATTCCTTGACATCAAGTGCCGCGCGGCAGGGCTGGTCCCGGACGCGGTGGTGGTCGTCGCCACGGTCCGCGCTCTGAAGATGCACGGAGGCCTTGACAAGACGCAGCTCGCGGAAGAGAACCTTGAAGCTCTTGAGAAGGGCATCCCCAACCTGCTGAGGCATGTATCGAACATACGGAACGTATACGGCCTGCCCTGCGTTGTGGCGGTCAACAGGTTCCCGACTGATACGGACCGCGAGATCGCGTTCATCATGGACAAGTGCGCGGAGCTCGGCGTAAATGTGAAGCTGTCCACCGTATGGGCCGAAGGCGGAGCCGGAGGCATCGATCTTGCCGAAGAGGTGGTGGATCTCTGTGAGCATGCCGAGAAGAACTTCAGATATTCCTACTCGCTGGACGAGACCATAGAAGGGAAGATCGAGTCCGTCACCAGAAAAGTATACGGCGGAGACGGGATCATCGTGACACCGGAGGCAAGAAAGCAGATAGATGTGCTTGAGAAGCTCGGATTCAACAATGTCCCGGTATGTATCGCGAAGACGCAGTACAGCTTCACTGACGATCCGAAGAAACTGGGAGCCCCGGAGGGTTTCAAGATCACGGTCAAGAACGTCAAGATCTCTGCAGGCGCCGGATTCGTGGTGGTCCTCACGGGCGATATCATGACCATGCCCGGGCTTCCGAAGCATCCCGCAGCCGAGAGGATAGATGTGGATGAGGACGGAAGGATAGTAGGTATATTCTGATATCAGTTATAGGATTATGACAGAAAGGCGTGCCCGATCGCACGTCTTTCTGCATATTCATACGAAAATCCGGAGCTCTATTGACTTTAGCGTGCTAAAGTGCTATAATCCCAAATCATAGAAAAACAAAGGAGCAGGTCATATGCTTATCGATGAAAAGAAGCTGAGCAACGAAGAGAGAGCCACCCTGGCCCTCCGTTCACTTTATGAGAGATTCGGATATCTCCATTACAGGATGACCAAGTTCGAAGAATATGACCTGTACCTCAGGAACCGTGATTTTCTGGTGTCCGAGAACCTCATAACCTTTACGGACACCAACGGGAAGCTTATGGCCCTGAAGCCGGACGTGACCCTGTCCATAATCAAGAACCTCAAGAATCTGAATTCAGTCAAGAAACTGTATTACAATGAAAACGTGTACAGGACATCCGGCACCGAAGGTAATTTCCGCGAGATAATGCAGGTGGGTCTCGAGTGCATAGGCGACATAGACCTTTATTCCGAAAGCGAGGTCCTTATGCTGGCGGCCATGAGCCTTAAGGCCATAAGCGAGGACTCCATACTGGACATATCCCATCTCGGGGTTCTGAAGGACATATTCACATGCATCGGGATCTCGGCGGGAGCCGAGCAGAGCATACTGGAGCACGCCAACGAAAAGAACCTGAAAGCCATCAGGGAGATATGCGTCTCCGACGGGTGCGCTACCGAAAGCGCTGATGCCCTCGCCTCGTTCCTCTGCGAATACGGCGAGCCCCGCGACGTGCTCGGAAAGGCAGAGAAGCTGTTCGGCGGGAAGATCGGCACTGACAATCTCAGGGAACTGAAAGGTCTGCTGGACTGCCTCGCCATGACGGAAGTGCCGAAGATGATAAGGATGGATCCCGGCCTTGTGGACGACATGCGCTACTACAACGGGGTCGTCATGAAGGGATATATAAAGGGTGTGCCTCAGGCCGTGCTGTCCGGCGGGCAGTATGACAGACTGCTCCAGCGCATGGGCAGGGACTCGAAGGCCATAGGATTCGCGGTATACCTCGATACGCTTGAAAGGCTCGGGGAAACAGCCGACAGGTACGACTGCGACCTGCTGCTTTCCTACAGCGAATCATCCGATCCCAAAAAAGTGATGAGACAGGCCGTGCAGGCCGCGGAAAAGGGCTGGACCGTAAGAGTGTCGAAGGGAATCCCGGAGGGACTCAGGTTCAGGACCCTGAAAGAGATTTGACGGTGACGACATGAGTGATTATCTGAATATCGCGCTGCCGAAGGGCAGACTCGGCGAGAAGGCGTATTCCATATTCGAGAAGGCCGGATACGACTGCAGCGAGATCACCGAGAACAGCAGGAAGCTCATATTTGAGAACAGCGGGAAAAAGATCAGGTTCTTCTGGGTGAAGCCCTCGGACGTGTCAATATACGTCGAAAGAGGCGCCGCCGATCTCGGCGTTGCCGGGAAGGACATAATCCTTGAATACAGTCCCGATGTGTACGAGCTGCTGGATCTCGGGATAGGAAAATGCAGGATGGCGGTGGCGGCAAAGAAGGACTACCGCGAGGATCCCGAGAAGACCCTGAGGGTCGCAACGAAATTCGTGAAGATAACCCGGGACTACTATTCCTCCATCGGAAGAGACATCGATGTCATAAAACTGAACGGATCCATAGAACTGGCTCCGATCCTGGACCTGTCAGATGTCATAGTCGATATAGTTGAAACGGGAACGACACTTAAGGAAAACGACCTTGAGGTGGTATCGGAGATCCTTCCGATATCCGCAAGGCTCATATCGAACAAAGTGTCATATAAGTTCAAATTCGATGAGATAACGAAACTGCTCGCCGATCTCAAGAAGGGGATGGAAGGCTGATGATAAGGATCCTTAAAGTCGGAGAGGTTCCTTCCGGCGAAATACTGAAAAGAGCGTCGATGCCGTCGGACGTCGGCGAGGCTGTGGCTGAGATAATACGAAATGTAAGGGAACGGGGAGACCGCGCTCTGTTCGAATATACCGAGAGATTCGATCATGCTGTCCTCAGCAGTCTGAGAGTCAGCAGGGAGGAGATCGAAGAAGCCGTTGAGAATACGGATCCTGCTCTCAGAAAAGTCATCGAGAAGGCGGCGGAGAATATCCGCAGGTTCCATACGAAGCAGCTCAGGGACGGTTTTTCCATCAAGTCCGAGAACGGAGCCGTGATCGGCCAGCGGGTGATCCCCATAGAAAAGGCGGGACTGTATGTTCCGGGAGGCACGGCGGCGTATCCGTCCACGGTGCTCATGGATTCGATCCCCGCGAAGATCGCCGGGTGCCGCAAAGTCGTGATGGTGACGCCTCCGAACCGCGAGAGGAAGATAAATCCCGCATTGCTGACGGCGGCCAAAGTGGCCGGCATAGACGAGATATACAAGGTCGGCGGAGCCCAGGCCATAGCGGCTCTTGCATACGGTACCGAGAGCATACCGAAGGTCGACAAGATCGTGGGTCCCGGGAACGCCTATGTGGCGGAGGCCAAGAAACAGGTCTTCGGTCAGGTGTCCATCGACATGATAGCGGGGCCCAGCGAGATACTGGTCATCTCGGATTCCGGATCGGACCCCTCGTATCTGGCAGCGGATCTCCTGTCCCAGGCGGAGCATGACAGGAACGCGACAGCGGTCCTTGTGACGGATTCCGAAGAGCTGGCACGCAAAGTGGCCGACGAGATCGAGAAACAGCTCGGTCAGCTTGAAAGGCAAGAGATAGCCAGGGCTTCGATAGAGAACAACGGGAAGATCATCATAACAGAGGACATCAGATCTGCGGTGGAGATATCAAACGAACTGGCCCCGGAACATCTGGAACTATGCGTGGAGGATCCATTCTATTATCTCGATTCCGTGAAGAATGCGGGATCGGTGTTCCTCGGCAGGTACTGCCCGGAAGCTCTCGGAGACTACATGGCAGGACCGAACCATACACTGCCTACGGGCGGGACCGCGAGATTCTCAAGCCCCCTGTCGGTGGACGATTTTGTAAAGAAGAGCCAGTTTACATACTATACGAGAGAGGCGCTGTCGGAAGTCGCCCGCGACATCGAGAGATTCGCTGACACAGAAGGACTGGGCGGACACGCGAAGAGCGCCATGATAAGATTCGAAGGAGACTGATATGAGCAGGTTCCTTGACGGGAAACGGAACGGACTCGATCCCTACGTTCCCGGAGAACAGCCGAAAGGCGGAATACTTATAAAACTGAATACGAACGAGTCGCCGTTCCCGCCTTCGGAAAGGGCGGTGAAAGCGGCTGAGGCGGCTGCGCGGAACCTTCAGCTCTATTCGGATCCCGAGTGCTCCCTGATCCGGGAGAAACTGGCGGAGACATATTCCGTCGGACCGGAGAACGTCCTTGTGACCAACGGCTCCGATGAGGCTCTAAATTTCGCGTTCATGGCGTACTGCTCGGAAAACTCCCCTGCGGTGTTTCCCGACATAACATACGGATTCTATCCGGTGTTCTGCAGGCTCCACTCGGTGCCTTACCGCGAGATACCCCTGAAGGACGACTTCACCATCGACCCTGACGAATACCTCGGTTCAGGCAGCATGGTGGTCATAGCCAATCCGAACGCTCCGACGGGAGTCGAACTCCCGGTGAAGGACATCGAGAAGATCATCCGCGGCAATCCGGACAACATCGTCCTGGTGGACGAGGCCTACGTCGACTTCGGCGCAGAAAGCTGCGTCGGTCTGATTTCAAGGTACGACAATCTTCTTGTGGTCGGGACGTTTTCCAAGTCCAGGTTCCTTGCCGGCGCCCGTCTGGGATTCGTTATCGGCGACGCCGGACTCATTTCAGACCTTGACAGGATCAGGAATTCCACGAACCCGTACAATGTCAATTCGATGACCATGGCCTGCGGAGAGGCGATGCTTGAAGACGCAGACTATACAAATGAATGCTGCAGGATCATAAAGGAGAACCGGGAATATACGGCGTCAAAGCTAAGAGAGCTGGGATTCTGCATGCCGGACTCCAAGGCGAACTTCGTCTTCGCGGCGCATCCCGAGATCTCCGGAGCGGAGATATACGGAAGACTGAGAGAGAACGGGATCCTGGTGAGGCATTTCGACAAGGAAAGAATCAGGAACTTCAACCGTATAACAATAGGTACCATGGAACAGATGAAACAGCTCATATCCACACTTGAAAGGATACTTGAAAGATGAGAAACGCGACTATAGAACGGAACACGGCGGAGACACGTATATCCCTTTTCCTGGAACTGGACGGATCCGGCAGGAGCGAGATCAGCACGGGCTGCGGCTTTCTCGACCACATGCTGACCCTGTTCGCGTCCCACGGAAGATTCGATCTCAAGCTTTCATGCAAAGGGGATACAAACGTTGATTACCATCACACCACTGAGGATGTGGGGATCTGCCTCGGGACCGCTTTTTCGCAGGCGCTGGGAGACAAGGCCGGAATAAACAGATACGGATACGCCGTTATCCCGATGGACGAGGCCCTTGTCATGACGGCCCTCGATTTTTCAGGGCGCGGAGGGTATTACCCGGATACCGCGATACCCACCCAGAAGGTGGGAGACTTCGATACGGAACTTGTTGACGAGTTTTTCTTCGCTTTCGCGAGGACCGCTCAGGCAACTCTGCACATACGGCAGATCTGCGGCGGCAATTCACACCACATAATCGAAGGTATGTTCAAATCGTTTGCGAGAGCCGCAAGACAGGCCGTGGCGGCCGATCCGGAACTGAAAGGGGAGATCCCGTCTACAAAAGGCGTGATCTGATCAGGCATATGACAGCAATCATAGACTACGGTGTCGGAAATCTTTTCTCCCTTGCCTCATCCCTGAGAGCAATAGGCGCCGAGTCGGTCGTAACGGACGATCCCGAAAAGATACGGAGTTCCGACAGGATCATCCTGCCTGGAGTCGGAGCCTTCGGCGACGCGGCAGACAAGCTGGCCGAAACCGGTCTCGGGGAAATCGTCAGGGAACAGGCCCGGGCGGGTAAACCGCTTCTCGGGATCTGCCTCGGCATGCAGCTTCTTTTCGAGAAAAGCTTCGAGTTCGGCGAACATGAGGGGCTGGGACTTCTGAAAGGGTCTGTGAGACCGATCAGTGAGGTCATCCCCTCGAAGTACAAGATCCCGCACATCGGATGGAACGCCCTTCAGATCCTGAAGGACTCTCCGGTACTCAGATATGTCAGAAACGGAGACTACGTATATTTCGTTCATTCGTATCACGCGACGGGATGCGGGGGATCCCTGGCTGCCGTCACGGATTACGGAGCGGAGCTCTGCGCCGCGGTGTCTGAGAACAACGTTTTCGGGTGCCAGTTCCATCCGGAGAAAAGCGGTGAAGTGGGGCTTTCCATACTCAGAGCGTTCAACGAGGTCAAGACATGCTGATTTTTCCTGCGATAGATATTTATGAGGGCTGCGCGGTCAGGCTGCTGCGGGGCGACTTCCGGAATATGACGGTGTACAGCCGGGATCCGGTCGAGGTGGCCCGGGACTTTCTCGAAAAGGGGGCCGAATGGGTCCACATCGTGGACCTTGAAGGCGCCAAAACGGACGGAAACCCGAACTTCGACGTGGCAGTCAGGATAAAGAAGGAGACCGGTCTTAAATGCGAGATAGGCGGCGGTATACGCAGCCTGTCATCCATAGACAGATATCTGTCGGCCGGATTCGACAGAGTAATCCTGGGAACCGTGGCGACAGACCCTGCGTTTGTCGGTGAAGCGGTCTCGGAATTCGGGAACAGGCTGGCGGCGGGAGTAGACGCCAGGGACGGGAACGTGGCCACCCACGGATGGACCAGAGACTCCGGTGAGAATTACATAGAGTTCTGCCGGAAAGTGTCCGGTATGGGGATAGGCACCATCATAGCCACCAATATCTCGAGGGACGGCGCCATGATGGGCGTTGATACGGAATTCTTCAGGACCCTCAAGGAAAACGTGGATGCGGACATCATAGCCTCCGGCGGAGTGAGCAGCATGACGGATATCGTGAAACTGAAGGAACTTGACATGTACGGCGCCATAGTGGGAAAAGCATACTATACAGGCACCGTGGATCTTAAGGAAGCCATAGAGGCATCGAAATGATAACGAAGAGAATAATACCCTGCCTGGATGTGAAAGACGGCAGGGTGGTGAAGGGGACCAATTTCAAAGGCCTGGCCGATGTCTCCTCTCCCGTGGAGCTTGCAAGGTTCTACAGCGAGAACGGCGCAGACGAGCTGGTGTTTTACGATATAACCGCATCAACTGAGGAGAGAAAGATCTTTACGGAGATCCTTACCGAGACCATGAGACAGGTGTTCATCCCTGTCACCGTGGGCGGAGGGATCAACACCGTATCGGATTTTGACAGGGTGCTGAAATGCGGCGCAGACAAGGTCAGCGTAAACAGCGGAGCCATTGCGGATCCGGGGCTCGTGGGTGAAGCGGCAAAGCTGTACGGAAGCCAGTGCGTGGTGCTGTCCGCGGATATAAAGAGATACGGCGGGGAGTTCCGGGTCTTCGCCAGAGGCGGAAGAGTGGATACGGGACTTGAGGCCATTGAGTGGATAAAGCGATGCGTCGGAAACGGCGCGGGAGAGGTTGTCGTCAATTCCATAGATACAGACGGAGTGAAGCAGGGCTTCGACATAGAGATGCTGAGAGCGGTATGCGAAGCAGTGAACGTTCCGGTGATCGCCTCCGGCGGCGCCGGGAAGGCTTCGGATTTCATTGACCTGTTCAGAGCGGTCCCCACGGTCGACGCGGGGCTGGCGGCATCCGTATTCCATTTCGGGGAAGTAAAGATACCGGAACTGAAGAAACTTATGGCAGAAGCCGGGATACCGGCAAGACTGTGAGGTATGTATGACAGATATCGATAAGCTCAAATTCGATTCGGACGGGCTGATCCCGGCGATCGTGAAGGACGCCTCCTCGGGAAAGGTCCTGACCCTTGCCTACATGAACAGGGAGAGCCTCGGCATAACACTTGAGAAGAAGCTGACCTGTTTTTACAGCAGGTCCCGTAAGTGCCTCTGGCTGAAAGGTGAGACCAGCGGAAATTATCAGCATGTGAAGAGCATCACGGCAGACTGCGATCTTGACGCCCTGGTGATAGAAGTGGTGCCCGACGGCCCCGCATGCCACACCGGATCTTTTTCATGCTTCACGAATCCGGTCTACGAGGACGGCGGTGATGCTGAATTCTCTCTCGAGGGACTCATGGAGATGCTGAAAGGCAGAAAGACCGAAAAGGTTGAGGGCTCATATACTTCCTATCTGTTTGAGAAGGGGATCGACAAGATACTCAAGAAGGTCGGCGAGGAATCCACCGAGGTGATAATAGCCGGCAAGGCCGGGGATAAAAAAGAGACCATATATGAAATAGCGGATCTCGCATATCATATTATGGTCCTTATGATAGAAATGGGTATAAGCCTAGATGACATACACAGGGAGCTCGCCTCGAGACACGTCATCGACAAAAAAGTTAAACAGGAGAAAATGACCTGATCCGGTCCTGATTTATGCGGCCTTTTCCGCCATTGGCGGAGAGGCCTTTCTCTTTGCAAAAGATATCAGGACAGTCAGTACGGACACCACAGCCGTATATATCAGGAGATACAGCAGATAGATCCTGCTGTCGGCCGATCTGATGTAATAATATACGGGGGATATGAGCCGTACAGGCAGAAGGGCAGACACATCGATGAACACCGGGTTGACTATGAGCTGTGATATGGCAGTAAGGGCGGATACCGTGGCCAGTACCGTTTCCGGCTTTATGAGCATGCCTAGGAGGATGGACAGGACGGCACACGAAACACACAGCAGAAGCATGGAGACAATCTCAGTGACCACTCCGGCCGGTGTAGTATCTCCCGACCTGCATATGTACAGAGACGCCAGCGATACGATCCCCACGTCGATGATGCCCGTAAAGTGGTAGATGAATGAGAATACGGGCTTTTCGTAAACCGGGATCCCAGAGAACACCATGCTCCTTTCGTCACGGTTCCAGTACATGGCGAGGGTAAGCCCGCAGAGCAGCACCGCAACCGCAAGGAATCCCCTTACGGGATATGTGAGATAAGAGCCTGATCTGGTCTCACTCCCTTCGATGTTGACGAACCGGAATATGTCGCCAGCATAGAAGGCGCTGTCATAGTATCCCGCAAGCATTTCGTCGTCGGCATCAGGATCCGCGTTCGCTCTGTAATCATCCCGCAGAATCTTTTCGGCCAGCTGGGGCGACAGAGCGGCGGAGAGTTTTTCCCTGGCCAGTCTCAGAGCAACGGTATCGGTCCTTTCGATAACAGTGACCGGTTTTGCGGACATGGAACCTGCGATGTATTTATCAAGGATTTCGGATGTGTTTCCGGAGAAGATCCAGGCCCCGTCGCATTCGCCATATCTGACGGCATCTTCTGCAGAGGCTGCGTCATTATATTCGGTAAAGGTGACGATCGACTCATCAGAGGTAAGGTGGTCGCGGACAGCCACATATACTGTGTCGTTCTGATCGCCGTAAAGGGCTATGCTCACGATGCCGTGGGGCTTTGAAGCCACGATGTTCAGAAGAACAGCGAACAGCGGGATCAGGATCAGGAGCATGACGAATCCTGCTTTTCTCAGGAATCTCTTGTTCAGAAGGAGCGATCTTTTGAGATGTTTCATGACACACCTCCTTCAGCCCTGACTTTTGCGGAACGGGTCAATACAGACAGCAGGACTAATACCGCTGTGTAGGCGATAAGCACCAAGCACGGCAAAAGTGTCATGGAACCGGATACGACTTCGTTGATATGTACTCTCGCGGACCATGCAGGCAGCCACCGCGCGACCTGCTGGACGGATCTCGGGAAGAAGTACGGAGGATAGAAGCATCCGCATATATATCCCATGCCGCAGGCCAGGATGAAATGTACAAGAACTCCGCCAAGGATGCTGTTGGTGATCTCATAGATGAAAAACTGCATGGATGAGATCATTAGCACGGGCAGGATGAGAGCTGGGATGAACGTCAGGGGATTAAGGCTTGCGGCATCTCTGAGCGGAGAAAGGGCAAAAACAGCTGAGACGGCAAGCCCGATAAGCAGGATCTCGGATAGCATGAAAATGAGGTAAGCGGCGTATTCCGCCGTAATCTGCTTTGCAGGCCCGTTCCTCTTGGATGAAAGGACCTTTGACAGCCCGGTCCTGTCGGCCGAGAATGCCGCGCAGGATACGATTCCCCACAGCATTATGAATACCGCAGTGACTCCGGATACGATGCTGTCAGTCGTCTCCGCTTCACCGGACGGTTCGGTCAGTTCAAGCCTGTACATGCCGTCTCTTTCAAGTATGACGTCGATGACCCTGAATGCGACGTTGCCGCCCAGACGGTACATCTCATCTGTGCTGTACCCGTAGTCATATACCGCCTGCTGATATCCGTAGACAGTCTTCTGGAAATGCACCACCATCTCGGCGACTGATTTTATGAGTTCGTTGAGGATCCTGCTGCTGAAGCTTTTCGCTCCGTCCAGAGTGACGATGCTTACTTTCTGAAAGTTACCGCCGATGGCTTCCTGTATGAAGTTCTCGGGAAATACGACATAAGCGCCGATATCGCCGCTCTGAAGTCTGCTTTTTGCCTCGTCCTCGTCAAGCTTCACGAGCTTTACGGAAAACCTCGTGCTGTCAAAATTCTCAAGGGAATTGAGAGCCAGCTCCATATACGCGTCGTCAAGTGCCCCGGTGAAGCCGATACTGACTATCTGGTCCTGTTCATCGGAGTTCCTGTCACTGTAAATGAATGCTCCCGCCGTGCCCAGGATGAGCACCAGAACGAGGGAGACCGCGGCCGAGACGGGGAACAGTCTGAAAAACCGCTTGAGCTGGGCCCTGAAATACTTTCCGAAAGTCATAGGCTTGCCACCAGATTATCTACGTTTCCGTTATATGCATACGGCGTGAGCCGTCCGTCTTTCATTACATAGTGAGAGGAGCATATCTCAAGCTCCATCGGGTCATGGGAAGTCAGGACCGCAATCCCGCCTTTTCTGACATAGTCCTTTATATATCCGATTATGTTCTCCTTGCATTCAAGGTCGAGCGCCGCGCAGGGCTCGTCCAGAAGGAGCACGGGAGGCATGGTACACATGACGCACCCTATGGATAGTCTTTTCTTCATACCTCCGGAAAGATCCCTGACCCTGGTCCTGAGGAAATCTCCGATGCCCAGGAGCCCGAGGACCCCGGAATCCAGCTGGCGGCTGATCTCTTCCTTCGTGTACCACATGAGGAGGTTGTCGTAGGCCGTGAGCTCTTCCATGAGGGCTGAAGCCTGCGGGACGAATCCCACGTTTTTCGAAAGATCCTTCGGGCGGGACAAAAGCTCATGGCCATCGATGGAGAAACTGCCTGAATCGGCTTTCTGGACTCCGGCCAGCACTGAGAGGAGTGTGGATTTGCCGCAGCCGTTCTTTCCGGCGATACCTATGCAGTCACCGCCGGAAGCGTCTAGGTCGAGGCCCTTCAGTATCCTTTTCTTCCTTTTCCCCGAGCCGTAGCTTTTTTCTATGTTTCTTATGGATATATTCATTCAAACTTCACCCTGTAAGCAAGAGGCGGCGATAGCTCGCCGCCTGTATTAAATGTGTCACTGAGTTATTGAAGGAATCTGGCCTATGATCATATCGATCATGGTGATCAGTATCTGCGGCACTCCCGCGTCGGAGAGGTTCTTCTTTATCGTGGTGAGATTGATGCTGTCAAGGTATTCGTCACTGCTGATCCTGTCTCCTGAGGGTATGGCGGGAACGGACTCCGGATCGACTTTTTCAAGGGTCATTTTCAGCATCGACGCTCCGCTCATGGTCACATCGAGCGTGTAATGATCCTTCTGTATGTCGAGAGTCAGCCTGACTGTCTTCATTAACGGAGTGTACGACCCCGATGCGAGTATCTTCCAGTAGGTTTCCGAAAGGCTCAGCGTCGCTTTGACGGTCTTGTTGTCCCAGTCGAAATTACTGAACTCGACGGTGGCCACCTCATCGCCGTTTATGATCAGGTTTGCTGTGCCGGAGTAAACGTCTCCCGAATATGTGCCGACCGCCTGGAGGATGGTTTGGCCTTCCACTGTCAGTTCAGCTCCGAACTGTCCGTTGTTGCGGGCCAGCGCACAGTAGATCTCATGCTCCTCGCCTTTCTTTGAGACGATGAGCTTTCTGCCTTTGATCTCGCCGCCGACTATGTAATCGGTGATGGCGATGCCCTCGGTCCCGTCGAGATCTTCTATACTGTTGTTCAGGTCTTCTATAGCTTTATCGATCTTGTCGGTGATCGACTGGTAGATCTCCTCTGCAGATTCTGGGATATCGATATTGGCTCCGTAACTGCCCAGAATCCCGATCACAGCCTGGATGGCGTCCGGCTTCACGTACTTCGTAATGATCTCTCTGACTTCCTGATCTGTCTTGAGAGTGTTCAGGACATCAAGAATGATCTCAAGGAACTCCTTGCCGGTCAGCTCCGCAGTGAGAGCCGTGCATGTGGATTCAACGCCTGCTGCCGCAAATTTCACGGATTCTTCTCTTTTAGCTTCCTTTATGTGGCTGATCACCAGTTCATGATATTTCTTCAGCAGATCGGTCACTCTGTCAAGAAGTTCCTGAGCTTCATCCTGGGTAATAAACTCCCGGATCTGAGACTCAATGGCAAGGATCTTGCCTGCTGCCAGTTCAGGGGAGTAAAAGAGAATGCTGCCGCTTTCCATGTCCGTCTTCAGGGTCCCGGTGGTGATCTCAGTGCCGTTCAGAAGAGCTCTTATGAACATTTCCTGTACACCGTTGTCTGCTGCGGAACTGTCAAACGTATAGATGAGTGAGACGCTGTTCAGCCAGTCAAAGTCCAGGTATGAGGTACTTATAAGGCTCTTCAGGGCTTCTCCAACATCTGCATTGAACTTATATGCGATTTTCCTGTCAGCCTTTTTTATGGTTTCCGATGCGTCTTCAAGGCCGGAGATCCCCTGCTTGAAGGACATTCTTTCCATTTCCTGCATCTCCTGGACCGGTGTCTTCACGAACCCCTTGAACAGGAACACGAGGCCTACGACCAGCGCGGCGAAAAGGGCCAGAGCCACTAGGATGATTATAAGGGCTTTCAATCCTTTTTTCTTCTTTTTAGGCTGGCTTTTCGGCTCCTCAAAACTGGGCTGGTAATACGGAGTTCCGTTTACCGCGCTCTGGGAAGCCGGCTTGTATATGGAGTTGTCCGCCGGGGCCACAGGCGCTGCCGGGATCTGTTCTACCGCCGGTTCCGGCGTTTCAGCCTTGTTTTCAACAACGGTATTGTTCATGAGGCCAGTGGACTCGCCGCAGGAAGGACAGAATTTCTGGCCTTCGGTAAGCTTGTGCCCGCAATTGCTGCAAAACATATTCATTCCTCCTTGGTTATCTTTGTTTCCACTTCCTATTATATATCAATTTTCGATAAATTGCAACAACGCCCTGAAAGCTGTGATTGGGGAACGCAGTCGGAAGGAAACTCGGATGGGAGACGGGAGCCTCGCCTGTATTTTTCCTGTATTATGGAAAAGAGGGAAGCGGTGTGATATAATCGGTATAATGAGGCCGGAGGGATTCTGGCCTGGAATGATTTTTTGTGAGGAAACGTATGAACAAGCTCTTCAAACTCAAGGAGAACGGCACCACAGTGCGTACAGAGGTGGTAGCCGGGCTTACAACGTTCATGACGATGGCGTACATCATTGCGCTGAACCCAAACCTCCTGACGAACTACCGTACGGAAGGAGGAGACAGTCTCTGGAACAGCGTGTTCCTTGCTACCTGCATAGCCTCCGCTGTGGGCACGTTCTGCATGGCATTCCTTGCCAACAAGCCTTTCGCCATGGCTCCCGGAATGGGCCTGAACAGTTTCTTTGCGGTTATCGTCGCCAACATTGCTGCCATGACCGGGATGTCTTATGTCGCTTCGTTCCAGTCTGCGCTTGTCATCATACTCATCGAAGGTGTCCTGTTCGTGATACTGTCCATGTTCAACATACGGCAGAAGATAGTTGAGGCTATACCAGTCGGGGTCCGCATGGCGATCGCTCCCGGTATCGGCCTTATGCTCATGAACGTGGGGTTCGGTTCAAACGCAGGGATCTACGCGGCAGGAAACGATTTCAAAACACCTTTCTATGTGATGCGCGACTTCTTCGGAGCCCTCACTCCGTCCACGGTCAGGGACGCCATGGGAGAAGAGGGATACAAGACGATGATCCTTACGGTGGTTACTATGTTCATCGGCCTGTTCGTGATCATCGCCCTCTCTCATTTCAAAGTGAAAGGCTCAGTCCTGATCGGGATGCTGTTCGCTTCCGTTATCTACTGGTCAGGCGAGGCGATCTTCTTCGGTATAAATCCCTTCGAGGATCTCGCGACGGCAAACTGGCTGCCTCCTTTCCAGGATATGGCGGAGACGACTCTGTTCAAGCTCAACTTCCAGGGATTCGCGCAGATCGGATGGTTCGCATGTGTGACGATGGTGATTACATTCTGCATCATCGACATGTTCGATACCATAGGTACGCTGGTCGGGACCGCTTCCAAGGCGGGTATGCTTGACAGGAAGGGCAATATGCCCGGGATGAAACAGGCATTCCTGTCCGATGCCATAGGCACGGTGGCGGGTTCCATGATGGGAACGTCCACGGTTACCACGTTCACTGAATCCGCAGCAGGCGTCGAGGCAGGAGGGCGCACCGGACTGACAGCCCTCACGACTGGCATCCTGTTCCTGGCATGCATCTTTATCGCTCCCGTTGCGGCCATCATTCCCACAGCCGCCACGTCCGCAGCCCTCATTTATGTCGGCATACTCATGATAATCGGCCTTAAGAACGTCGACTGGGGAAAGATTGACCAGGCAGTTCCGGCAGGGATACTTATGATCGGCATGCCCATATCAGGCTCCATCGGTCACGCCATAGGCCTTTCGCTTATTTCATATACAATAATAAAGCTTGTCACGGGAAAAGCAAGGGAAGTATCCGTTCTGACATATGTCCTGTCCGTGATATTCCTTGTAAAGTTTTTCGTTGCAGTATGATTCAAAACAATGAGCCGGGTCAAAATCCGGTTCTTGTGTTTGTTATGTCTGGTGGTATTAATGAAAATAGAGGAAGAGATATTCAGAAGAAAGACACTGAGGAAGGACTCGCTTGAGGGTTTCGGGTTCGTCAGATCCGAAGGAGTCTGGAGATACAGCGAAACGTTCATGGACGGAGATTTTTCAGCTGAGATCACAGTCAGGGACGACGGCAGTATCAGCGGCAGGGTGATGGATCTTTCCGCTGAAGAGGAATACCTGCCCATACACGTAAACGAGCAGACCGGTGAATTCGTGGGGCTGGTCAGGGAAGCGTACTGCGGGATACTCGGAAAGATCGCGGACTCCTGCTATGATGACAGGCTTTTCGTGTATGAACAGGCGAACCGTATACATCAAGCCATATACGAGAGGTACGGAGAGAGACCGGACTTCCCATTTGACTCATCTCCAGAGGCCGCAGTCTACAGGTATCCGCCGAACCGCAAGTGGTACGGGCTGGTCATGAACATCTCAAGACACCTACTGACGGGTGAGGAGAAGACAGACAGCACTCCGCGTGTCGAAGTGATGAATATGAAAGCTGAAGGCAGCAGGATCCCCGACCTTATACTGAAGGACGGCATATATCCCGCGTATCATATGAAACATGACAGCTGGATAAGCGTCATGCTGGATGACACGCTGGATGATGAGACGATACTCGGGCTGATCGACGAAAGCAGACAGTTTGCCGTGAATTCCGGCAGGAAGACAAGAACGGGACCGTTAAACTGGATCGTCCCTGCCAATCCTAAGTATTATGATCAATCATAGCGGCGCACACTCGTGACTTCAGTCGTGAGTTAGCCGCTATTTTTTTGAAAATAATATGTAGTGTTAACCACGCTAATGTGGTAGAATATGTAGTGGAAAATGAGATTTAACAGTTGTAAGAATTAAGTCATTCCGATAACCATTGGAAAGGAGGCGCACGGTATGAAGATATACAGCACATACGGAGTAAAGATAAAATATCATAACAAAGACCTGAGAGATACTGTATCTGTTTACCGTGACGCTGTGGACTTTTTCATAGACGTAGTGCTCCGTGAGTGGCATGTTATTTCCGGAATAAGCGGGGACCAGTATAAAATGCGGAAAGTCGAGATCCTGTGTCACTCGACAGCTCATAATACCGAAGTCAGGTACAGAGAGTTTGACAGAAGGTTCTACAAGTTTCCGAGTTATCTGAGACGTGCTGCAATAAACGAAGCATTAGGCAAAGTATCATCATACAAAACCAATCTTGCCAATTGGGAGGCATCAGATCCCAAGACAAAAGGGAGAAAACCCGGTTATCCCAAAGCAGGGTTCGTGTATCCCTGCATGTACAGGGAAAACATGTACGAAAAGACAGATACATACGAGGCAAAGATCAAAGCCTATATCCGCAACACGTGGGACTGGATAACAGTCCAGCTAAGAAAATCGGATGTGGACTATATCAATTGCAGATGCAGGAACAGTAAGGAATGCGCTCCCACACTGCAGAAACGGGGACATGAATGGTACCTGGATTTTCCGTTCGAGGAAAAAGCTACCCTTAGCGAAACAGACATATATGATCAGACCGTCATTGCTGTAGACCTTGGCATGAACAATGCCGCTACGGTTTCCGTAATGCACTCAGACGGCACGGTCTTGGACAGGCTCTTCCTGAGTTTGTCTAAAGAATACGACTCTCTGTGGCATTCGGTCAACCGAATCAAGAAAGCTCAGCAGAACGGTAACCGCAAGACACCGAGGCTCTGGGCAAAATCCAAAGGCATAAACGATGATATTGCAGTAAAGACAGCTCAGTTCATCGTGGATGCCGCAGTAATGTACAATGCCGATGTTATAGTCATGGAGCATCTGGATCTCAACGGCAGGAAGAGAGGATCCAAGAAGCAACGGCTTGCTTTGTGGCGGAGCAGGTATGTACAGGAGATGGTGACAAACAAAGCCCACAGGCTCGGAATGCGGGTCAGTCATGTCTGTGCATGGGGAACGAGCCGGCTTGCCTTCGACGGCAGCGGTCCGGTCCTCAGAGGCACTGATGCCGGTCTGGACTGTTACAGTCTGTGTAGGTTCCGGAACGGCAAAGTATACAACTGTGACCTGTCTGCATCCTACAACATAGGAAGCAGATATTTCGTCAGAGAGATCTTAAAATCCTTGCCCACGAGGGAGAGGTTGTCGCTCGAGGCTAAAGTTCCTGGAGCTGACAAGAGAAGCACCTGCACGTTATCTACGCTAATTAGCCTGAATGCGGCTCTTATGTCTGCAACAGCATAAGAAGCTGAGTTCAGGCCGTATCCGTAGAAACGAAGTCCCCGCCTTCTAAAGAGGCTACGTACATCTTTGTACTTAAGGGGAAGCACGCGAATTTATTCGTGTGAGGCTTCACGTGGAAAAGGCTTTTGCCGAGAATGAGATGGTCATCTGGAAGCAGGGAAGAGGGATCGTTCCTGGGGACACGGTGTATATGTATGTCGGATCTCCCGTATCAGCGGTGAGATACAAATGCCTTGTTCTTGAGACCATGATACCTGCGCCATACAGTGACGGTAACATCAGCATGACTCATGTGATGAAAGTCAGGAAGATCAGGGAATACGGCAGAGATGTCTTCCCGCTGGAAGTACTGAAGGAACTTGGCGTAAAGATGCTGAGGGGCCCTTCGACGGCTCCCGATAGTTTTGTGGCAAAGGCATCCGGGCTTTCCGATGCATAGCCGTATGCAGCTGTCTGAGAGGAAAGCAAAAATAAAAATCCGGTATATGTACAGGCATAAATAACCTGCCATATATCGGATCTTTCATTCTATTGCAAATGACAGAAATGACCGCTTGCACGAATGATGAAAAGGGATGTGTTTATCAGAAGCCCGTGTTCTTGAGTTCGGAGATCTCCTTGACGAACGTGTCTATATCCTTGAATTCCCTGTATACGGATGCGAATCGCACGTAGGCCACCGGGTCAAGCTGCTTCAGCTTGTTCATGGCCATCTCTCCGATCTCGCTTGAGGATATCTCCTGCTTCATGGAGCTCTGTATGGACGCCTCTATCTCATCGGCTACGGCTTTCGCGTCCACGTTCCTCTTCTGGCAGGCTTTAAGAAGTCCGGACAGAAGCTTGTTCTTGTCGAACAGTTCACGGCTGCCGTCTTTCTTGACCACGATCGGGTTGAGGACGTCAACGATTTCGTAAGTCGTGAATCTCCCGTGGCATACGAGACATTCTCTTCTTCTTTTGATGCTGTTGTTCTCATCTACCGGCCTGGTGTCCAGGACCTTGCTGTCTTCTGCTGCGCAATGCGGACATTTCATTCTTCAACCCTCCTGAATGTTTGTGGACTTTCTGGCTGTGATGAACCAGCGCTTGGCTTTACTGCTTACAGGCGTGAAATCAAGGTCTTCACTGATATTTATGATCTCCAGTTTGTTTTTCTCAAGGGCATTATTTATGGACCTGAGTCCGTAGGCCCGTTCTCTGATCATTCCGTCTTTTCTGATCCACCGGTCTTCAGGTCCGTCCGGATCCTTTTCGAATACGGTCATCATGAAATCGCATACTTCATCGTTGTTCGACATGAAGTTCTGCCAGAGACAGGTCGTGTCAGGATCTTCGAATATGTAATCGTGCCCGGCATATTCGGTCTTGAACTTGTATGGAGTATTCAGATCGAATATGAACAGGCCCCCGTCGGACAGATAATTCGAAACCAGCCAGAAACATGACAGTATATCATCTTTCCTGTACAGGTGGTTGATACCGTCGAGGCAGCAGATAATGCAGTCCACGGTCCCGTACAGTTCGAACGAAGCCATGTCAGAACGTATGAGCAGGATGTTTTTCAGCCCTTCCTCGCGGACTCTGTGATCGGCGATGGAAAGCATCTCATCAGATGAATCAAGGGCAGTCATATCGTAACCGCGTTTTGCCAGCTCGATAGTGATATTCCCTGTTCCGCACCCAAGCTCAAGCACAGATCTGATACCTGCGGGTCCGGAAAACCTGCTGAAACACTTCTCAAGATATTCGGTCCATTTCCGGTAGTCCGTTTCGGTATTGAACTTGTTATATACGGACGCTATCACGTCATATCCGTTAAGTCCGCTCATCTTTTTCTGTTAAGAGCCGGCCGCTCTATCTGCTCGTTCTCAAGTCTCCGGAGAGCGGTGGTATAGCCGCCTTTCCCGTGCTTCAGGCATCTGTTGATGCGGCTGATAGTTGCAGTGCTCAGACCGGTCTGGTCCGTGATATCGGTGTATACCATGTTCTCCTTGAGCATTTTTGCGCCGCACAGTCTTTTTGCCATGTCTTCGACCTCCTTGATCGTACAGAGGTCTTCGAAAAAGTCATAGCACTCATCGACAGATTCCAGCGTCAGTATCGCCTGAAAGAGATAATCTTTCAAAGCACTTTTGTTTTCTTTTGGCATGTCAGCCTCCGGTTCAGGTTATACACAGATTATACAACAATACTTTCACGAAGTAAAGTGGAATTCTGCGCCTGCGGCGAAGCATTTATCTTATTCTATAGTCGCTATCGGTGCCTTGATCCCGGAATCGCACAGCCACACTTTCGGTGTGACATCACAGTCGTTTCTGAACAGGGCATATACAGTCGCCGTATTTCCTCTCATTTCCTTTAAAGGTCTGAAGAAATATGTATATCCGCTGCTGCTTTCATGTGTGACGTATTCCCAGTTGTTTATATTATGTGCCGGAGCCCTGTCATAGCTTCCGAGGACCTTCCCGCCGGATTCCATTGCGCAGTAGACTCCTTCGACTCCGTGATCCCCGTCACAGGCCACGGCTATGAACATTTCATCCGTGATGTCTTCCGGTATCTGTATCACGGCTTTTTTTGCGTACGGGAACTTGTTTTCAGTCCAGGGAGCGAAGAGGTTCGTGGCTTTGGGGCTGTCTGGGACTATCTCGTGACGGGACCTGTCGAACACCTTGAACGACACTATCCTGTCCATCGGCCTCGGGAGACGGAAGTAGCGCATCCTGCCTCCGATGTGATACGTTACCCTTATCTTCCTTGCGGGGTAGTATTCAACCAGGTTGTATACATAGGTTGAGATCGGTGCTTCGAGCCTGCAGACGGTCTCGACGTCTCTTCTGGGGGCAGCGCTCCAGTTTCTGAGGTCACATGAACAATCTCCCTTGGGCTCTATGCCGGGTATCGCGATCTCCTTATGGTAGTCTCCACGGTCCGTGTGTTCCTTTTCCTCGTCAAAGGAGATGAATTCGATCTCCACGTCTCCGGCGTCCACTTCCGCTCCGAGATCCACTCTCAGACATCCGCCTTCAAGACGTGTGGCGTATGATGATGACTGTGCGTCGAAGAACGTATCAGGTTTTCCGTCGAACATGAACGACGACTCGCAGCCCCTGACCGAGTAATTGGCCTGATTGAAGAAGGCGTCTCTCGCGGCTTTGACCTGCGGGATCTTCGTCTCACCCGCTCTTCTCAGGGACTGGGCCTCGAGAGAGTCATTGGTCGACCCGAAGCATGTGGCTTCATACAGCTGCTCGGCGTTTTCCGGCACCCCGCACTTTTCAAGGCTGCCGAGAGAACCGGGCCTTTTCACGGAACTGTCGCCGGTGACCTCAGCTGAAACATCGACGGTTCCCACCGACGAGATTCTGCCGCCGGCCGAGTAGATGTTGAATCTTGCAGGGACAGCGCCGGGGCCGAAGACGGTCTCGTACCTGCAACCTGTCAGGGCGAAATCATCCTTCAGAAACAGATCTTTCCTCTGCACCAGGAACAGTCCAGCTCTCGCCGGCTCGACCTCGATCTCGAACTTGTCGTCCCACTTCGCCGTTCCGAGCAGTTCTTCATAGGGATGCAGGCATTTTATGATGAATTCATCGCCTTCCTTGCCCCAGAGGCCGATCTCACCGTTGATGTTGAGGACTATCCTGCTGGCGGTCCATGTGGGATTCGAGAAGGTGAGCAGGCGGGTCGACGCATCGCCTCTTGAAACGGAATTCTTCGTGTATGACGCTTCAGGAAGGGCAAATCCGTTGACAAGGATGTCCCTGTATTTCGCGTGTAGGTTGTAGATCCTTGCAAGCTTCGCATGCTCGTCATCGCGCATGAGCCACGGATTTCCATAGATCTCCGGTGCGAGGATTAGGCATCTCGCGAATGCCTGGAGGATAAGCCCGTCCTCGAAATAGTCTATGGAGGAGGAGATGCAGACGCCGTGGTCTTCCGTCAGCCTGATCATCCCCGGGACCAGCCCTCTGCACAGTTCTCCCATGCGGTGATGCGGTCCACTGACTGTATTGTACGAATGGACGTCCACGTATGTTTCAAGCCCGTCGAGAAGGAACGTGGTGGAGCAGATGGCAGCCTCGCCGAAATCGTGCCTGTGGTTGAGGACGATAAGGTCGGGGCAGTATTTCCGGCATTCATCAACCATCCTCTTGAAAGTGCTTCTTTTTTCGGTCCTTAGCCAGTCGCATACGGTGTCGAATTTTATCTCCCGTATGTTGTATTCCCTGCAGATCCGGATGAACATAGAGATCCTTTCGGATTCCTCTTCGGGAGTGTCGCCGAAACCGTCGGCACCCATCCAGATGCCGAGCCTGCATCCGAATTCCTTTGCTTTTTCAGCGCATTTTCCAAGCCCTTCCGGATACTGTCCGAGGGTCTTTTTGCTCGTGTACAGGTTCTCATGTCTGCCCCACGGGCCGTCGATGTTTCCTTCATCCAGGGCATAGATCTTGATTTCCATGCCGTACTCGTCATGGAGCCATTTGAAGTATTCAAGGTTTATGAGGGTCTGTTCCTCGCACCCTCCTTCGTCGGTATTGTTGATCCATGAAAAATACTGGGGGATTGACGGAGTCTTCTCGTCGGCGCCTGATGTGGCTTTGGTTTTCTGAAGCATTTTCGTCCTCCGGATGAATGTTATATATTCGGAAAAAGTATATCACAGCAGCGGGTAAAAAGCAATGACGGAACACTGGGAGAAATGGCCGTAAAAACGGTCGTAAAAACGGGAAAAGCTCCTTGCTCGGGAGCTTTTCGGAAGATGTAAGTCACATCTCAGTGTATGAACTTGTAGATAAGGTCGGGAAGCATTCCGGGCTTCTCGTCCGTGATGTGAAGTGAAGCCAGGATCTCATTGCATGCGGGCGCCATCTTCATCACGTCTGATGTGTAGAGAGTGGCCAGCAGGTCGCCGTGGGAAACACGCTGTCCGAGGGAAACGTGCAGGATATAGCCGGCACCAAGGTCAGGCACGTCCTCTTTCGTCGTACGGCCCGCACCGAGTATGCATGACGCCATCCCCAGACCTTCAGTGTCTGCGGATCCGATATATCCGTCCACGGGGGAACGGAGCTCGAATCTGTGGGGAGACAGGGGCAGCTGCCTTTTGTCGACCGCTTCGGGATCTCCGCCCTGGGCCCCTATCCACTGCAGGAATTTCTCATAGGTCCTGCCGGAGTCTATTGTCTCGTTCACGAGTTTTCTCGACTCGTCGATCCCGGTGCCGGTGGCAACGGAATACAGATGGGACGCCAGTTCCGACGACACGTAGCGCGCGTCGGATCTCTCCCCGTCGCGGAGGATATCAACGGCCTCGAGTATCTCGAGTGAGTTGCCTATCTTTCTTCCGAGGGGGTATTCCATGGAAGTCACCAGGGCTCCCATGTTCCTTCCGGCGTTCTTTCCTAGCTTAACCATGAGCTCTGCCAGCTCCGCCGCGTTCTCTTTGGTCTTCATGAAAGCGCCGCTGCCGTACTTCACGTCGAGCAGGATGCTTTCCGCGCCGGCGGCGAGTTTCTTCGACATGATGCTGGATGCGATCAGCGGGACCGCGTCGATGGTCGCCGTCACGTCCCTGAGGGCGTACATCTTCTTGTCTGCGGGGGCGAGGTCAGCGGTCTGGCCGATCACGGCGATCCCTATCTCCCGGACCTGGTCAAGAAAAGCTTCCATGGAAAGGGAAGTGTTGAATCCGGGGATGGACTCAAGCTTGTCGACCGTTCCTCCGGTATGTCCCAGCCCTCGTCCGGACATCTTCGCGACGTTCAGTCCGAGGGCAGCCAGGGTCGGAGTGACCACCAGAGACGTCATGTCTCCCACTCCGCCGGTGCTGTGCTTGTCCACGGTGTTCCTGAGGGATGACAGGTCAAGGGTGTCTCCGGAATGCATCATGTGATAGGTGAGCGATGTGCATTCCTCTTCATCCATGCCGTTGCAGCATACGGCCATGAGCAGCGCGGATGCCTGATAGTCCGGTATGGAACCGTCGGTATATCCCCTGACGAAAAAGGCTATCTCTTCGTCATTCAGCTTGCAGCCGTGCCGCTTTTTCGCGATTATATCGTACATCCTCATATCCGGACACCTCAAAAGTCAAGATCAGTTTTCGAAAAAGAACAGGGCAGGATCTCCGCGAGAGTTTTCTTCAGCTGTTTTCTGCCGTCATAGAGTATTATCTCGAAATCATCGTCGCAGAACTCGCGCATGACCTGTCTGCAGATGCCGCAGGGATACGCATAGCCTTTCAGCTTGTCTCCGGATCCGCCCACGATGGCGATCCTCGAGAACTCCCTGACGCCGTCGGCGACCGCGGAAAAGATGGCGTTCCTTTCGGCGCATATCCCGGCGGGGTACACGGCGTTCTCCACGTTGCATCCGAGGTAGACCTTCCCGTTCTTCGCGAGAAGCGCGGCGCCTACCCTGTATCCCGAGTATCCGGCGTAGGCTTTTTCCCTTGCTTCAGCGGCAAGCTTGATAAGATCACTTGCTTTCATCATCTTCCACCGTTGTTTCTTCAGTCACTTCGCCTGTTCCGGTTTTTCCGGCATCAGCGGCGTCTTCTTCAGTCTTTTCTTCCTCTTCTTCTTCTTCTTCTTCTTCGGTCTTTTCGTACAGCGCTGCAAGGACGTCGGCCCGCTTGATCTTCATCAAATCTTCTCTTGAGACCTCTTCCATCTCGGCGATACGGTTCGCCTGCTCGGTCAGGAGCTTCTCAAAGGTGTTCCTGACGCCTCTTGCGTTTCCGAAGTCGGACGCGTATTCGCCGACTGCCTCGAAATACTCCTTCAGCTCTTTTTCAGCGTCCTCTTCCAGTTCGTAGCAGCTTTTCTTGCAGTTGAGCTTGAAGATGCCGAACATCTCTTCCGATGTGTAATCAGCGAAATCGATGTACTTGTTGAAACGGGATCTGAGACCCGGATTGGAGTTGACGAATTCCTCCATCAGCTCTGTATATCCGGCCACTATGACCACTATGTCGTCCCTGTGGTCCTCCATGTATTTGAGCACCGTGTCGACGGCCTCATAGCCGAAGTCGTTCTCGCTCTTTGAGGTGAGGGAATACGCTTCGTCTATGAACAGCACGCTTCCGAGGGCCGATTCAAGCACTTTCGAAGTCTTGATGGCGGTCTGGCCTATATATCCGGCCACCAGTCCGCTCCGGTCCACTTCCACCAGATCCCCCTTGGACAGAAGTCCCAGGGAGTGGTATACCCTTGCCATGAACCTGGCTATCATGGTCTTGCCGGTCCCGGGGTTGCCGGAGAACACCATGTGCAGGGACATGTCGGCGATGGGCAGGTCGTGCTCCTTCCTGAGCTTGTACACCGTCGCCATGTTGATGAGGTTCTTTACTTCCTTCTTGACTTCGCCGAGCCCTATGTATGAATCCAGCTCCGCCTTCAGATCCGCCATGTCTTCCTTCGGGGGAGCGTCGTCCTTCTTTTCAGTGACGGAACCGCCGGCTCCTCCGTCGGATGCCTTCGTCAGGTCATCGCCGTTATCAACCGTCGCGTTTTCTGAACCTCCCGATACCGGGTTCTGGGGAAAGTCCATGATGGGCTTTATCTCAAAAGGATCACTGTCCTTTTTCTCGGCTTCTCTCCTGGGACCCCAGATGTCGTCGCTGAGGCGGCGGATATTGTTCTCGGTCATCTTTCTGATGAGGTCCAGCTGCATAGAGATTATTTCATCTTTTCTGTCTGCCATTATTTCACAACGCCTTTTTTAAGAATTATGTTCGCGTAGATCGCGCCTTCTCCCGTCACCACCACGGCGTAGGACTTGCGTGCTCTTTCATAGAATTCGAATCTTTCAAGAAAAACAGGTTCCCTGTCGGTGTGTTTTGCCACGATCCTGCGGTATTCGTCCCAGATCGGTATGTCGAGATCCCTGTCCGACTCGGTCTTGTCCATCAGATAGACGTTGTTGTCGTACGAGTCGAGAGGGAAGAGCTGCAGTACGGCGTCGAGCAGTTCCGGGACTCCGCATGCGTCGGAGCGCACCACTGTCCTGCCGATGCTGTTGCCCGGGAAGTTGCCGTCCGAAAGGACGATCTCATCTCCGTGGCCCATCTCACAGAGGATCTTCAGAAGTTCTGGGGTAATGATTTTCGGAACACCTTTAAGCATATTCAAATTCTCCAATCTGCGCGTGCGCATAAATTAACAGATATATTGTACCACATAATGAATGCGAAAAAAAGGCACAGAGAATGTATTTTCACTCCGGCCCGCCGATGTTTTTCTGAATATGCCAAAAAATGACGCAAAATCCCCTGCCGTATCTGCCAATTAACCATTGCCTCGCTGCTGCCGTATTTGCTATACTCATGGAAAAGGTACATACACGGGGGAACTGTTTTGATAGTAACTGAGATAAAAAACGCGGATGTGTATTTCGGAAACGGAGCGCTTGACGAGGCGGAACAGAAGATATGCGGCCTTGGCGGAAAGGCGCTGGTGGTGTCGGGCGCCCATGCCGCTGACATATCCGGCGCATACCGGGACATATGCATCCTTCTTGAAAAGCACGGTATAGGGCATGCGAGGTACGCGCAGATCAGGGAGAACCCGTCCGTCACTTCATGCTATGAAGGCGCCGCTCTGGGACGTGAGGAAGACTGCGATTTCGTCATCGCGGTCGGCGGAGGCTCCGCCATGGACGCGGGAAAGGCCGCGGCGTTCTATCTCACGAATCCGGAAGCGGGAAAAGAGGACATCTTTCATATTACGGAAGATATGAACAGACCCGCTCCCCTCGTGGCCGTACCAACTACAGCGGGGACCGGCAGCGAGGCCAACAGGTACTCGGTGCTCACCGAGGACGGCGGCCTGAAAAAGCATACGTACAAGAGCAGCCTGTCATATCCGGACATATCCGCCGTATGCCCGAAGTACACATATTCGCTTCCGGAGCAGTACACGCTGTCGACGGCGCTTGACGCTTTCGCCCATTCCATCGAGTCGTATCTTTCACCGAAGTCGACGGATCATTCGAGAAAGCTCGCATCGGAAGCCGCAGGTCTCATCTGGAACATACTGAAGCGGGAGAAGGCACCTCTCGATATCGATGAGGGAGGCAGGGAAGACCTGTCCAAGGCTGCCATGCTGGCCGGAGCGGCAATAGATGTGACCGGCACCGGCTTCCCCCATCCCATGGGATACGGGCTGACTCTCGGATACGGTGTCCCCCACGGCAGCGCATGCGCGGTCTTCGAGGACGCGTATATCAGATACAATATGATAACAGCGGAAGGCCGCAGACTGATTGCCGGATTCTGCGGAGGCCTTGAAGTCTCTCCCGAAGAGCTCGGCGCAAAGCTCGTCGCCCTCAGCGGGGTCAGGATGCATATATCCAGGGAGAAGGCGGAGGAGCTGATCTCGAGGGTCGAGAATGCTTCGAATTTCAGCAACAGCCCGTACATACTGTCACGCGGAGAGATGCTTGATATATTTAAAAGGCAGTTTAAAAATTAATAAGGCAAAAGGAAAGCGGGGATGACTCCCCGCTCGGTCTTTTTTCCGGTCTATTCTACGTCAAGCCATACCTTCAGTGCGGTCTCGCCCCGGTTGGCCAGCGCGTGGTACGGAATGAACTTTATCTTCACTTCTTCGGTCCTTCTGGGAACGAATCCCGTGTACAGCCCTTCATCCGGAACGGCTCTTGCGCCCGAGCACTGGAGCATTGGCAGCGAGAGCTCTTCGTCAAGAACGGTTATCCTGGATGACGGATCCACCAGCAGACAGTCCAGGCTGCCGCCGTTGTCTGTGCCCTCGGCGCAGTAGACCACCGGGCCTCTCATGAGAGCGGCCTTGTTCACGTTGTCGCGCACTCTGGGATCGCATCTGACGAACCCGGCTTCCATGCCGAAGTCTAGGGTGCAGGGCCTGTTGGCCGTGAGCTTCAGCCTCATATACCCGTCCCTGTCCTTGATGTCACCGTAGAACCGGCTCCACCAGGGCACTCTTACCGCGAGGGCCACGTCCACGGGGCTCTCGAGAGTGACTCTGCCGGATCTCGGGTAGTCAGTCTTCTGGGTGATCTTAACCCTGCCTGAGGGAAGGTCAATGTCAGCCTCGCTGCTCATGAACTGCTGGACGTAAACGGTGTTCCCGTTGACGGAATACGCCAGATCTCCTATGGAGGCAAAGAACCTTGCCACATTGGGAGGGCAGCAGCTGCATTCGAACAGAGGCGGTCTCTGGGTGAGGGAGTAGGTCATATTGTGCAGATCAGAGTCACCGGGCCTTATCTCAAGTGGATTCGCGTAGAAGAACGTGCTTCCGTCAAGGCTTACGCCGCTGAGAGCTCCGTTGTATATGATCCGTTCTATAACGTCTGCATAGCGCGAGTTCGTATCGATCTCCTGCATCCTTTCAAGGAAGAAGACGAGCCCGATGGCCGCGCAGGTCTCCGCGTACGCGTTGAGGTTCGGAAGATAGAAGGGGTATCCGAACGACTCCCCGTTGGAGTTGGAGCCTATGCCGCCGGTCACGTACATTTTCTCTTCCATTATGCTGCGGTACAGCCTGAGGCATGCTTCCTTCAGTCCCTCATCGGAGTCTATCCTCGCAAGATCCGCCATGGCGGAGTACAGATATACGGCCCGGACGGCGTGACCGCCGGCTTCCGTGAACTCCCTGACGGGGACATGGCTTTGGGTATAGTGCCTGTATTCCTTCAGATCCTCGGTGCCTCTCGTGTTTATGAAGAACCTGGCCAGATCCAGATACTTCTCCCGTCCGGTCTCCTCGTACATCTTTACCAGGGCCAGCTCTATCTCCTCGTGGCCGGGAGTGAGGAATCCCGTGGACTTCTCTTCCACGAAACGCCTGTAGATATAGTCGGCGTATTTTTCCATCAGCCGCAGGAACTTGTCCTTTCCCGTGGCTTTTTTGTATGCCACTGCCGCTTCCATCAGATGGCCCGCGCAGTAGAGCTCGTGCTTCATCCTGTCCGTGAAACGGTTTTCAGGTTCCACGGTCAGAAAGTATATGTTGAAATATCCGTCGGGATCCGCATGCTCCTCTATCTGATCCACCAGCCAGTCTATCCTGTCCTCGAGATCCTTTGAGGGCCCTTTTTCAAGACAGTATGCCGCGGCTTCGATCCACTTCGCCACGTCGGAGTCCCAGAAATAATGGGCTCTGGTGCCCTCACCGGTCTCTCTGTCGTAGTCGCACCTGAAGGCGTCTATCCGTCCGGTCTCCCTGAATCTGTCATATACGCATTCCAGGGTGGTGTTCCTGTTTATATCCCATCTGTTTTTCCAGAACCCGTCTTTGAGTTCCACGTTTCTGAAGCTGATGTTTCTCAATGTCTTCCTCCGTTGTCTGAAAAAAGCAGATGATCACGCATCTGCTTTCTCGATATCATTCATCCGTTCCCGAACTGTCCTTTACGGTTATGTTCTCGGACGCCGTATATGTCACGTTCGCCAGGTCCGCGACTTTCTCCTGGGCCTTTTCCATGAGGATCGCGTCCATTATCTTGTCCTTACCGTATTTCGCTTCGAGGGCTTCCACGCTGTCGATGGCATATCTCTTAGCGAACAGGGGGGCTCTCTCGGCGTAATCCTCTTCAGTCACGGTTATGCCTTCACGCTTTGCGATCTCGTGGCTGATCATGTCCTCTTTGACCGTTGTCTCCGCTTCCTCGCGGATGCTCTCGAGGAGCTCCTCCTCCGTCATGTTGTAGTATGCCAGCGCGAACTGGGACATGGTGAGGGAAGCGCTCTCGTAGAAGTTCTTCATGGACGAGAGGATGGAGTCGTATTTCGCCTTGACTTCGGCCTGAGGGTATTTCTTCACAGTGGTGCTGTCGCATACCTTGGTCCAGATCTGGGCGAGCACGGTCGTGTAGAAGGTACTGCTGTAGTTTTTCCTCATCTCTTCCTTCAGGTGTTCCTCGTAGGCTTCGGTCGAGTCATATCCGAGATATGCCTTTACGAACTCGTCCGTATACAGTGGAGGCTCCTGGGCGTTGACGGAATTGATGGTTATATCGTAATGCACGGTCTTGCCGCGGAGGGCTTCAAGCTCGGCCTGGGAATCGGGGACGGTGATCTCGAAGGAGAACTTGTCTCCCTTCTTGTGACCGATGAGCCGGTTCTCGAATTCCTCTCCGACCTCTCCTCCGCCGATGGTGACAGGATGGTTGGTGGCGGAAGTTCCGCCGTAGATTACCCCGTCGATCCTTCCTATGGAATCGATGTAGACCACGTCGCCAAGCTGTGACTCCCTGTCCACTTCTACTTTCCTCGAGTACTGGTACAGGGAAGCCTGTATCTGGAGCTGTATCGCAGCGTCCTCGTCCACATCGTAGGTGGCTGCGACTGCTTCGAGTCCCTTGTATTCGCCGAGGTCTATGTAATCGTTCAGATCGTAGTCGTAGAACCCGGCCGGTTTGCTCTGGCATGATACCATGATCCCCGAGAGAAGGACGAGGCACAGTAAGAGCGGTAATAGTCTTTTCATTTGATACTCCCTTTTCCGGCTGATCCCGGAGCTGTATATATCATTCGTTTTCATTCTTTCACAACGGAGATATGTTACCACAACGGAGCGTTTTTTTCAAGTGGCGAACGATGAAAAGCGGATGAAAAGCATGTGAAAAGCGGGTGAAAAAGCCGGCCGTACTTGCCATGTGAGCCGGATTGTGATATATTTCGCTGTGAAGAAAAATCGGAGGCGCATATATGTTCGATCTGTTCTGCGACATGTGGAGGGAGCCGGGCGCCGCCTGCTCGCCCTTCGCTGTCTTCAATATACGCGGGGACGAAGAGCCCGATCTGCTCTCGAAGAGGCTGAACCGGCTGTACAGGGCCGGGATCGGAGGGATTGTCATAAGGTACGGAGGCGTCCTCGACGGGACGTATTTCAGCCTTCTTGACCGGCTCCTCGAAAAAGCCGGCAACAGGGGCATGTCAGTCATAATAGAGGCAGATACCGGACCGGCCGCGTCCGTCTGCCACGGAATGGGCTGGCTGTGCGGGCAGGGGGATCCGGAAGCATCTCCAGCTTTCCGGATCTTCAGGAAGATGGAAAAAGGGAAGACATCCGGGGTATCGGCCTGCGCCGGTGTAGGGCTGGAAGCCTATGAAATCGGGTATGTGAACACGCCGGGAACGCCGGACAGGTTCGACGGAGGTTATGCCGGGGCGGTGATCTCCGGAATACTCGAGAAGTATTCCGAAAACTGCGGAAAGCATTTCGGGAACACGGTCATCGGATTCATGTTCAGAAGGATAGGCTCCGACTGCAGTTTCCCGCGGGATGACGGGCTCGTGCCCTGGAACGGCAACATCTGCGAAGAGTTTCTCTCGGAAGGCGGGGACCTCGAGATGCTGCTTTCCCTCGTGGAGGAGCCCCTGGTAAAGAAAGTGAGAAGGGAAGCGGAGCATCTCATGAGGAAGATCCTGTGCAGGTGCTACGCGGAACATACCCTTGATCCCGTCAGGGAATGGTGCGACAGCCGGAAGGTACTGCTTTTCGCCGATCCCGCCGACCCGTACAACACGGACATCACCGGTCATCTCAGCGCTCCCGGAGCCGTCCTTTCGGACCTTCACGGAGCAAAGCTGACGGCAGACTGCGCGAGACACAGGGGGCTGCCGAGATGCTGCGGGTTCACGGATCCGTCGCAGGATCTGTGGGATATCCAGAAAGACGTTTACACGGCGGTGAGAGCCGGGTGCAACCTCCTTGTCCTCGACAATCTGTCCGATCCTTCAGCGGATCTGTTTGAAGGCGAGAGGGAAGAGGATATCCGCATCCTATCCTCGTTCATGAAGCGCATGTCCTGGCTCGCGACGTCGGGCACCGATATGCCGGAAGCGGCGGTGCTGTGCTCATCCGGAAATGTCCCGTTGAGACAGGCGGAGGAGCTCATGAAGGCGGGATACGCGTTCAACTACCTGACGGCTGAAGACTTCATGGAAAAAGCTCATGTCCACGGGGATGAGATACATATAGACCGGTACGAATACTCAACGGTCCTCGTTGATAACGGTATGAGGATCGACAGCAGGATACTGTCAAAGCTGGGCGGATTCATTTCGGAGGGAGGCACATGCCACCGGAACAGCGCTTTTGCCGGGACCGTGCTTGCCGGTGCCGGGTCCTGCGGTTTCAGGCCGTCCGGCGGAACGTCCCCGTATACGGTCCGCTACAGAAAGAGCGGCTGCGAATTCGTCATATTCATAAACACCGGCGACGTGCCGGTGCCGGGAAGTTACGTTACGGAGAACAACGGGAGGGGAAAATGGCTGGATCCCGTGACAGGTGATATCAGGGATGCCGTCTGCAGCATGGCTGACAGCGGATTCGCGTACACCGTGAACATACCTTCAGGCGGGTGTGCGGTACTGGGGTTCGATCCGGGGGCGCTGCCTGTGACGGGAGAGGAGGCTCGCGGTCCCGGTCTGGTCTCGTCTGAAGCCGTAAGTCCGGCAAAAAACAACTTTACGGCGGATCATGGATTCTCCAAAGCGGTGTTTTCGGCCGAAAAGATACGGGGATTCACCCGGGTGCTCGTGAACGGCAGGGAGACCGGCGTGCTGGCTCTGAGGCCTTACACTGCAGACATCTCTGAAATGACGGCGGACGGCATGAACGTCGTCGAAGCCGACAGATGGCCGGACGGCGCCGCCGTCAGGCTCTACATATAACATAAGGGCTGCAGCATGATTGCCGCAGCCCTGTGATTTGTGGCGCGATGTTATTCAGCCTCTTCAGTCTTCTCTTCTTCAGCCGGAATGTGATCCTCGGCCGGAACGGTCTCCTCCGCTTCTGCGGGTTCCACGGCAGCTTCGGGTTCCGCGGGTTCTTCCGGCACGTCAGCGCCGGTGGCGTTCTGCTCATCCGCGGCGGCATCCTCGGCCAGTTTAGCCCTGAACGCGGCACGCCTCTCGGCTGCTTCCGCAGCGCGTTTCGCGAGCTCCTTCTTCCTTGTCACGATGGCACGGGAGATCTGGTCGGTGTAGGTGTCGATGTCGGCGCCGTAGTCGACGCACATCCTGAGAGCAGGCTCACCTTCCATCTTGTTGATGCTGAACACGTAGTATTTTACGGAGACGGGCTTTCTGCCCTTGTCATAGTTGAAGGTCTTCTCTTCGATGGTTGCGTCCTTCAGATCGTTGAAGAAGAAGGACTCGGCCACTGTCTCGTCTATCGACTCGTCTATGAGGGAGAATCTCCTGCGGTAGACGTAGATCTTCTCGCTTGTGAATATGACGTTGCATCCGCAGAAATAGTTGGTCCTGTTGACGCCGTCGTTTCCCTTCTTGTAATACAGAGGCTCTTCCGTTGCTTCGAAATCGTACCCGCGGATGTTCATTGGCTTCAGCATCCTGAGAAAGTTCTTTTCGAACACTTCGAATTTCTTCTCGGCCTGCTCCTGAAGATCCTTTGTCCTCTCGGAGATATTGAATTCTATGTCGGTGTCGTTCGATTTGCCGCCCGTACCGAGTATGGCCACCGCAACACCGACAATTATGGTGATAATCGCGGCGAATGTGATGTCCTTGATGCCCAGTATGAGCATGATGACTCCCACAGCGACTATGGCCCATCCTATTATGGCCAGGACCGAGATCGGCGGCGCGGTGAAGTATTTGAGATTTCTCTTGGTTTCCATAAAACAACTCCCGTGAAGAAATAGGGAAAACGTACGCTCCCGATGATGGATACATGATAGCACAAATGAAAAACAGTGTCAACAAAATGGGACGATAAAATCGTTGTGCAATTGTATCCATGTTCGTTCAGACTATTGCAAGAGACCGCATAAAATGATATTATCTTAAGAGATACAGAAAGAACCGAGGAAGAGATGCATATACTCGACTTTATCCGCTGTCCCGTATGCGGGGAAAGGCTGCATCCGACGGAGGGCAGCATCCTCTGCCCGAACGGCCATACATATGACATAGCCCGGCAGGGATACGTGAATTTCCTGCCGCCCGGGAAGGCCTCCAATCCGAGAAGCGGGGATGACCGCGGGATGCTGGAGGCCAGGAGAAGGTTCCTGTCAAAGGGATACTACGACAGATTCGACGATACCGTTTCAGACCTGGTATGCCGCAGAGACGCCGAAGGGACCGTGCTCATGGATCTTGGCTGCGGAGACGGATACCACACGGTGAGGACCGTCCGGGAAATATTCGGACATACGGGCCGGGGCGTGATGGCTCTTGGATTCGATGCATCGAAGAACGGAGCCGTGATGGCCTGCAGGCTGGCGGAGGACGCGGGGCTCCATTCGAGAGGTCTGTTCACAGGACCGGATGCCGAAGGGCCGGAAGCCCATTTTCTTCCCGCGAACATCTTCCGCCTCCCGGTCGCCGGACAGTGCGCCGATGCCGTCATCAGCATGTTCGCGCCGATACCCTGGGACGAGGTGCGAAGGATCCTGAAGCCCGGCGGGGAACTCATCGTCGTGTCGGCCGGAAGGGAGCATCTCATCGAGATGAGACAGGTGATCTACGAGAAGGTCGAGATAGGCGACTTCAGGCCGGAGGCCCCTTCGGGATTCGGGTGTACGGGAACGAAGGCCGACAGATATACCATAAGCGTGGGGAAAGCGGAGGATCTCGAGGATCTTCTCAAGATGACCCCTCACTATTACAGAGCCACCGGCGGGCGGAAGGAAGAACTGCGCTCACGCGGGAGCATGGATCTGACCGTAGATGTCAACTATACGGTCTTCGGATTGGATGTTTGATCATGATATTTTCAGTAGTTATACCGGTATACAACGAGATCGCGGGAGTATCCGGATGTCTTGACGAGATCACGTCAAGGTTCGACCGAGACCTTCCGGAGGGGTGCGGATACGAGATCGTCATCTCGGACGATGGATCCACCGACGGCACCGGAGAAGCGGTCGACAGGTGGATGGATTCCCATCATCCGGAAAGAGGAAAGGTCGTCTGCCATCACGAGACCGTGAATTCTGGCAAGGGGAAAGCCGTGAGACTCGGCTTCATGGATGCATCAGGGGATTACATAATGTTCACCGACTGCGACCTGGCGTACGGGTGCGACACGATCATTTCCATGTTCGGCAGGATGGCGGAGAGCGGTTACGACATACTGATCGGTTCCCGCGCCATCGCGAAGGACGGGTATGAGGGATACGGATTCCTCCGCAGGACCGCATCCAAGGCGTACATGAAGCTCATAAAGGCCGTTTCGGGATTTTCCCATTCCGATTCCCAGTGCGGGCTGAAACTGTTCCGGGCGGAGTGCGGAAAGAAGATATTCTCCATGTGTACGGTGGACCGGTGGGCCTTCGATTTCGAGGTGCTCATGATTGCTGACAGGATGAAGCTGGCTGTGGGCGAGTACCCGGTAAAGGTGCTCAATCACGGGGAATCAAAGATCAGACTCGTGTCCGACAGCGTGAAGATGCTGAACGACCTGCGCAAGATCAAAAAGAGAGTTGCAAAACTGGATATATGAGGCAAGGAAGGGAGGCCCGCAAAATGAGGACGAAAAGGATCATCACATCGGCTCTGGCTCTCATCCTGGCCTCTTTTTTCTGTTCCTGCGGGATAGTGAGCGTCACCGACCTGACACCGGACGAGACCGGGCCCGCGGTCACAGACGTTTCCGACACCCGGGAATATGTTTTTTCAGAATTTGAGATAAGCGGGTCTGACGTTTTCAGCCCGGAGGAAGGGCTTCCCGCAATGGATCTGAGAGGGGACGTGTTCACGGTGATCTCCGCCGTCCCGGCCGTGGCGGATCCCGACGATCTGTCCTCGGTGATGTCGAAAGCCAGGTTCCTTGCGTACAGGTCTGCCGAGAACATGACGAACTCAAAGATCGTCTCTTTCTGCGAAGACTTCGGCACCATTCACGAAAGCCTGATGAACGACCTGAAAACGGGCCTGCCTTACTGTGACCTTCTCATAGTGCCTTCAGACCGGATACTTCTGATGAAGGCCGACGGACTTCTTGCTGATGTCAGAGGGACAGAGTTTTCAGAAAAGGATTACGGATGCCTGTATCGTCAGTCCGCCTGCGCCGCGGGAGGTGCCGGCGGAATATACGGGATCTCGGGATCGGCTCTTGTGGAACCCGGGGAGATCCCTGCCGTGTTCATCAACGAAGAGCTGGTCTCGAAGGGAACCGGGGAGATCTATCGGATGGTCGCTGACCGGTCATGGACCTGGGATGAGTTCATATCCCTCATGGAGGAGACGGAACGGGGCGAGTATACGACCCCGTATTCCCGTGACTATATATACAGCCTGGCGTTCATATCGTCCGGCAACTCGTATATCACGTTTCCGGACAGCGGAAAGGCAGAGGCCGGTTTCAGCCGGGAATCCCTTTCGGACACTGTCAGAACGATCCGGAAACTGTATAAGACCAAGCATTACGGGAACAGCACATCCTCATTCTACAGCGGGAAGACGGCCTTTATGATCGATGCCCTTTCCTGCGCGGAAAACGACGGCATGACCGGACTGCCGTGGGCCGTGGTCCCGATGCCCCTTGAGACGGAAGGCGGCGAATACAGGACTCTCATGAAGAGGGAAACGCCTGTGTTCGCGGTCCCATCATTCGGCTGCGACCAGGAAAGATCCGCCGGTATGATGGTATGCATATGCGCGGCGGCTGAAGAGAACGTGTTCAGCAGGTACATGGAATACCTCACGGCCGGATACGTGAGGGAGAACGCAGCCATCGGCAGCATAGAGCTGATACTGAGATCCCCGGCTTTCGACTTCGCGGAAGTGAACGGGGAGAACATCCCCGAGGTAGGGGATGCCACATACCGTCTGATCCAGGGTTCGGTCTGGACAGACGGCTGGTACAAGAATCTGAAGGAGCTGGCAAAGAAAGCCGGTGAGGCAATAGAAAAGGGCGTCAGCCCCACAAAGACGCCCGAAGAAACGGAGAACACGGAAAAATAGGCTATGCGTCATCTGCTGGAGCATCTCAGAAAGTACAGAAAAGAATCCGTTATGGCTCCGCTGTTCAAGCTTCTGGAAGCCCTGATGGAGTTATATGTACCCGTCGTGGTGGCCGATATCATCGATAACGGCATCGCGGCACAGAACCGGGAATATGTCATATCCCGGTTTTTGGTGCTGCTCGCCCTTGCCGCGGCAGGGGCCGCTTTTGCGCTGACTGCCCAGTATTTCGCTGCGAAGGCAGCTGTGGGATGCGCCGGGGAGATAAGAGTCTCCCTGTTCGACAAGGTCAACCGGATTGCGTTCGCAGACATCGACCGGATAGGGACCTCGTCCCTCATTACAAGGCTCACGGGCGACTCTAATCTCGTGCAGAACGGGATAAACCTGTTCCTGAGGCTGGTCATGAGATCCCCCTTCGTGGTCATAGGCGCCCTGATCATGGCGTTTACCGTGAACAAAAAAGCGTCCCTGATATTCGCGGCCGCAATAGTCGTGCTCTTCGCCGTCGTGTTCGCCATACTTCTGGTCCCGGTCAGGACATACAGGAAGGTGCAGGGAAAGACGGACGAGCTGACGGAGACCGTGCGGGAGAACCTCATCGGCTCCCGCGTCATCAGGGCATACAGCATGTCGGAAAAGGAGAGGGAGAAATTCAGATCCGCCAACGAAAAGCTCAGCTTCATCCAGAAGGCAGCGGGACGCATATCGTCTCTGATGAATCCCCTGACCATTCTTATCATCAACACTGCCGTGATAGTGCTGCTCCATGTCTCCGGAAAACTCGTGAACACGGGAGAGCTCACGACAGGCCAGGCGGTGGCCCTTTACAACTACATGGGCCAGATACTGGTGGAACTCCTGAAACTGGCGAATCTGGTGGTGACGCTTTCAAAGGCGTCGGCTTCCATGAAGAGGATAGGGGAGATCCTGGATACGGAACCTTCCATGACATATCCGGAGACTTCCGGAGAACCTTCCGAAGGGGCGCCGGCTGTTGAATTCAGGAACGTCACCCTGAGATACAACCCGCAGTCTGACGCCGCACTGTCTGACATATCTTTCTCGGTGAACAGGGGAGACACTCTCGGTATCATCGGGGGCACCGGCTCGGGGAAGACTTCCGTGCTGAGCCTGATACTCAGGTTCTATGACGCCACGTCGGGGACCGTGCTGGTGGACGGTGTGGACGTGAGAGACTATACCGCGAAGGACCTGAGGTCGAAGATCGGCTACGTGCTCCAGAGAGCCACGCTTTTCAAGGGCACCTTAAGGAGCAACCTGACCTTCGGAAACAGGGCTGCTGACGACGGTCTGATCGGCAGTTCCGTAAGGACCGCGCAGGCGGAAAATGTCATCACATCCAGACAGGACGGACTGGGATCGGAAGTCGAACAGAACGGAAAGAACTTCTCGGGCGGACAGCGCCAGAGGCTCACGATCGCGAGAGCCCTGGTGAAAAAGCCTGAGATACTCATACTTGACGACAGCTCGTCGGCCCTGGACTACGCCACTGACGCGGCCCTTAGGAAAAGCATCTCTGAACTCGAATACAGGCCCACGTCCATCATAGTGTCCCAGAGGATCGTTTCGGTCATGAATTCCGATCTGATCCTGGTGCTGGATGAGGGAAGAATCGCGGGGCTCGGGCGGCACGAAGACCTGCTCGAGAGCTGCGGCATATACCGTGAGATATACATATCACAGTACGGCTCTGTCGGCGCCGGGAAAGGCGGTGCCGTATGAGAAGACTCAGATCCGGAAAAGGAACGGTAAGTCGGCTTGCCGGATATCTGAAGAGATATACCGTCCTCATTTTGCTCGAGGTGCTCCTCGCGGGCGCCATCACAGCATTCACCCTGTTCATCCCGGTGCTGTGCGGAAAAGTAATAGACTGCATGACAGGGCCCGGAAAGGTGGATTTTGACCTGATAGCGAGATACCTGGTTTATATGGCCGTGTGCGTACTGGGCTCGGGGATCCTGCAGTGGATATCCGATCTCATATCAAACCATATCTCGTTTTCCGTATCGAAGGATCTGAGAAACGACGCCATGGAGACTGTCTCCAGGCTGCCTCTCTCCTATATCGATTCCCACAAGTACGGAGAGGTCGTCAGCCGCGTCATCAGCGACGTGGACCAGCTGACGGACGGGCTCATACTGGGCCTGAGCCAGTTCTTCCAGAGCGTGTTCACCATCGTCGGCACCCTTGTGCTGATGATATCAATCAGCCCGTATACCGCTCTCATAGTCGTGCTCCTCACACCGGTGTCCCTGATCGTGGCCGCGTTCCTCGCGAAGAGGACCCACAGGCTGTTCAGGATCCAGGCTGAGAGCAGGGAGGAACTGGCCGGTTACGTCAATGAGATGGTGTCCGGGCAGCAGACCATAAGGGCGTTCTGCAATGAGGACGAATCCGTCGGGAACTTCAGCAGGATAAACGGGGATCACATGAAGAAATCCCTCAGGGCGATCTTCTTCTCATCCATAACGAATCCCACGACAAGACTCGTGAACAATATAATCTACGCTCTTGTGTGCCTGGCCGGCGGCCTTTCGGTCATCGACGGCGGCCTTACTGTCGGCGCACTTTCCAGTGCGCTGGCGTTTGCAGGCAAGTACGCAAAGCCCTTCAATGAGATCTCGGGGGTCGTAACCGAGCTTCAGAACGCGCTGGCGTGTTCCGAAAGAGTGTTCGAACTCATAGACGAAAAGCGTTATCCCGCCGATCCGGAAGAGCCGGCGGAAATCGGCATGCCCGAGGGCGATATACGTTTTGACAGTGTGGATTTCTCATATACGCCCGACAGGCCTCTCATAGAGGACTTCAGTCTGGATGTTGCAAAAGGGGAGCATGTTGCCATCGTCGGCCCCACGGGGGCGGGCAAGACCACTCTAGTGAATCTGCTGATGAGGTTCTATGAACTTGGTTCCGGGACCATATACATCGACGGCACGGACTCCGCTGACATAAGGCGGGACGCCATCGGAAAAATATTCGGCATGGTGCTTCAGGACACCTGGATCATGCACGGCACCATCAGGGAAAACATACTGATGGGCAGGGAAGCCACCGACGAAGAGGTGGAAAAGGCTGCAAAACTCGCCCATGCCCACGGGTTCATCATGAAGACAGCCCGGGGATACGATACCGTGATCAGCGACGAGGACGGTATGCTGTCCCAGGGCCAGAGACAGCTCATATGCATCGCCCGGGTGTTCCTGAAGATCCCTCCGGTGCTGATCCTTGATGAGGCCACGTCCTCCATAGACACGAGGACGGAACTCAGGATCCAGGACGCCTTCAACAGGCTCACCGAAGGAAGGACCAGCTTCGTGATAGCCCACAGGCTCACCACCATACGGGACGCGGACCGGATTCTGGTGATGAACGACGGACACATCGTCGAGTCCGGCAGGCATGACGAACTTCTCGAAAAGGACGGCTTCTACAGGGAACTGTGGGACAGCCGGTTCAGATAGGCAGCAAAAAAGCGGATCGCGATCGATCCGCTCTTTTCGGTTTTTCTCACATTATTTGTCAGCGTCCTCAGCATGAACGTCTACACTGCGGATTGCTGAACGAAGCACTCTGACCTTGTTGCGCTCGCTGCTGGTTTCGAGGAGCACGGTCTCATCCTTTATGGAAACGATCTTTCCGATGATACCGCCGATGGTGGTAACTTCGTCACCGACCTGGAGGCTGTTTCTCATGTTGGCTGTCTCTTTTTCCTGTTTCTTCTGGGGACGGTACATAAGGAAGTAGAAGATAGCAACTACTGCGACCAGCATCAGGATGGTGGGGAGTATCTGCAGTACCGGGCTTACGGTCTGTTCAGTTTCAGCAGCTGCATCAGCTGCGGCTGTCAGGAATAGTCTCATTTATGTTCTCCTTAGGGTGAATTGTTTTTTGCTGAACCAATTATACATTAACGGACGGCAAAGTGCAACAGAAAAAGCAAAATTGCCCGTTGACAATGCTTTTGCTTGCCTCTATACTTAAAGTACAGAAACTACAGGGGGCTTTTTATCATGAATTCAAAAGCAGTATCCGCACTGAAGAACTACTGGTTCGTGGGCATCATATTCATTGCGCTGGGGATAGTAATGATCGTCTGGCCCAATATCACCCCCATGGCGCTGTGCATCACGATAGCAGTGCTGCTCATGGTGATGGGCCTGTACAACGTGGTCCATTTCTTTACGGTGGACAAGGAAGAGCACAAGGTCCTGGACCTGCTTCTCGGCATTCTGGCCATTGCAGGCGGGGTCATCATCCTGGTAAGGCGGGACTTTTTCATACAGTCGTTCCAGATCGTGTCATCGGTGGTGATGCTGTACGGCGTGATCCTCATGTTCATAAACGCAGTCAGGCTCAGGAAAGAGAAAGGTGTGTTCTTCATCCTTTCACTGGTTTTCGGTATCCTTACTCTCCTGTTCGCCGTCGCCCTGATCCTCATACCCATTTTTGATTCCCAGAGCCACATTTCAGACTACTTCACTATCGTGCACGCAGTCGGGCTCATAGTCGAGGGGCTTGCAATGATCATAGTTCTGAGAAAGATACAGGTCAGCAAGAAGGAAGAAAAAGCTCTTGTGCCGGAGAAAGCACCTGAAGGGCCGGAAGTGCAGGAGCAGGAAAAAACGGAAAAATAAGAGAGAAATAATAATTACTGCCGGGATGCAGCATGGGTTTGCTGATCCCGGCAGTTTTCTGTTTGTCTGTTATAGCTTCGGATATCATTCCTCTTCAAGGAGAGCTACGAAATCGTAAAGCACCTGTGCAAATTCTCCCCTTGTGAGGGTAGTAAGATCTGTGGTGGGCTCGATGGTCTCGTCAGTGAGCTTGGAGTACAGATCGAATACGTCTTTGGTCTTCAGCTGTCCGTCGAGCTTCATCTTGACTGAAACAAGACTGTACTGGACGAGCAGATCCTTGCAGGCCTCGGGGTCGAAGTCTCCGCCGAGGAGCACGTAAGTGGATCCCATCAGGTCCGCGTTGGTTGCCGGTTCATTTACGCCGAATTCGGTGTCGGACATCGCAGGAAGCAGACCGTTTTCGAGACAGAACTGCACTGCCTCGTAATACTCATAATCTTCATCAAAGTCGGTGAGGTCTATCTGGCTGAGGTCCACCGCATTGAAGGGGTTCATTATGAGGTCGTACATGTCGGCATGCTCGTTGATAACGGAAGCCGGGCCTGACGTGCACCTTACGCCGTTTTCAGCCAGCTTCTTGTACATCTCGGCATATTTCTGGATATCTTCCGGGGTGACTGACTTGAGCTGTTCAAGATATTCATCCGTGGTATCCTCTTCATCGTAGATCGCATTGAGAGCCACATTTATGGCATTCGTGAGCTCACCGGCGGGAAGAGCGTAGGATGAATACGAGGACAGGATGTATCCGTCAAGTGTCTCCTGGTCGATGTCAAGTTCCGTGATATAGTCATAGAGCTTGTCATACTCGTCGAAGGTCTCCGTTATGTTGGGATCTCTGTAGGTCATTATGTATACACCGTAGTCATCCATTGCGTAGGTGCCCACGCTGTATACGCCGTACTGGTCTCTCAGTACCGGCATCAGGATCTTGTCTGTAATAAGGGACGAGATAGCTTCAAGACCACCGTCGTTTCCTTCTATCCCAAGGAGTTCGTAGTCAGGGCAGAACAGGATGTTGCACTGTGTGCTGGCTTCCACGATCAAGGCCTCGTTCTGCATCTTATACTCGAATTCATATTCCACAGGAACGATCTCTTTTGTCTCGAACTCCATCAGGAAGTCTTTCGCGAGAGGATTGTTGATCTCTATGCTGGCCTCGTTTCCTGAATACACGGACACAGCGTTCGTCCTGTTCTGGAAGTGCTGCTGGATCGCATTGAGGTTTGCGATAATGGCGTCAGGGTCTTCGGAAAGCATCGTTTCCACCGTTCCGAGGAAGTCGTACAGGTCAAGCATGTTGACACTGGCGTAGTAGCTGTAAAGCGGGGATACCGTTGCCAGTGCCCTGTAGATCAGCGCGCTGTACGGTGAATTGTTGATGGAGGACTTCAGGGAAGACTTCATTGAGGACACCTTGTCCAGAAGCTTCTCGGCATTGCCGAAACTGGTATGGAACACGATCTCTTTCATAAGGTCGTATCCTTCGTCAAGGTCGCCGTCAAGCCCGATCCATGACATTCTCAGATAGGGATGTACGTTCTTTTCCGGATCTTCGAGAAGCGAAACGTTCACTCTGAAGTTGTACAGATATCTTGTTATCAGCGTCTGGAGCTCGTCCCTTGTGTGAGCGTCAGTGTCAAGGTCTCCGACGAGGCTCGTGAACAGCCTGAACCACAGGAGCTGATCCTGCTCAAGCCCTGAAGCGTCAAAGAATATGTTGGCCTGGCCTATGCCGTCCACACCGGCTACCGCGTTGATGAAGCGGATGCCGTCTTCGTCCGTGTCATCGTATACGGTATACTCTTTCCTGTCGTTCGGCAGGGAATCGACCGTCACGGCCTGAAGCTGAGCCACATATTCGGACGCGTCGTCTACCGTGTCGTCTGTATTCGTGAATTCGATTATCTCATTGATCTCTTCTTCGGAAAGCGACTCCTTGAGAGCTGCGAGCCGGTCTTTCAGTTCCTGGTCGTTGATCTCTTTCTGCCCGGGATCCGGGGATGTGATCACGCATACGGTCAGGTCATTGTCCACGAACCACTTCTTTGCCAGCTCGGCATATTTTCCTTCCTGGTTCCATGTGTCCATCTTATCGCTGCCGTTCACATAGTCGATATATCCCCAGCAGTTTCTGGTAGAGGCGTAGTATGAGGGGAACTGGGTGAAGATGTCGTCGACAAAATCAATCCCCGTGGTCTCGCGGGCAAGCAGGTTGCCGATCGACACGGAAGCCATTATTCCGTCCAGCTGTTCCTGGGGGAACCCGTTTTCGGCTATCTCCGCCATTCCCTCATCGATGATCGTACGGAAGAGTTCCTCGTCTTCCGGATTCAGGTGAGTGCCCATGAAAACAAAAGCGTCATCAGGCCCGTCGAGCTCTATATACATACCGAATGTTCCGTGGGGGAGCTCGGCGTCGAGCCTTTTCTGGATGTTGGACGATGAGGCGTATATAAGGTCGGAAAGAGTATTGACCATTACTTCCTCTTCCGGATCGTCCTTTAGTCCCGGAAGGATGAATGCGTAATAGATCTCGGTTTCGTTCTCCGTTGGGGACTGTGCCTCCACAGGGTGTGTGAAGTATGCGGTAACGGGCCCGGAGATCCTTTCGTATCCCTCGTCCTCATGGGCAAATTCCTTCCTGTCGTATTCAGAGAAGTAACCGTCCAGGAGCTTGAAGAATTCTGAATAGTTCTCAAGGTCACCGTAGAGGTAAGCTGAGCAGTTCGACGGATGGTAATACTTGTTGTGGAAATCTCTGAGATCCTGCCATGTCATGTCGGGAATGGAGTCCGGTTCACCGCCCTGGTCATATCCTACAATGGAACCGGGGAACGCTGTCCTCAGAAAACCGTAGTAGGCTGTGCGGGAAAGGCTGGTGGCGCCGAGCATCTCTGAATATACAGTTCCTTCGATCGTCAGCTCTGAATCGGCATCAGGGAGTCTGTACCTCCACGCTTCCTGCTTGAAGATGCTCTCGTTGTCCATGATGATGGGATTGAAGCAGGAATCCGAATAGTAGTCGGCATATTTCAGGAGCTGAGCTTCTGACAGGCTGGAGATCGGGTATGATGTGTATCCTTTTCCAGTCATGGCGTTCATATAAACGTTGTATGTCTGGTATGACAGATTGAAGAACAGATCCTTTGACGGATATTTCTCCGAGCCGCAGGTGGTCGCGTGTTCAAACACGTGCGGTATACCGGTGTTGTCCTGCGCGTCCGTGAAGAATGTCAGGTCGAAGATCCTGTGGGTGTCGTCATTGGCGATATAGATCAGTTCGGCACCGGTCTTCTCATGCTCGAATCTGTATATGACAGCGCCCAGAACGGGAAAATCCACCGTCTCCTTGAGAGAAAAACCGTAAACGGTCTCGCCCTCTTCAAGGGTGTCGATGTCCTTCTGCTCATACGGGACCTCAGGGTCCGGCTCGCCGGTATCGTCGGTCTCCGGCACGTTGGTATCGGTTTCCGGAGGTTCAGTCTCGGTATCGGGGGTGTCTTTCGTGTCCTGGGTATCCTGCGTGTCAGGCGTCTGGGGCTGGTTCTGGACGCATCCCGCCAGAGCCGTGAGCGCAAACACCAGGGTGAGGATAAGCGCGATTATTCTCTTGCTCATAAAATGACTCTCCTTGTGAGTTTTTTCACAGTGAGATTATATTACACATCGCCCGTTTTTTCAAGAATCACGATGAAGATACGCAACGTCAAATTACACAATAGGAAAGCGGTGTTTTGTAGCATAATGCCGATTCGCTCCGGGCTCGATTGAATTGACAGTTACGCGATGATATAATCGAGGTGAGATAAATCAGAAAGGAAACAAACATACTATGAAAAAAGTACTGATCATACTTGTCTCGGCAGCTGTTGCGGTGTTTCTGGCCGTGACCGCTTTTGCGGCAGTCGGCACCGTGGTGGAGGCGCCGAAGACAGATAAGGCTCCCAGCATGGAAAAGATAGATGCCTCCTGGGGAGAGCCGCTCATCCACGTGAGCAAGAACTCCCCCAACACGGATCTCGTCAGGTACTGGGATATAACCGGGGGCCATGAGGATATAGTCCCCGAGGACGTCGAATTCGACCTTTACGTGTGCTGGACGTCGAAGTGCATCTATCTCGGGGTCAAGACCGAGGACGATTTCATTTCCGGCCATGTCAGCGCTGATGCCGGCGACGGTATCGAGTTCTTCATGATGCCCCTTGACGGACTGACGATCCGCGGAATGGACAAGAGCGGACTGTGCGATAGGGAAGACGGCCTTTACCAGACCGAGATCAACAGATTTTACCAGTCGATAGTCCCGTCCAACGTTTTCGCGGTCACTCTCGGGTTCGACGACTACTCCGTCGCCACGAAGATGCCGTACCTGATCTCGTCCCTGGCGTCCAACGACTGCGAGAAGAACATCTATCAGGAAGAGAACGTGCTGGACATAATGATCGAGATACCTTTGAACACATTCGGAGGAGTGAATTCGAAGAACGCCGAAGGTACTGAGTTCGGCATCGCCCTGATGAGGATGAGCCTCGGCGATCCCTCGGATACTGAAGGCAAGAACGGCTGGCTGGAGTGGGGCAAATATACTGTCCAGTCAAAGTGCACGTCCGTGAACACAATCATTCTTGCCGGTGAGGGAGGAGCTGTCAAGGACACTGACCCTCCGGAAACAGAGGATACCAATGTTGAGACACCGATCAACCTTGACGGCGTTTCCAGCTGGGCTCTGACGGAAGTCGAGGCCGGCATCAGGGAAGGATTGGTTCCCGAGAACCTCCAGGCCAACTACACTTCTCCCGTATCGAGAGGCGCAGTCGCCGGAATGTTCATCAACCTGA
>JAEEGL011008765.1_pt1 | contig 51733 bp, 52 predicted proteins | sample 9134231 | NCBI WGS metagenome assembly JAEEGL01 (sample SAMN16246548, study PRJNA631951) | gut metagenome | biome: gut microbiome; feature: rumen; material: fiber-attached | host: Bos | place: Iran: Karaj | collected 2018-10
AAGCTTAATTAATCAAGTTGTTTTATATAATTATCAGGAATATACACTTGATGAAACGTATGAATTAATTAAGAATGATAAGCGTGGTATATTCCATCCGGAGCAAATAAAAAAGCTATTTAAGCTATTAAGAGAAGATTCTGAAATATTAGAAAAACTAAACAGTAAGGCTTCCCTTTATGTATATGAAACAAGTAAATATGTATCACAAGCTAATTATTCACCAGAGGAGTTATTAGGCTTTATTGATACAGCAAACTACTCATTTGAATTCCATAATCATGAGACACTTGCACATACTGTAACAGTTGCCTTTATAGCAAAGGAGCTTGCAAAGCGTTCTAGATTAACTGATGCTCAAACATATCAGCTATATTTAGCAGGCTTAGTACATGATATTGGTAAAATAAAGGTGCCAAGAGAGGTATTATGCTTCCCAGGACGCTTAGAAGGAGATATGCTTTTAGCAATGCAGAAGCATGTTGAATATACAAAAGAGATATTAGATGGAAGCTTTTCTTATCAAATAGTTGAAATAGCATCACGTCATCATGAAAAGCTTGATGGTAGTGGATATCCTTATGGATTAAAAGAAATAGATTTATCTATTCATGATAAAATTTTAGCTGTTGCAGATATAGCATCAGCACTTTACTGTAAAAGAAGCTACAAGGAATCATTTGATGATGATAAGATTATATCAATTATTAGGCAAGAAGCTGAAAATGGTAAGCTTGATAAGAGAGTAGTTAACCATTTAATCACTGATTTTGATGAAATTATGGCTGTAGCTAAGGAAGAAGAAAAGAAAGTATTAGAAAAATACGAGGCAATGAATCAAGAATACGAGAAGCTTTCACATAGTGAAGCTTTATTCCAGCTTTTCGATTATGAGGATGACTCTGTTGATTTATTCGCTGAAGAGTAAAATTGAAATTTAGTTTATTATAAGATATAATAATACTATGTATTACGATTGGAGTATTGTATGGACAAAAAATTTTTTGAAAAATACGAAGATCATCTTGACGAGTTAACTAAGGTTTACCAAAGAGATGTAATAATTGAATACTTAGATAAGCTAATATCAGAGAATAAACCATTTTCATTTGGAGTTTTAGATATCGATAACTTCAAGTTTATAAATGATGGATATGGCCACCTTTTTGGCGATGATGTTCTAAGAGAATTTGGTAAAGCTTTAAAGGAATCACTAGAAGGAGTTGGTGTTGTTGGTCGTTATGGTGGCGATGAATTCCTAATCGTAGTAGAAAATGTCGTTGACTATGACGTGATTTGGGAAATATGGCACGACCTACTTGGTCTATCAGATTTAATTGATGTTGAAGAAATAAGAAAGCTAAATATAACAGTTACCATAGGTTCATCAAGATTCCCAAAAGATTCAACATCTATAGATGGATTATTTGAGGTTGCAGATAAGGCTTTATATAGAGGGAAGATGAAGGGTAGAAATTGCTTTATCATCTATCTTCCTGAGAAGCATGCAAATATAAGCTTAAAAAGCGAAAGAGATAAGGTAGTATCAAGTCAATACTTACATTGTAAGGCTATGACTACCATAACATCTGGAGGAGATTTAGGAAATAATATTAAAGAAACTATCAATTTCTTTGGTAATTATTTCATGCTAGATCATTTCTGTATTCAAGCAAATGATAGCTTATATTATGAATATTTCCATTCATTATGTAAGAAAAAGGATTTCAAGCCTGTTCAAAATAAACTAATAGAGCTAGGTAAGAATTCAACTACTGGATTATTCTATAAGAACACATTTATTTTAGGTGAGGAATCAACTAAAATTGATAAAATATGCTTGGATGAAGGCATTTTCTCATCAGCCTATGTTGAGATAAAGGTTCATAATAAGGCATTTGGTTACTTAAGAGCTGATGTTACTGAAAATGTAAGAGGAAGAATATGGCAATCATTAGAGCTAGACATTTTAGAAACAATAGCTCATACAATTGCACTTGAATTATATTATCAACAAAAAGAGATTAAAGACTTATAAAATAAGTCTTTTTCTTTTTGCAATTTGTAATATTTCGAGAGTTTTTACTTTCAATATGGTACTTTTGTTATAATGTAATCGTTTGCTATAAAATAGTGATTTTATAGTGTTTAATTTTATATAGTATTGTGTTATAATCCTAGTGGATTATTTTAAAAAAGTTTAGGAGGATTTTCTCATGTCTATCTTATTGGGAAAAAAAGTAAAAATTTTTTCATTATCATCTAATGTTGAATTAGCAGAAGAAATCGCTAAGGCAGTTGGTATGCCTTTATCAAGCTGCGATGTACTACATTTCGCTGATGGTGAAATCAATGTTCAAATTAACGAAACTGTAAGAGGTCATCATGTATTTGTTATCCAACCTACTTCAGCTCCAGTTAATGATCACTTAATGGAATTATTAATTATGTGTGATGCACTAAAGAGAGCATCTGCAAAGACTATAAACCTAGTTATTCCATACTATGGATATAGCCGTCAAGATAGAAAGGCTAGAAGCCGTCAACCTATTTCAGCTAAGCTAGTTGCAGATTTACTTCAAGTTGCAGGTGCAGATAGAGTTATTACAATGGATATCCATGCAGCACAAGAGCAAGGCTTCTTCGATATTCCAGTTGATAACTTTATGGGCCTTCCAATTTTAGCTAACTACTTAATGGATAAGCATCTTGAAAATGTTGTTGTAGTATCTCCAGACCATGGTGGAACAACAAGAGCAAGAGAATTCGCTAAGGTATTAGATACAACAATCGCTATTATTGATAAGCGTAGACCTGAACCAAATAAGGCTGAGGTTATGAATATCATCGGTGATGTTAAGGGTAAGACTTGTATTTTAGTTGACGATATGTGTGATACAGCAGGTACATTAACAATTGGTGCTAAGGCATTAATGGATGCAGGTGCAACAGAAGTTTATGCTGCATGTACTCATGGTGTATTATCAGGTCCTGCAATCGAAAGAATTCAAAATTCATGCTTAAAGGAAATGATTATTACAAATACTATTAAGCTTGATGATTCTAAGAAGATTGATAAGATTACAGTATTATCAGTTGGTCAATTATTAGGTCATGGTATCTTAAGAATTTTATCTGATGAACCATTATCAGGATTATTTACTTATACATACGATAAGAGCAAGAGAGAATTATTATAATAATGAAACTAATTGTTGGTCTTGGAAATCCTGGAAAAGAATATGAATATACAAGACATAATGCAGGCTTTATAGCAATTGATTTATTTGCTAAAAAGAATGATATCGAATTTAAATTAGAGCCTAAATTTAAGGGTATGATTGGAATTAAGTCATTTAATGGCGAAAAGGTTATATTACTTAAGCCTATGACTTATATGAATCTATCTGGAGAATCAGTAATCGCAGTGATGAATTTCTATAAGATTAATTTAGAGGACATTTTAGTTATTAGTGATGACTTAGATTCTAATTTAGGAAGAATTCGATTAAGAGATCATGGATCTGCAGGTGGACACAATGGTCATAAGAACATTGTTAGTCATGTTCATTCTGAAGGATATAAAAGAATAAAAATTGGTATCGGAAGAGATTCTAATATTCCAGTTGTTGATTGGGTATTAAAAAAATTAACTGAAGAAGAATTAGCTATACTAAATAATTCAGCCGAAAAGGTATCAAATGCATTACTTGATTTTGCCAATGATGTTGAATTTATGAAAATTAGCTCTAAGTATTCAGAAAAATAATTATAAAAGATATTGTTCATTGCAATATCTTTTTTCTTTTTAGATAAAATACTATAATAAATATAAATAAGGAGGATATCATGAAAAAGATATTTATTTATTATAGCCATTCAGGCAATGGAGAGATAGTTAAGGATTATTTTAAAGAAAATGGATATGATATAAGAAAAGTAGAATCAAAAAGGAAATTACCAAAAAGCTTCTTTTGTCAGATGATGGTTGGAGGAATGCTTGCTGGATTTAATCATAAGGCAAAATTAAAGGATTTTAATTATGATATTAAAGATTATGATGAGGTAGTAATAGGTTCTCCAATATGGAATGGAAAACTTGCATGCCCTACTAATACTTTATTAAGTAAGCTTGATTTAAAAGATAAGAAATTAACTTTTGTATTATATAGTGGTGGTGGACGTGCGCCAAAGGCTATAAAAAAGATTAATAAAAAGTATAAGGCTGATATTATTGAATTAAAAGAGCCTAAAAAGTATAAAGAGAATTTAGAAAAGCTTACAATTATAAAATAATTGAATAATAATAAAATATGTGGTATGTTAATAAAGTAAATTAATAGATTCCATAAAAGGGAGTAGAAACCTATATTATAGGATTATGTGTCGACATACCCAGTATATTTATATACTCGTACATAAGTTAAATTTCGAGACTTTTACCATTTTGGTAGGAGTCTTTTTATATTTTAAAGGAGATTAAAATGATACCAGAGTTTTATCAAAGTTGGCATATCGCGCCAAAAATTATTACACTTTTAGCATTTATGGTAGTTGGTGTATTCTTTTTAGTTAAGTTCTGTGATTTATTTGTTGGTTCAGCATCAGCAATAGCTAAAAAACTACATATTGCACCTATGATTATTGGTCTTACTGTAGTAGCGATGGGAACATCTTGTCCCGAGCTTGCAGTATCAGTATCAGATTCTATTGCTTGCTTAGTAAATGGCGGTAATGCTAATGTCGCAATCGGAAATGTTGTAGGATCTAATATATGTAATATATTATTAGTATTAGGATTATCTATAATATTTACTCCAATAATAATAAAAAAATCTAGTCTAAAAAAGGAATTCCCATTTTTACTTGGTGTATCACTATTACTTGTAATATTTGGAATATTCTTTGGTGTAGGAAGTGTAACAGGTAATTATGCAATATTAAGATGGGAAGGAATAATACTTGTAGTATTACTAATCGCTTATGTTGTATTTTTAGTAATTGATGCTAAAAAGCATCCTACTATTGATTTAGAAAAAACTAGTGATAGTGAAGATACAAACGAGAATCAAGAAGAAATAAAGGATATGAAAATCTGGAAGGCAATTTTATTTGTTATTATTGGTGCAGTGGGTATTGCCTTAGGTGGAGAATTCGTTGTATTTGGTGCAAAGGGCTTAGCTGTTACAGGCGCAACAGCTATGGGAATTAACCAAGATTTAGCTGAGTCATTAGTTGGTTTAACTATAGTAGCAGTAGGTACATCACTTCCTGAGCTTGTAACTAGTGTTGTTGCAGCAAGAAAAGGTGAAAATGATATCGCACTTGGTAATGTAGTAGGATCAAATATATTTAATATCTTATTTGTATTAGGTATTTCAGCAACAGTTAATCCACTTGTTACTGGAAGCGAAGTAGTAATAGATTTAATTGTTATGATGGCTATTACAATATTACTATTCTTATTTGCTTTAACTAAAAAGCTTGATAGGAAAATGGGATTTGTATTTATATCAATATATTTACTATATTTGACGTATTTAATATTAAGAACAGTAGGAGTTATTCCACAAATATAAAATAAGAAGAGCAAGACTCTTCTTTATTTTTATAATTTATGATAAATTATAAATAGAGGGATTATTAAATGGCAACAAAGAATCAGAAAAAACTAGCAGTTAAAAAAGTAGCAAAACAAGCAAAGAAAAATCCAAAGATATTTATAATATTATTATTAATAGTTTTAGTTATTGGCGGAGTAGTTGCGGTTTTATATTTTACAGGTACACTTGATAATATTATAAATAAGATAAATGGAGTAAAAGATGCTGAAAGCACACAAACTACTCCACAATCAACAGCACAACCAACTTCATCGCAATCATCACCAGCCCAATCAACAGGAACTGGAACTCATAGTCATGAGGATGAGGATGGAATTGTTGAGAATATAATTTATGATAATTTTCAAATTCATTTCCTAGAATTAGGAAACGATAGGGCAGGAGATTCTGTATACATTAAAGCTGGAGATAAAGATATTTTAATTGATGCAGGATCATTAGGCTCTTCATCTACAACAATCATTAATTATGTTAATAATTATTGTACTGATGGAAAGCTAGAATATGTTATTGCAACACATGCGCATAAGGACCATATTGCAGGTTTTGCAGGTACAGTAAATAATAAAGCAAAGAATTATAAAGGTGAAACTGTTGGAAGAACTGGAGTACTTTACTATTACGATGTAGAAAACCTTATTGATTTTGCATATACTGAAAAAACAGGGGTAGATAATAAAACTGCAGTATCAGGTGATTATTCTTCAGGTACTGAATATGGTAAATATTTAAGCGCTAGAGAATTTGCGATCGGAAATAATACAGTTCATACTACAGCTAAGGAATTATGGGAAAGTAATAATACAACAATTACGTTAGCTGAAGGTTTAACAATGGATATATTATATAATTATTACTACTTTAATTCTTCATCAGACGAGAATAATTATTCCGTATGTACAATGTTTAATTATAATAATCATCATTTCGTTTTAACTGGAGATTTAGAAAAAGAAGGAGAAGAAAAGCTAGCAGAGTATTATGATGGCACAACTCCTGAAAAGACATTACCACATTGCGATTTATTTAAAGGTGGTCATCACGGTTCTCCAACATCATCAAATGAATGTTTACTAGAAAAGTTAACACCTAGTATGTGTTGTGTATGTTGTTGTGCTGGAACATCAGAATATACTCCATGCCTTGAAAGACAATTCCCTTCACAAGCATTTATTAATAGAATTGCACAATATACATCTAGAGTTTATGTCACATCAATGATAAAATATATTGATAACGAGTGGAAGTTTACATCAATGAATGGCAATATCATAGTTTCATTTAACGGAACTAAAGTAGGTCTTAATGCATCTAATAATTTAATTAGATTAAAAGATACCGAATGGTTTAATGAAAAAATATATGCTGTAAAAACATCTGAGAAAGATGCATGGAATAGAGCCGGAGATAAAATAGATATATATAAGAATTGTGATCGTAAAGATACAACTAATTTCTATACGAGCGAAACGGCAGGGGCAGTGTTAGTCTCGAGAAGAGTATGGCCTCAAAATGGAGTCCAATAAGGAGGAAATCATGGAAAATATATTAAAGAAAATAAAAGAATATAATAGAATAATAATATTTGGCCATGAACGTCCAGATGGAGATTGTATTGGTTCTCAATATGGTTTGTATTATGTTTTAAAGGAATCTTTCCCTGAAAAAGAAGTATATGTATCAGGTGAGGTTAGTGAATATGTATCATTTATAGGAAGACCTACAATGGTAGATGATAGTCTATTTAAAGGTGCACTTGCTATATGTGTAGACTGTGCAAATGGCGAAAGATTATCAGATAAAAGATTTAAGAATTGTGATTATTCAATTAAAATTGATCATCATATTAATGTTGATAGCTTCTGTGATTATGAATATGTCGATTCAAAAGCACCAGCATGTGCTCAAATATTAACTGAATTTTTCTTAAAGTTTAATGATGTTTTTAAAATAACAAAAGAAGCAGCAGAAGCATTATATGTTGGTATTGTTACTGATACTGGTAGATTTAAATACGATAGTACATCACCTGTAACTCATAGAGTAGCTGCATCTCTTCTTGAATATGGTGTTAATATTGGTAAGATTGATAATAATTTAAGTATCGAAACTATTGATGCGTTAAGATTAAGAGGATACTGTCTAAATACATTTAAAACAACAGAAAATGGATTTGCATATTTAATAATGACAAGAGATATCATTAATAAGTTTGGAGTATCTGATGAGGATGCTGCTAACCAAGTAAATGCAATATCAACAATTAATGAATGTCCAGTTTGGGCAATGTTTATTGAATATCCAGATCAAATAAGAGTAAGATTAAGATCAAGAGGACCTAAGGTAAATATACTAGCTGAAAAGTATGAAGGCGGCGGCCACGAAAAGGCAAGTGGCGCTAAGCTTCAAAGCTGGGATAAGCTTGATGAATTCTTATTAGATGCTGATAGATTAGTAAAAGAATACAAGAATGAAAAAATGTAGAAAAAATATTTCTTGCAATTTTTAATTTTATTTAGTAAAATGATTAAGGACTTTTATGAAGCCCTTAATAAATAGGAATATAGCCAAGCGGTAAGGCAAGGGACTTTGACTCCCTCACGCGCTGGTTCGAATCCAGCTATTCCTGCCAGTCTAAAAAAATGCTCTGAGTAATCAGAGCTTTTATTTTTATGTAGATGAAGAGACAGAAAGCTTTAGCATAAATGTTACACAAAAAGTAGCGAAAAGAAAGAAGACATGAAATGGTCTTTTTCTTTTTGGTTTATAAGCATGAACAATTATGTGTTATAATGAAACAGAGGTGATATGCATGAAGAAAATATCTATATTATTGTTATCAATTCTTGGGTTAACTCTTGCTTCATGCAAAAATTCAAATTCTTTAAATTCAATTACTTTCATGTATGAGGGAAAAGAAGAAACTATAAATAAGAATGATACTTATGAGGATTTGGCATCAAGATACCCTTCTTTATTTATGACGAGCGTAAAAAGTAATTGCGTTAATTACACACCGTATATAGAAATAATTAATGATAAATCAAAAAGTAATAGAAATAGTAATGAATACAAAGAAAACTCTGAAAGAGAATTTCATTACGAATCTAAAACATATATATCTACTTATAACGAATTTTTTGCCATAGACAATTCTACTGGTTTTACATCAATAAAAAGAACAGGTGACATAGAAATTGATAATAAAAATGAAATTAATCGTCAAAATGTTGGATGTTATTATAAAGTAAATGATAGAAATTTTGATGTTTTAGCAACAAATTCGAATACTTTAGTTAGCAAAATAGAGATGTCAGAAAAAGATACATTATATGATGAAAATATTAGTATAGATGCTGCTAGTCAAAAAAAACAGTTTAATAAATATAAAATAAGTTTAGGGTTAAGGTATCCTATGCCTTCTAGCATCCATAACGAATTTAATGTGCTTGGCGATAGAATGCCTCTAGTATTAGATATGAAAGAATATGGAATTCCAAAATCAAGTGAACTAAAAGATTTTTATAAATCTAGTTTTGAATTAACTGAAGACCATATAATTTTAAAAACAGAAATTGAAAATCACTATATGGTTTTAAGAGCTTCAAGTTCAGACGTAATAACAAAATCAAGTGATAATTATTATGATACACTAAAAATTGAAGTTTGGATAGATTATAAGGATGAAGATTACGGTTTTGATTATTGCAAATTAGGAGTGTATTCAAAATATAATAATGAACAATATTATAGTGAAGCTAAAACTACATATGAAATATATTCGATGGATATTAATGATGAAGAAATAAATCAAGCGAAAGAAGAATTTATTGATAAGTGCAAAGAAAACAATATTTTAGATAAAAATTAGTTTTTAATTGTAATATACTAGATTTATTATTCAATCGTTTTATATAGTATAGAATTATTAGACTTAGCAATAAGTCTTTTTATTGTATATCCAGCTGGATTCGAACCAGCGCGTGAGTGCGTACGTGCGTTATGGAAGGCTAGACGACAGAGGTTGAAAGCACAAAAATGACAGGGGTTAGAAATTGGCTTGATGGGTGTGGTAAGATGAACTGGCCTTCCGCTAGCCGACCGCGTCATTTTTGTACTACCCTACTATGGCGCTAGACAGTGAGCAATCAGAGCTTTAAAAGAAGAACAACGCTACTTTAAAAAAATAATAATAAATTAACAAAATATAGTGTAAAATGGAATGTAAGGTGGCGCTTGACAAAATTCTAGGCTACTCTTTATGGAGTGCTTGATTTGCAAAGCATACAATTAAGTTGCAAATATGGAGGAGAAAAAAATGCAGTTAGCAGATAAAATTAGAATTATTAGAAAGGCTAGAGGCTATTCTCAAGAACAACTTGGAGATAAGCTATCTAGAGTAAGTGAAAATGGAATTAGTCGTCAAGCGGTATCAGATTGGGAAAATGGAAAGACTGAGCCTAAGCTAGATAACATTAGAGATTTAGCTGAGGTATTAAATGTATCTTATGATGCATTACTAGATGAAACGATTGATTTAGAAGATCCTAAGGTATTAAGTAAAATATTAGGTGAAGCTGATGAAGAGGATCAACCTAGTGTTGCACTTTCACTTAATAGAATATTTTCATTACATTATGAATATGTTAGTAAAACTAAAATATTTAATATGCCATTAGTACATGTTAATATTGGATTTGGAATAAAAAGAGCTAAAGGAATTATTGCAATAGGTAATATTGCAACAGGGTTTATTTCAATAGGGATAGTTTCTCTTGGATTAATTTCTCTTGGATTTTTAGCACTAGGCTTATTATTTGCCTTTGGAGTATTCTCTTTAGGTTTCTTATCAATTGGTGCTATCGCAGTAGGATTCTTATCTGTTGCAAGTGTTTCAGTTGGATATTTCTCAGTTGGTGCAGTAGCAGTAGGCAAATATTCAATTGGTGCGTTTGCGTATGGTTCTAGTATATCTTTTGGTGCAAGGGCAATTGGTGGTTGCCCAATTGATACCCAGAATGGCACAATCACTTATACAAGAGATCAAATTAGAGAATTAATTGAATTAAAAGCAAATTATGTCCCTGAATTCATTAAACAAATCTTTATATCCTTGGGCGCATAACCAGATATAGAAAGAAGTTAGGTTAAATCAAATGAGAATTTTATTTGAAATTGATTATAAAAATTATAAAGAAAATGGAACTGTTGGTAAAAGACCATCTGCTAGAGCAATAATTATTAAGGATAATAAAATAGCTATGGTATATTCTAAAAAATATGATTATTTTAAATTCCCTGGTGGAGGAATTGAATCAAGTGAAACTAATATAGATGCTTTAATTAGAGAGGTTAAGGAAGAAGTAGGATTAGATGTTATTAAAGAATCTATAGAGGAATATGGTTTAGTGATAAGAAAAGAAAAAGGTAAAGTAGAAGATATTTTTATTCAAGAGAATTATTATTACCTATGTAGAACAAACAATAGCATTTCTAATCAGAAATTAGACTATTATGAAAAAGAAGAAGGATTTACTCTAAAGTGGGTTGATCCAAGAGATGCAATTAATACTAATTTAAATAATAATCATAACAATACATCAGAAAGTAATATGCATATTATTGAAAGAGAAGCTAAGGTATTAATGATGCTTATAGATGAAAAATATCTATAATGAAACATTTTTAATAATAATGTACGATTTTTGATAATTTTAGTACGATTAATGTTGACAAAATATGGAAATATTTTAATATTAAATTGTAAATAAATAGTACCTTTAAAAAAGGGAGTAGAAATCCAGTAATGGTTTTAATATCGTCAACCGACTTTATGTCCGGTATTAATGTAATTTTCAAGACTTTTGATTAATTTCAAAGGTCTTTTATTTATATCAGGGGGTGTTTGTTATGTTAAAGAAGTGTCCTTATTGTAATGCAAATTTTGATGAAGGAAAGGAATATTTCATTTGTCCTTATTGTAATGAGGAATTGCCAAAGGACGAAACAAAAGCTGATGTAAATTATGATGTATTAAAATCTACTAGGCAAATTGAAATTAGAGAGAAAAAAAAAGAAAAAGAAAGGCTTTTTTCAAGCTTGGCATGATTATGAATTAAATAGAGCACATATGAATAAATATATTGCTCCTATTGAGGGTGTTATTTTTATAATTTTGGGAATAGTGCTTATATTTTATTCATGGTTTGGTTTATTCTTTATAATTATTGGTGTAATATTTATATTAATAGGAATATGGCTTAAGTATCTTTCTGAGCATTTTGATGAATAAGGTGATAATATGACAGAATATGAAAAGATGATTAGTGGAAAAATATACTCTCCATCTGATCCTAAAGCAAATGAATTAGCACATAATCAACATGATCTTGTTTTAGATTACAATAGATTATATGATAGAGACCCTAAAAGAAAAGAATTAATTGATAAGATATTTCCTAATCATAAAGGTTCAATTTATATTCAAGGAAATCTATATGTAGATTATGGTATTCATACGACAATTGGTAATAATTTCTATGCTAATAATGGACTTACTATATTAGATGTATGTCCGGTCACTATTGGTGATGATTGTTTCTTTGGACCAAATGTTAGCTTGTATACACCACTACATCCATTAATGTATCAGGAAAGAAATCAATACTTTGATGAAAGTATTAATAGATATACTGATAAGGAATATGGTGCGCCAATTGAAATTGGTAATAATTGCTGGCTAGGTGGAAATGTTATAGTACTACCTGGCGTAAAAATTGGGAATGGCTGTGTAATAGGTGCAGGATCAGTTGTTACACATGATATACCAGATAATTATTTAGCTTATGGTAATCCATGTAAGGCTATAAGAAAAATAACAAAAGGAGATTCAATATATAAGAATAAGGATTTATGGTAATCCTTATACTTATTAATAATTAAAATGAGAGAGCGTTATGTTGATAGTGTAAGAGGAACTCTAAAAATGACAGATGTAGATAAGGCTACATATAATATTGGAAGTAATCCAAAAACAGCATTTATGGGCGATGGCTCATATCATACATACGACTATCAATTCTTCTATAATAACCTAAAGGATAATGTTAATAAAAGAATTCAAAATAGCAATTAAAATTTATAACTAAAACAGACCCTAAAAGGGTCTTTTTTAATATATTTATGAAACAGTTGTTAATTTGCAAATTACTGTAAACGTATTCATAAAAACCCTTTCATAAAAAATGGTAAAATATATTTAGGAGGATTAATTATTATGTTCAATTATAAAAACAAAGTAGTTGCGATTACAGGCGCATCATCAGGTCTTGGAAAACAAATGGCTGAAGGATATGCTCAATGTGGAGCAGATCTAGTTTTATTAGCTAGAAGAGTTGAAAGACTTGAAGAATCAGCAAAAGAATGGGAGAAGAAGTATGGCGTTAAAGTGCTTCCTGTAAAGTGCGACGTTACAGATGCTGAATCAATTAAGGCTGCAGTATCTAAGGTTGAAGAAGTATTTGGTCATTGCGAGGTTATTGTTAATGATGCTGGTGGTGAAAAGGGAACTGGAACACCATTATTAGACTATAAGAGAGAAGACTGGGATTTCACTTTAAACCTAGACTTAACTTCAGTATTTGCAGTAACTCAAGCATTTGCTAACTTCATGAAGAAGGCAATTGCTGCTGGTAAGCAAACATATGGTAGAGTAATCAATATTGCATCTATCTATGGTTTAGTAGGTAATACAGCACTTCCTACAATTGCATACCATACAACAAAGGGAGCTGTTGTAAACTTCACAAGAGGTGCAGCTGCTGAACTTGCTACACAAAAGATTACAGTTAATGCAATCTGCCCTGGTTATTTCTATACAGAATTAACAACAGATACATTAAATACTGAATATTTCCAAAACTTTGCTAATCAATCAGTTCCAATGAAGAGATATGGTAACCAAGGTGAATTAAATTCTGCTGCTATTTTCTTAGGTGCAGAAGAATCATCATATGTTACAGGTCAAATCTTAGCTGTTGATGGCGGTTATACTTGCGTATAATATGTTAAAAGTTGAAGCATGCATTTTTGCATGCTTTTTTCTTTGTATAACTTTTTTCTTTATATAATATATTAATAGTTTTATTGACTATTTATTTATAAGAGAATAAAATAAAATTTGATTGGAGGGGTAAGATGGCAAGTTCAAAATCAACAAGTAAGGCAGCTTTAGCCATTCAAATAATAGAAGGAATTTTATTATTTATAGTCGGCTTAGTAATTGTTATTACTCGTGATGGTGGTGCTGTATTAAATTATGTAATTGGTGCTATGCTATTGATTGCAGGCTTAGTATTAATTATAGTAGATGCAGCTAAAACAAGAAGAGTAGTATCAACATCTACAATTGTTGCTACTGGCTTAATAACTCTTGGCTTAATAGCTCTTATTTATAATGCTTTACCAATTACAGTATTTATTATTTGGTTTTCAATAGTATTAGGATCTATATTAATAGCTGATATGGTTATTTGTTTAGCATACAAGAGAAATCAAGTTCCAGCTATAATAGAAGGCGTAATAGGTGTATTATTACTTGTATTTGGTATTTTAGCAGTAATTCCAGTAAACGGAATTATGACAGTATTCTATATCATTACAGGTGTTCTATTAATGGTATTAGGCTTATTATTAATAATGCTACCAGTTATAAAGAAGAAGTAATATATTTTAATTTTAGAATTAGGTCACTTTAGGTGGCCTTTTCTTTTTTTAAAAAAAATATAAAAAAGGTGTTGACATTATAAAATTTCACCTTTATAATAATGCTAATCCTACTAAAAAGATAGGAATAGAAGGAAAAGAAAGAAAAGGAGTGATATTATGACTATTTTAGTTAGTCGATGTATGGGTTATGCCCGAATGTGTAATTTAAAGAAATGGAGTCATAATGTCATGTGTGACTCAGTAAATAATATTTAAATTACAAAAAAATAAAATTACTGAAAAATAGAGGAGAAAATTAAAATGAGTAAAAATTATAGATTTGAAACATTACAATTACATGTAGGTCAGGAAAATCCTGATTCAGCAACTGGTGCTAGAGCAGTACCAATTTATTTAACATCATCATATGTATTTGATGATACAAAGGTAGCAGAAGATAGATTCGGCTTAAGAAATGCTGGAAATATCTATGGTAGATTAACAAACCCAACACAAGATGTATTTGAAAAGAGAGTTGCAGCACTTGAAGGTGGTGTAGCAGCACTTGCTGTAGCATCAGGTGCAGCAGCAGTAACATATTCAATCCTAGCACTAGCTGGTGCAGGTGATCATGTAGTAGCTGCAAGTAATATTTATGGTGGAACATATAACCTACTTGAGCATACATTAAAAACTTATGGAATTGATACAACATTTGTTCCTGCAAATGATGTTAACAATTTCGATAAGGCAATTAAGGAAAATACTAAATTAGTATTTATTGAAACATTAGGTAATCCAAGAAGTGATGTTGTTGATATTGAGGCAATCGCAAGTGTTGCTCATAAGCATAACATTCCACTTGTTATTGATAACACATTTGGTACACCTTATTTAATTAGACCAATTGAGCATGGAGCTGATATTGTTGTACATTCAGCAACTAAATTCATAGTTGGTCATGGTACAGCACTTGGTGGTGTAATAGTTGATTCAGGTAACTTCGATTGGGAAAAATCAGGTAAGTTCCCTCAATTTGTTGAACCAAACGTTTCATACCATGGTGTATCATTCACAAAGGCAGTAGGAAAGGCAGCATTCGCTGTATTTATTAGAGCAATCCTACTTCGTGATACAGGAGCTTCAATTTCTCCAGTTAATGCATTTATCGCATTACAAGGACTTGAAACTTTATCACTAAGAGTTGAACGTCATACAGAAAATGCAATTAAGGTTGCTAAATTCTTAGATGCAAATCCAAAGATTAAGGCTGTACATCATCCAGCTGTATCTAAGGATAAGAAGGAACAAGAATTATATAAGAAGTATTTCCCTAATGGAGGAGGTACAATCTTCACATTTGAGGTTAATGGCGATGAGGCTACAACTAAGAAGTTTATTGATAACTTAAAGTTATTCTCACTTCTTGCAAATGTAGGTGATGTTAAGTCACTTGTTATTCACCCAGCATCAACAACACATGCTGAGTTATCAGATAGTGAACTTGAAAAAGTTGGTATTTATAGAAATACAGTAAGAGTATCAATTGGTACAGAGCATATTGATGATATCCTAGATGATATTGATACAGCACTTAAGGCAATATAGTTTAAAGGAGAGAAAAAAGATGAGTTTAAGAAAGAAATTAATAGGCGTTGCACTAGGTGTAGTTGGTTTATTTAGTGTTGCATCTTGTTCAAATGCAGATAACAATACAATTTATTATTCATATGCACCAGGAGCTGCAAGAAGTGCAATTACACAAGTTGCAGATGAACTTGGTTATATTAAAGAAGAAGGAATAAAGCTTGAATATGTAAACTTCAGCTTTACTGATGCCTTTGCAGCATTAAAGAAAAATAGTAAGGAGCTTGATATTCTATCAACAGGATTTCCTCAACATTTATCTGCAATAGCACGTGGTGAGGATTTAAGAATTATAGCTGGTACAGCATCTGAAGGTGGAGCTTTATTCACATCAACAGATAAATATGATAGATTTTTAGATTTTAATAATTATAACAATATTAAAATTGGTATGAAGGCTGATGAGCAAGCATGGATTATCGGAAGACAATATATTAAGGAAAATTATCCAAATATTGATTTTTCAACAATAGAAGAAACAATATATGATACTCCACTTCTTGCAGCTCAAGCAGCAGCAAAGGGAGAAGTAGATGTTGCATTTATATCTGATAGTGCAATGGCATCTTATGAAGGAAGCATAGCTGGACTTAAGCGTCTATACTGGACAGGAGAATTAGTACCAAATTATGTATGCTGCCGTGAAACTACAACTCCAACTAAAATTTCAGAAAAAAGAGATGCTTTTGTTAAGCTTGAAAGAGCAAGAATTAGAGCATGGGAATATATTGAAAATGAAAACAATAGACAAGATGTATTAGAAAAGGTAGCACACTTCACAGGTCAAACTACAACATATGTTGATAACTATTTATTCCATACTGCATCAAAGTTAACTGCTGATCCAAATAAAAAAGGAATTATTCAATATTTTAATTCTGCAGCTGAAATAGGATTCTTTGGAAGTGCAGATTTAACTAAGGTACATATTGAAAATAACATTGATACTACAATTTATAAGGATGCATTAGATTCACTAATTAGAGAAAATCCAAATAGCCAATACTTACAAGAAAAACTCGCACTATTTACACTTCAAAACGTATAATGATTGAAAAGTTTTATAGTGGCGATGAATGCGGAATTATAACTGATATATATGTAATATCAAACGATAAAAATGAAGGTGTATTAGTTGATACAACGTATAAATTTGATACCTTATATGAAACAATTACCAAAAAATATGATATTAAGGCAGTAATAATTACTCATTCCCATATAGATCATGTAGATGGATTAAAGTTCTTTAATAAAACAAATATCCCAATCTATATGTCAAAAGAAACAAAAGAGGCTCTTAGTGATTCTAAGGCCTCTTCATACTATATAATAGGCGAGGAAAGTCCTTTTAAGGAAAATGATTTAAATATAATTGTAGTAGAAGATAATGAGAATTTAAACATTATTGGCTATGATTTTAAATTCTTATTAACTAGGGGTCACACAACAGGCTCTATAACAATCGTTATAGATAGCTTAAAGGCAATATTTTCAGGTGATACATTATTTCCAGGAAGACATGGTATGACAACATATTATGGTGGAAATCATAAGGATATGCTAAAAAGCATAGATAAAATTCTATCATATCCAGATGATTACTTAATATATCCTGGACATTATGAAAATGTATTAGTAAAAGATTTAAAGTTTTTAAAAGATTTAAACATTGAATTATTTACATACGGTAAAGGCTTTAGAGTAGATACAAATGTGTATTTAGTATCAAATGGTGATGATGCAATTATATTTGATACATCATTTGAATTTGATAAGGTACCAAAAATAATAAATGAAAGATATAACCTAAAAGGAATATTTATAACTCATTCTCATATGGATCATATAGATGGGCTAAAGTATTTCATAGGTAGTGATATTCCTATTTATATGTCAGAAGAAACAGAAAGAACAATGTATGATAGGAATATAACATCATATTATATGATTAACGAAAATCCACCATTTAAAAAGGGTGATTTAAATATAATTCATGTAAAGGATAATGACATTATAGATATCATAGGTAAGAAGGTTAAGGTTATTTCAACACCAGGCCATCAAAAAGGTGCAACATCTTATCTAATATCTCATGCAATATTTTCAGGAGATACAATTTTTAAAGGACGTCATGCATGGACTACATATCCAACAGGTGATGAGACCGACATGAAAAACACTTTAAAAAAGCTACTTTCATATCCAGAAAATTATTATATTTATCCAGGACATGATGATTTAGTTACAGTTAGGGATTCGTTATTCTTATTAAATGAGTAGGTGGTATTATGGCACATAAAATAGAAATAGAGCATGTAAGCTTTGAATACGAAGGAAAAAAGACAAAGTTTCCTGCATTAAACAATATAAATATTAATATTAAAGAAGGCGAATTTATTTGTCTTTTAGGTAATTCAGGCTGTGGTAAGTCTACACTTCTTTCTATTTTAAGTGGTCTAAACAAACCATCAAGTGGGAGATTATTAATAGATGGAAATGAAGTAGTAGGTCCTGGAGTTGATAGAGCTGTTGTATTTCAGCACTATTCATTATTCCCATGGCTTACAGCTAAAGGCAATGTTTTATTTGGTATAAAGCAATCAGGTAAAAAATATTCTAAGGCTGAAAGAAATGAGCTTGCAAATAATTATTTAAAATCAGTTGAATTATTTGAGGCTAAGGATAAATATCCTAATGAATTATCTGGTGGTATGCAACAAAGAGTCGCAGTAGCTAGAGCACTTGCATTAGAATCAAATATCCTATTAATGGATGAACCATTTGGAGCTATTGATCCTAAATTAAGATTAGAGCTTCAAGAGCTTGTTTTAAGATTATCAAAGGATAATAAAAAAACTGTTATATTTGTAACTCATGATATTGATGAAGCACTTTTACTTGCAGATAGAATATTTGTAATGGAACCAGGTAGGATAAAAGAAGAATTAAAGGTAAATTTAAAAACACCAAGAAAAAGAGAAGAGCTTGTTAAGACAGAAGAATATCAAGAATTATATCAAAAATTATTCTCATTATTCTACGATAGAATAAGAGAAGATATATATGAGGAGACGATGTTATAATGAGAAGAATAAAAGAATTTTTTAAAGCAAGATATGCGTCTCTAAAGTTTTCTCAGGGTGGTTTTAAAAAACTATTAGTCGGTTTTATTATTGTTAATGTATTATTTATTACAAATTTATTTTTAGCATTGTTTTTAGATTATCAAACAGAGCATGAATATATTTATCCATCAACAACTTATGTTATATTCTTAGCTATATTTGAATTATATTATTTAATACTATTTGTAATTAGAAAGAAAAAAAGTGTATCTGATGTGTTTACAGTGCTTTTTGGATTTCTATTACTATGGGAATTAGGATATAAGCTTGGATGGACAACAAGTGATTTACTTATTCCATCTCCAGAAGGATTATTTAATATTTATAGTGAAAAAACAAAGGAAGTAACTGATGGCATATTTGCATCCCTTAAGTTATTATTCTTTGGTGTAATAATAGGTTTAGCATCAGGTGTAGTTGTTGGACTACTTGCAGGTTTTATTCCAAGAGTGAGGGAGGTAGTATCACCTATTGCAGGTGTATTATCTCCAATTCCTCCACTTGTATATACACCATATGTAGTAATGGTTGCTCCAACATTTTATATTGCATCAGTGTTTGTAATATTCTCATCAGTATTCTGGCCAACTCTAACTCAAACTATTAATAGTGTTAAATCTATTGATAGAAGAGTAATAGAAGCCGCAAGAACAATGGGTGTATCAACATTTGGTATGTTATTTAAGGTAATCCTACCTTATATAATCCCTGCAATTATTGTAGGACTTTCAAGAAGTTTAAGAGCTGCATTCTTATGTTTAACAGGTGCTGAAATGCTTGGCGCAAAAGCAGGACTTGGATTCTTTATAAAAATGTATGAAAGAAACTTAGACTTTAGAGCAATCCTTGCAGGTATATTAGTTCTTGCGGTTGTTGTATCTATTATAGATATATTAGTAAGAAAGCTTGAAACTAGAATAGTTAGATGGAAATATAACTAGGAAGTGGTATTTTGAAAAAATATTATGATAGTATTGATGATTTAGTCGGAAATACTCCATTATTAAAATTAAATAACCTAAAGAAGTATTTAAATTTAAAATCAAATATTTATGTGAAGCTTGAATATTATAATATAGGTGGTTCTATTAAAACTAGAATAGCTAAAAATATGATAGATAAGCTTGAAGAAGAGGGGAAATTAAAGGAAGGCTCAACCATTATTGAGGCAACAAGCGGAAATACTGGTATTGGACTTTCGTTAATTGCAGCCTCTCGTGGCTATAAAGCAATTATTATTATGCCTGAGGGTGTAACAATAGAAAGAGTTAAATTATTAAAAAGCTATGGCGCTAAGGTGTATTTAACACCGAAGGAGGAAGCCATGCAGGGACCTAAGGATTTAGCTTTAAAGCTTAATAGTGAGATTAAGAATTCAGAAATTGTTAATCAATTTGAAAATCCAAATAATCCACTCATGCACTATATGACAACAGCTCCTGAAATCTATAAAGCACTAGGTAAAAAAATAACACACTTTGTTTCGGCAGCTGGTACTGGTGGAACATTAGGAGGTTGTGCTAAGTATTTAAAGGAAAAGAATAAAAAAATCAAAATTATTGGTGTTGAGCCAGAAGGCACTGAGAAACTTAAGGATGGAGAATGGAAGCCACATAAAATAGAAGGAATTGGTGGTGCCATCAGAAATAAGAATTTAGATTTCTCTTTAATAGATTCAATATATGAATGTAAGGATGAAGATGCATATTATTATGCAAGATTATTACCACAAATAGAAGGAATAAGCATTGGAATTTCAGCTGGCGCTGCAATTTCAGGGGCTATAGATATTGCTAAAAATAGCGATAAGGGAAATAACATTGTAGTTATTATTCCAGATAGTGGTGATCATTATTTATCAGGAGATTTATTTCAGGTTGATGTAAATCTTTTAAAGAGAAGCTCAAAGTGATATAATAAGCATAGTATTTTACTAGGAATGGGGTGAATAGATTGATATCAACAAAAGGAAGATATGCTTTAAGATTAATGATTGATATAGCATCATATTCAAATGGATCTCCTGTTACACTTAAAGATGTATCTAAAAGACAGGATGTATCAATTAAATATTTAGAGCAGGTTGTATCACTATTATTAAAAAGAGGATATCTAATTAGTATTAGAGGTAATAATGGAGGTTATTTACTTTCTAAAGACCCTAAGGAATATACAGCAGGAGATATCATTAGATGTGCAGAAGGCACACTCGCACCTGTTTCATGCCTTAAAACAGACTGTAATGTCTGTCCTAGAAAGGATATATGTTCAACACTTGATTTCTGGAAGGGATTTTATGATGTTGTAAATAATTATGTCGATAGTGTTACACTTGATGATTTAAGAAATGAAGAATTACTTAAAATAGGAAACGATTATAGTATATAAAGGAGATAATGAAAATGAGTAAGGTATATAAATCAATAGTAGAATTAATTGGTAAAACACCATTAGTAGAATTAGTTAATTTTAACGAGGAGAATAAGCTTGGAGCAACAATATATGCTAAGGTAGAAGGCTTTAATCCAGCAGGATCTGTAAAAGATAGAGTTGCAAAATCAATAATTGAGGATTACGAAAAAAGAGGTATCTTAAAGAAGGGCTCAACTATTATTGAGCCAACAAGTGGTAATACTGGTATTGGTCTTGCTGCTATAGCTGCATCAAAAGGCTATAGATTAATAATTACATTACCTGAAACAATGTCAGTTGAAAGAAGAAACTTAATTAAAGCATATGGTGCAGAGCTTGTTTTAACTGATGGAACAAAGGGTATGAAGGGCGCAATTGAAAAGGCCAATGAATTAAATAAGGAAATTCCAAATTCGATTATTGCAGGACAATTTGTTAACCCTGCAAATCCAAAGGCACACTATGAGACAACCGGCCCAGAAATTTGGAACGATTTAGAAGGCGACATTGATATATTCGTTGCTGGTGTAGGTACTGGCGGAACTATATCAGGCGTTGGTAAATATTTAAAGGAAAAGAATCAAAAGATTAAAATTGTTGCAGTAGAACCAGCATCATCAGCTGTACTTTCTACAGGTGTTGCAGGTCCACATAAGATTCAAGGTATTGGTGCAGGATTTATTCCTGATACACTTGATACAACAATTTATGATGAAATAATTACTGTATCAAACGAAGATGCATTTAAAACTGGTGCTGAGGTAGTTAAAACTGATGGTGTATTTATTGGTATTTCATCAGGAGCTGCTTTATTTGCTGCAAAGGAATTGGCAAAAAGACCAGAGAACAAGGGTAAAAACATTGTAGTATTATTACCAGATAATGGTGATAGATACTTATCAACACCACTATTCAATTAATATTTTAATTTGGTGTAGAACGTAACTAAATAGTACAAATATGCCCACAATCTGTGGGCTTTTTGTTACTTTATATTACTTTTTCTTGCTTTTTAATTTTATAGCGTTAGAATATAGGCATATTTAAATTTTGGTGATATTATGAAAAGTAATTTTTGGAAAAAGGTAATAATGATTGGTCTTCCTGTTTCCATTCAAAACTTAATTAACACTGTAGTTAATATGGTTGATACATTTATGATTGGATCTCTTGGTGATGATTATGTATCAGCTGTAGGTCTTGCCAATAAAGTATTTTTTGTATTAAATCTTTTAATATTTGGTATAGGATCAGGCTGTTCAGTATTATTAAGCCAGTATTATGGAAAAAGAGATGATAAAAATTTAAATAGAACATTTGGATTTATGATGGCACTATCACTTATAGGAAGCTTTATATTCTTTATTTTGGCTGTATCTATTCCGGGTGCATTGATGAGAATATTTACTGAAAGTGAAGCATTAATTACAATTGGTGCATCATATTTAAGAATAGTATCAGTAAGCTATGTTTTTACTGCATTTTCAATGGCAGTAGGAGCTATGCTAAGAAGTATTAATAAAACAAGAGCTCCTATGATATTTACTATAATTTCCGTATTTATAAATGTATTCTTTAATTTTATATTTATATTCGGTAAGATGGGTGCCCCAGTTATGAACGCTGATGGTGCTGCGATAGGTACTATTATTGCAAGATTTGTTGAATTTATGTGTATATTATTCTATTTAATATTTGCAAAAAGAGATGTTAAGCTTGAGATAAAAGAAATAGTACATATCAATAAAGAGACTATAAAGAAGAATCTAAAGTTTGCACTTCCTGTTATTGTTAATGAGGTAGGATGGGGACTTGGAACTACGATGTATTCAGTAATATATGGTCATATGGGAGATGAAGTAGTAGCTTCTATGACTATCGCGACTGCCTTAGAGGATTTAGTTTATGCACTATTATTTGGTGTATCAACTGCTTGTGCTGTAATAGTTGGAAATCAGCTTGGATCTAATGATTTAGAAAAGGCAGAAAAGAGCGCAGTTAAATTACTAATATGTGGAATAGTATTATCTGCAGTATTAGCTGGTATTTTAGTATTAGTTGTTAATCCATACATTATGCTTTATAAAACAACTGATGTTGTTGCATCAAATATAAGAAAGGTTTGTATAGCCTATGCTATTATGATGCCTGCAAGAACATTTAATTTAATTATGATTGTAGGTATATTAAGAAGTGGTGGAGATACATTATTCTGTATGATAATGGAGCTTACATGTTTATGGGGTATAGGTGTATCACTTGGCGCTATTGGTGCCTTCCTACTTAACCTAGATGTATTATGGGTATTTGTCCTTTGTGAGACTGAACAATTAGTTAAGGTTGTAATTGGATTTATTAGATACCGTCAAAAGAAATGGGTTAAAAATATAGTTATTAAGGATAATTAAAATCAAGCTCAATTTATGAGCTTTTTTTAATTTTACAAATTAAAATAAACTGTTAATTTTGTTTATTTTTAAAATCAATAGTAGTATAATTAGTTGTGCTAATTATAAACGATACGGGAGGTTCATATTATGAAGAAGTATGTTTATCATTTTGAAGAGGCTTATGGATTAGGAAAAGAGTTATTAGGTGGTAAGGGCGCAGGCTTAGCTGAAATGACTCATATTGGTGTTTCTATTCCACAAGGATTTACTATTACAACTGAGGCATGTAGCCTATACTATAATTCCAACAAAGAATTACCTGAATTCTTAGTTAAGGATATTTATCAAGCAGTAAAAGAAGTTGAAAAGAAAACAGGAAAGAAATTTGGTGGAGATAAGAATCCACTATTAGTATCAGTTAGATCAGGTGCTAGAGTATCAATGCCTGGTATGATGGATACAATCTTAAATTTAGGTTTAAATGATAATACTGTTAAGGTATTAGCAAATGAAACTAATAATGAAAGATTTGCCTATGATAGCTATAGAAGATTTGTATTAATGTTTACTAATATAGCTAAGGGTCATCCAAGAGATGATATGGATAAGATGTTAGATGATCTTAAGAAGGAGAAGGGCTATAAGCTTGATACAGAGGTTAAGGCAGACGAATTAAAGGAATTAGTAAAGAAGTATAAGGATTATTATAAGAAGACATTTAATGAGGAATTCCCAAGTGATCCTTATGTTCAATTAATAGAAGCTGTTAAGGCTGTATTTAGATCATGGGATAATGAAAGAGCTAATGTTTATAGAATGATGAATAATATCCCTTATGATTGGGGTACTGCAGTAAATGTTCAATCTATGGCATTTGGTAACAAGGGTGAAACATCAGGTACTGGTGTTGCATTCTCAAGAAACCCAGCTACAGGTGAAAACAAGGTATCAGCTGAATACTTACCTAACGCGCAAGGTGAGGATGTAGTTGCTGGTATTAGAACACCACTTAAGATTGAAGAATTAGAGCATAGAATGCCTGAAGTATATAAGGAATTCATGAAGACTATTAAGCTAATGGAAAACCATTATAAGGATATGCAAGATATGGAATTTACTGTTGAGGATGGTAAATTGTATTTCTTACAAACAAGAAATGGTAAGAGAACTCCTAAGGCATCTCTTAAAATAGCCCTTGATTTACTTGATGAAGGTTTAATTGATGAAAAGGAAGCTATCTTAAGAATAGATGCACAAAGCTTTGATAAGATTTTACTTCCAGACTTCGATAGAGATGATATAAAGAATTATAAGCCTATCGCAAAGGGTATCGCTGCAGGTCCTGGTGCAGGAACTGGTATGCTTGCATTCAGTGCTAAGGAAGCAGAAGAAAGAAAAGCAAAGGGCGAAAAGGTTATTCTAGTTAGAGCAGAAACATCACCTGAGGATATTGTTGGTATGGTTTCAAGTGAAGCAATATTAACAATGAGAGGTGGTCAAACATCACACGCTGCCGTTGTTGCAAGACAAATGGGTAAATGCTGCGTTTGTGGATGTAGCGATGCTATTATTGATGAAAAGAAAAAGACTGTTACTATTGATGGTAAGGTATATACAGATAAGGATACATTCTCTATTGATGGTTCAACAGGTAATGTATATTTAGGTGCTATTAAGACTATATCACCAGATTTAACAAGCGGAATCTTCGCTCGTTTCATGAAGATGGTTGATGAAAATAGATACTTAAAGGTTAGAACTAACGCTGATAATCCAAGAGATGCTCAAAAAGCATTAGACTTTGGCGCTGAAGGTATTGGTTTATGTAGAACAGAGCATATGTTCTTCGATAAGGATAGAATCTTCTCTATGAGAAAGATGATTTTAGCTGACAAGCTTATAGATAGAGAAAAGGCATTAGCTGAAATTGAGCCAATGCAACAAAAGGACTTTGAAGGCCTATATGAAATCATGAATGGTAGAAATGTTAACGTAAGATTATTAGATCCACCTCTACATGAATTCCTACCAAAGGAAGAAAAGCTAATTGAAGAATTAGCTAAGGCTTTAAATAAGAGTGTTTCTGATATTAAGAATAGAATTAACGAATTATCAGAATCAAATCCTATGATGGGTCACCGTGGATGTAGACTTGCTGTTACATATCCTGAAATTTGTCGTATGCAAACAGAAGCTATCATTAAGGCTGCTATCAATGTAACTAAGAAGGGTATTAAGGTTGAGCCTGAAATCATGGTTCCACTTGTACTTGAAGTAAAAGAATTAAAATATGTTAAGAATATAATTTGTGAAACAGCTGATAGAATCATTAAGGAAGCAAACGTTAAGCTTACATATCATGTAGGTACAATGATTGAAATTCCAAGAGCTGCTTTATTATCAGATGAAATTGCACAAGAAGCTGAATTCTTCTCATTTGGTACAAACGACTTAACTCAAATGACTTTCGGATTCTCTCGAGATGATGCACAAAAGTTCTTACCATCATACTATGATACTAAGATCTTAGAATTTAACCCATTCAAGACACTTGATACAGAGGGTGTTGGTAAGCTTGTTAAGATGAGTGTTGCTGAAGGTAGAAAGACAAGACCAGATTTACATGTTGGTGTTTGTGGTGAAACTGGTGGAGACGCAAGAAGTATTGAATACTATCATAATGTTGGACTTGATTATGTATCATGCTCACCATTTAGAGTACCAGTTGCGCGCTTAGCCGCTGCTCAAGCAAACATCAAAAATCCTAGAAAATAATTAATTATTAAACCACTGAAGTTATCTTTGGTGGTTTTCTAATAGATTGGAGCTTTTTATGTTTAATAAGAAAAATTCAAATAAAAATGGATATATGCTTGAAGGTAAATATAAGCGTCATGGCTATGATTGGTGGTGGCATTCATTTACTGGGTATTGTGAGAAAGAAGAGCGTCAATTCTTTATTGAATATTTTATTATTAATCCTAAGGTATCAAAGGATAAGCCTACATTCGGAAGACTTGGCGAAAAGCCATCTTATGTTATGCTTAAATGCGGAAGCTGGGGTAGTGGTAAAAGCCAGCTTCATAAATTCTACCCAGTATCTAGTGTAGAAATAAAAAAAGCCCCATATGTGCTTAAGGGTGAGGATTTTTACGCATCAGATACATTAATAAAGGGTGATGTTAAAATCACTGATTCAAAAAATCATCCTGAATGGATGTGTGATGATGGAGAAATGTCATTTGAGCTTAAAATTGATAAGAATATCGCATTTAATGTTGGATATGGCACAAGCCCACTTTTAAGAAAAATGAAGGCCTTTGAGATGTACTGGCATGCTGAGGGTATGAAATCATACTATGATGGCTATGTCATTTACAATGGTAAAAAATATATTGTTTCACCTGAAACATCAAATGGCTATGCCGATAAAAACTGGGGTAAAAATTTTACATCACCTTGGATTTGGTTATCATCAAACAATATTATTAATAGACAAAATGGTGAAAAGCTAAATAATACTGTATTTGATATTGGCGGCGGAAGACCAAAGGTATTCTTTGTTCCACTTAAGAATAAATTATTATCAGCCCTATATGTTGAGGGAAAGGAATATGAATTCAATTTTTCTAAATTCTGGCGCAGAAATAAAACTAAATTTGATTGCAAAATAGAAAGAGATATTCTAATTTGGGATATCACTCAAAAAGCTAATAAGTATGTAATGGAAACACATATGGAATGTAATATTAATGATATGCTATTTGTTAATTATGAATCTCCAGATGGTAAAAAGAGATATAACCATTTATATAATGGTGGAAATGCTCATGGAAATATTAAATTATATAAGCTTATGAGCAAAAAGAAAGTACTTATTCATGATTTAGATGTCATTAATGCAGGTGCTGAATACGGTGTATATGATAATTAATGGAAAATGAATTTAAAATATGATATTATTGTTTTAAAGTCGGGTGAATAAAATGAAGGATTTTATTAAAAAGTATTACAAAAGTTTATTATTAGTATTAGGATATACTGTTGTTGCTGAAGTAGTATATATCATACTATTTGAATCATTATGGCATAAATGGTATTTAGATTTAATTATCGCATTTGCTATTTTAGTTCTTGCAGGTGTTATTGGTTTCTTCTACATCAAAGATGTTATGAAAAACGAACCTAAGGAAGAAAAGATGGAAGCTCTTGATGAGGATATCAAGAAGGAACAAGAAGAAAAGGCACAAGAAGAGGCTGAGGCTAAAAATGAAGATGAATTTAGTGGTTCAGTTGAAGATGGTGCTGATCTATCTGAAATAGTTGATGTTGAGGATACAAAAGAGGAATAATAATGAGTGAATATATAGTTAGATGTAAGGATATAACTAAGCTATATAATGGCAAGAAGGTATTAGATTCCTTTTCTATGAATGTTAGGTATAAAGACGTTTATGGATTTGTTGGAGAAAATGGTAGTGGTAAAACTACTATTATAAGAATCTTAACAGGATTAGTTCATCAAAACAGTGGAACTTACGAATTATTTGGAAAAAGCTCAAATAATATCGATATACTAAAGGAAAGAAAAAAGATTGGAGCTGTAGTTGAATCTCCATCTATTTATCTTAACTTAAGTGCTAAGGATAATATGCTTATGCAAGGCATATTAGTTGGAAATAATGATAAGAATCGTCATAGAAAAATAATAGAGCTTGTAGGCTTAGGTGATATTTATGACGATAAAAAAAAGTCATGTGATTATTCACTTGGTATGCGTCAAAGATTAGGTATCGCAATGGCGTTATTATCTAATCCTGAATTAATCATACTTGATGAGCCAATGAATGGACTAGACCCAGAGGGTATAGTTGAAATAAGAAATCTAATTATTAAATTAAATAAGGAATATAATGTAACATTTATTATTTCATCTCATATATTAACTGAGCTTGAGCTTGTTGCGACAACATACGGTATTATTTCTCATGGTCATATGATTAATGAGATATCAAAAGAAGACTTAGAATTAGAATCTAAGCCAGGAATAGTACTTTCTGTTAATGATATGAAAAAAGCAGAAGCTTTACTAAAAGCATATGATTATACTGTAACTACAAATAGAATAGTAGTTCATTCAAATAATATTAATGAAATAATGAAGCTAATGATTGATAATGATATTATTGTTACTTCTATAGAAACTAAGAATGGTAATATTGAGGATTACTATTTAAAGCTAATAGGAGGTAATAATAATGCGTAAATTATTAAAAAATGACTTCCTAAGAATATTTAAATCTGGTGGCTTTAGAGCAATATTAATTGTTGGTCTAATATTAGGTGCATTATCACCTGTTGCCCTATATGGAATAATAATGCTAATACTAACATATATGCCTGATGCTGCTGGTTCATTTGATATGAGAACTGCAATTAATTCAATTAATATGTTCTCATCATCATTAAGTATTGCAAGTACTAACTTCTTTAGTGTTATTTTAGTAATTATTTTAATTGTTCAAATATCTAGAGATTTCACACAAGGAACAATTAGAAATAAAATAATTCAAGGTTATTCAAGAACTAAGATTTATTTTTCAACATTGATTGTAATATTTACAACAATATTATTATCGCTATTTATGTATGGTATTGTTAGATTTGGAGTATCTCTAATATTCTTTAATCCACTACCAGAAGGAGACGTAGTAGATCATATACTTTATATAGTTGAAACGTTTGGATTCCAATTATTATATATATTATTTATATCAAGCTTTATTTCTTTATTTGTATTTATTAATAAGAGAGCATTAATGCCACTTTTATTCTTTATAATTGGAATAATGCTTATTCGTTCAATCGGGTCTATAACGGATTTCACTAAGAGATCTGTTGAATATGGCTCATTCCCATATTATTTATTAAGATATTTAACAATCCTAAATCCATTCTATATGTATGAATATTTAGGACCAAATGGTTCTCTACTTGGTCTACTTGGAAACCTTATCACTTCAGTCGGAGACTATACAATTGCTAAATCAATTGAGTTAGGAGTACCACTATTACTATATATTTCAATTAACATTTCATTTGGATTATTAGCTGCGAACAAATCTGATATAAAATAAATCATTACTTATTTAAATTAAGGTCAAGGAAACTTGGCCTTTTTTTGTCGTTTGAATTAAGAAAATAATTTTAAAAATTTTTTTAACAATTTTGAAACCATACATAAATAATGTAGGGATTATTAATAGAATGTAAGTGCAAGGGGCAAATGATTGTACCTTTCAAAATTAATAAATCGGAGGAAAAAGAGTATGTTTAATTTACACGTAGTATTTGAAAGATGGAAATTTAATAAGGAGTACAACCTATATGTTTCAACATTAGGAAGAGTTAAGGATTCAAAAAAGAAGATTGTTGAACCAATGATTAATTCAGGTGGATATTTCATAATCAAGCATGATGAAAAGGTTATAGCTGTACATTCACTTGTTATGCTTACATTCAAAGGTCCAAAGCTAGAAGGTATGTCTATTGATCATATTAATAGTAATAGACGTGATAATCGTTTAAAGAATCTTGAATATGTAACTAAAGAAGAAAATCTTAGAAGAGCAAATCAAAAGTTATTATCAGAAGATGATGAGAACTTGATTGTTAATGACCCAAACGAGTTTTTAGACTTACTTGCTTGTCATAAGATTTATTCAATCAAGCATTTAAAGACAATATTAAATGCTAAATCTACAGCAAAGACTGTTAAGACAACGGCAAACAAGAATCGTATTGTTGCTAAGGATTCATATACTTGGGCAAAGAAGTACTTAGCTCTTCATAATAATGGTAGCGTTGCTGATTCTACAAAGTTTGCTTACAGAGTAGAAGTATATGCAAAGATGAATAAGGAATATTGTGGATACAAATTATCCATGAATAATAACGAAATTATTGGTGTTAGAGTTTGCTAAAAAGGAGGAGATTTAGATGAGTGTAGTAGTAGCAATCAAAAAAGATGGAAAGGTTTATATTGGTGCTGATTCACAGACGACAAGAGGAAGCACAAGATCTTCATTAACTAATCCGAACAATTATAAGATTTGGAAGGTAAATGGATGTGGTCATACTTTAATGGCACATGTTGGTAGGTTAAGAGATGCATGTGTCGTTAGAGTTATGAGTGATTTAGTTAGGGAAATAGATGATATTCATGATGTTATTGATTATGAATATGTTGTTGATAGGATTTTCCCTATGATAGTAAGAGAGCTTATGGATAGAAAGTACATTGATATATCTGAAGTGTTTGATGGATTAGATTCAAGGTTTATATTTGCTCATAGGGATAAGCTATTTTTAATTGGTAGTGATGGTAGCGTCCTTGAAATTGATGATTGTGTAGCAATTGGTTCTGGTGAATCAGAAGCTATTGGATCATTGATTACAACAGAAAAAGAGCAGAATCCAGTAACTAGAATAGTCAAGGCTATTAAATCATCGGCAGCACATGATATTTATGTTGATTATCCGATTATTATCACTGATACGGAGTCTATGGAGTTTAATATCATTACTGAAAAGAATGAAACACAATTTCTAAAGCACGATGAGAAAAATAAATAATTATTTAATTAGGAGGAAAAGAAAATGCCAAAGTTTAAAAAGAATGACAAGTTCAAATTTAATGAAGAGGATGTAAAAATTTTAGATATTTTAGGAGAAGGAGGACAGGGTATTGTTTATTTAGCTGAGTATGAAGGCAAGCAAATGGCTTTAAAGGTGTATAGTGATTTGGTATCAAGTGACTTTGAATACAATTTAAAGAACAATATTAATAAAGGAGCTCCATCAGATTCGTTCTTATGGCCTCAAAAGCTAATTCATTTTGATGATGATAAAATTGGATACTTAATGGATTTGAGACCATCAAATTATAGCTCTTTCGTAAAATACTTAAATGGAAATATTAGATTTAAAGATAATTACACACTTATTAGCTGGTGTATAGAGCTATGTAAATCATTTAAACAATTACATGAAAAGGGATTTTCATATCAGGATTTAAATGATGGATCATTTTTCCTTGATGAGAATACTGGAAGTCTACTAATTTGTGATAACGATAATGTCACAGCCGATAGAAAGAATCTAGGTATTTTAGGAAAAATGAGATATATGGCTCCTGAAATAGTTCGTAGAGAAATTAATCCAATTACTAATGAAGCTTGGATGCCAGATGTTCATACAGATAGATTTAGCTTAGCAATAATTCTATTTATGGCGCTATGCTTAGGAAACCCGTTTGAGGGAGAGTGCTTAAAAAAGTATGAATTTATTGATGAAAAAGCCGAATTGGAAATATATGGTAAAAATCCAGTGTTTATTTATCACAAGGATAACAAGGATAATAGACCAATTAGAGGCTACCATAGTGCAGTTTTGAAAAGATGGCCACTACTTCCGATTTATGTTAAGGAAGCATTTCATAGAACCTTTGTTGATGGATTAGATGATCGTGAAAACAAAAGAACTACTGAATTAGAGTGGATCAAGGTATTAACAAGGTATAGAGATGAGCTTGTAACCTGTGAATGTGGTAAACAATATATTTATGGACTATTTGAAAAGAAAGAAAACTCAAGCTGTCCATATTGTAACAAAAAGAAACAGGCATACACATATTTATACATAAATAAGCAAAGTATAATACTAGAACCTGAAAAAAAGCTTTACATTAGTCATTTTGATAAGTATTCATCTGATTATACTAAAGCAGTTGGAATTGTTGTTAGGAACAAAAAGAATCCAGCATTATGGGGAATTAAGATGGCAATTGGAAAACAAATTTTAGTCAAGGATACACAGGGTGTTCAAAAGGAAATTGATGGAAATGGTGTTATACCAATTGTTAAGGGTTTAAAAATAAAAATCGGTGAAACAATAGCCGAAATAAGATAATTAAAGGAGATAATGAAAATGAGTGAAAGAATTTTAGGCGAGGGAATCGCAAAGCAAGAGTTAGATTTAATATTTGTAATTGATAAGTCTGGATCTATGGAAGGTGAATCTATAGGTGCAGTAAATAATGCCATTAGAGATGTAGTAAGTATAATGCCTGATATTCAGGAGGATACTTCAGATGCATTAATCAAAATATCTGCGCTGACATTCTCTGATCAAACAGAGTGGGTAAATAATGAGCCACTTGGAGTTAATGATTTTAAATGGAAGGACATAACTGTTGATGGAGGAACAAATCTAAGTGCAGCATATGATGAGCTTACTAAAAAATTATCTAAGCAATCAAATGGCGGTATGATGCCTGATCTTGGCGGAGTTGCCCCAATCATTATTTTAATGACTGATGGACTTCCAACATCATACGATTGGGAAAGTCATTTAGATAAGCTAAAGAAAAAGGGCTGGTTCAGAATAGCTCTTAAATATGCGCTTGCCATTGGAATCGATACAGATGAAGCAATGGATGTATTAACTAAATTTACTGGAAATAAAGAAACTGTATTAAAGGTTTATACTGCAGAAGCCTTAAGAAAGGTTATTAAGGTAATTGCAGTTACAGCATCAAAGGTTAAATCAAATACATCTACTGTCGATAATCAAACTACAGGTAATGCAAACGAACAAGCGAAAGTAGAAATAGCAGAAAAACTAGAAGATGTTAAGGATGTGGAGTGGTAATGATAATTGATAGAATTGCAAAACAAAGAGCAAATGTAATTATGCTTATTGATACATCAACATCAATGCGTGGAAAAAGAATTGATCAGGTTAAAAAAGCGTTAGTTGATATAAGGAAGCAGCTAATAGATATGGAAAATGTAAATATCAATGTTGACTATTATTTAACGTTAATTACATTTTCATCAGAAGCTAAATATTTGAATAACTCAAAAATGGATAGAATTAGTGATGTTGATTTATCAAATTTAAAAGTAGGTGGCTGGAGTAATTTACATTTGGCGCTTGTAAAGCTAGAGGACTTATTAAAAAAAGAGTCTAAAGGTGGAATAATGCCAGACTTTGGTGGAATAGCTCCAATAATTGTATTATTAACTGATGGTCACCCAACAGGTAATGGCTATAAATCTGAACTAGCTAAACTTAAAAAACTTCCTTGGTTTAACGTTGCTTTAAGATATGGAATTGCCATAGAACTAAACGACAAGAGAACAGTTCAGGTGTTAAGAGAATTCGTTGGTGACAATGGTGATGTAATTGAATGCTATGATTCAAAAATGCTTGAAAGAATCATTAGGATTATTGTTATAACAGCATCTAGAGTTAAATCAGAAACAGCTAACGTATCAATAAGTAAAGATATGGGAAAGAATTCGATTAACACAGTTGCACAGTTAGAAATAACAGAGAATCTTGCAGGAACAGAAGATTGGGAGTGGTAGTATGTACGTTTTTAATAAGACTTCAATTGGATATAACCATATAAAAGAGAATAAATGTTGCCAAGACTTTTCATCATCATATAGTGATTTAGAAAGAACGATCATTACATGTTGCGATGGGCATGGTGGAAAGATATATTTCAGAAGCAACATTGGATCTAAATTTGCATCAGATGCCATAATGAATGTTTTTAAGAATATAACTCCTTATGATACAAGAAAGTTCAATCAAGATGAGTATTTAGAAACAATCAAAATAAACATTTTATGCGAGTGGAATAGAATGGTTGAAACTCATCTTGCAAAATACAAGTTAACTAAGAAGGAGCTATTAAAGCTAAACGAAAATGAGTTTCATAAGTTGTTATCTAATACTTATAAGGCTTACGGTTCAACAATGATGGGAGCTTTACTCATTGGAAATAAAGCTCTTGTTGTTAAGCTTGGTGATGGAGAGGTAGCATTAGTTCATAAAAACGATGTTATATATCCGTTTCAGGATGATGATGAGCCTGTTGGTAATATTACTAATTCTTTATGTGAAGAAGATGCGTATGATCACATTAAGATAAAGGTCTTTGATTTTAATAAGATTGATGGAATTATGATGTGTACTGATGGAATGATTAATCCATATCAGAACTATAATAATTTCACTAATTCAATGGTAAAGCCACTTATTAAAGGTCTTAATTCTAACGGAAATCTATCTACAATTAATCTATTTGTTGATACTGTTGGATTAAAACTAGGTATAGGTGATGATGTATCATTATCATTTATCATAAAGAACAAGAAAGAAAGTAAGATAGAATCAAAAATAAAAAAGGGATATACATATGCTATAAGTGATTTTTACAAGGAAATGTATGACTCTAAATGAAGCAATAAAAATAGTATATAATTCAGAACATATAGATATGTATATCGAGAATCCATTTTTAACGTATTCGGTTTTAAGAGATTTGATTGGTAATTTTTCTTATGAGTCTAAGGATATCTTGTCTTGTTTCTTTGAAATAGCCAGGAAGTTAAATATCCTTCAGATATTAAAGGTCTATGGCTCAGAAGAAGCGAAATTTATATTTGAAAAAACATATTTTGATTTATTTACAGATATTGATAAAGCTATTTATTTAGATACTATAAACGAAATATTAAGTACAGAATTATTGAATAAGAATTTAGATAAGAATATTAAAAAGAGTGAGTTATTAATAAATAAAAAAGAAGAAATCATATTTGATAAAATAGATTCACTAAAAGTTCATTGCACTATTGGTGAATTAAAAATCAAATATGGTGATTCCTTTAATGTTACTATTAACAGTAAATATCCTGATGATATAAAGTGTTCATATTTAATTAAGAATAAAGATTTAGAATTAGAATTTATTTACAAAAAGAAAAAAGAAACTCCATCAAGTGTAGAAATAGAGGTTCCAGAAGGTTTAAATATTAGCTATTTAGATGTAGGAATTAATAATTTCAACTCATGTGTTGATATTAATTCTAGTAGCGTACAAATAACATCTCAAAAAGGAAATATATCCTATAGTGGTATTTCCAAAAAGTGTTATATTTCCTCTCAGAGTGGAATAGTTAATTATTATGGAATATCAGATTTTATATCAATTGATTCAAAAATAGATAAATGTTTCCATAATATAAGTCAAAAGGAATATTTTCTAGATAAAATTAACACTCAATCAAAAAGTAAGCTTATTGCTTATAGAAAATAATAAGTTAATTTATTAGGTGATTATGATACTTTGATAGTATCCTAAAGTATGGTATAATCATACCATAAATTTGCGTTTTAGAAGGTGATTTTGATGGGTAAAGCTTCAATGTGTATACAGATGCTTGAAATATTAAATAATGGTCGAGTAGTCAAAATTTCTGAACTAGCTAATTTATTAGATACAAATCCTAGAAATATAATAGAATATAAAAAAGAATTAGAGGAATGTGGTTACTATATTACATCAGTTCCAGGAAGATATGGTGGATTAAAATTAGAACAGCACAATCTAATTCCAGCACTATTTTTTAAAGAAGAGGAAAAAGAAGCTATAAGAGAATGTTATTCATATTTACTTTCAAAAAATGTTTTTGTAAATAAAGATCATTTTGAAAGAGCTATGGCAAAGGTCATGTCTACATTTGATAATTCGATGCTAGATATTTCATTAACTACTGTTTTAGAAAAAGATTCTGCCATATATGAACGTGATAAGCTTCAAATGACATATAACATTTTAAAAATATGCATTGCTAAGAGTTTAATGGTAGAGGTAGATTATATAAACTCAAAAGGAAATAATGTTAAAAAGACACTTAAGCCTTATGATTTATATATCTATAATGAAAACTGGTTTTTAATAGCTGATTGTGTCGAAACAGGAAGATTTGCACAATTTAAGTTATCTAAAATGGAAACAATTAAGAATCTAAATAAACACTTTTCAAAGGATCCTTTTTATAAGAAATCTGATTATTTAGATGAGGATGGCTATAAGAAGAATGATGAGTGGTATGATATCAAGCTTGAGGTATCAGGATATTACTTATCAAGAATCAAAGAAAAGACAATTGGAAAGAATCAGCACATTGAAATGATTGATAAGAATAAGGGAATATTAACAGTTTCAATGCAATATAAATTTAACATTATAAACTTTGTTATGGGTTTAGGCTCATTATGTAAGGTTTTAGAACCTGAGTGGTTAGTTGATCAAGTAGTAAAGATTACTTCTGAGATGCAGAATCTGTACTTAGAAGACGAAGAATAAGAAAAGGAGGGAAGGCATTATAACTAATGCTTTAAAATTATGAATTATATATACAATGACTTTTCCTCTAATGTGTGTTATGCACTTACTGCGTTATTACTTAAAATACAATGTAGAGACTCTTATAGAGTAGATAGAAGTTTTAGAATTGCAGATAAGATTATTCCGTTTAGATTTAGAGAAATTGACTATGAACTTAATAACAAAATTTTGGATAGTGAGCTTGAAACAGAAATAAAGAGTGTACTTGAAAAAGTAAACTCTACTAAAACAGTGCTTAAAAAGTGCATAAAGCAAAGCATGCTAAATATTATAAAAATCAATAGTAGAATTAATATAACTACAAGTTTAAATGATTTGATTGATGGTGTTATTGAAAAGCTTATGGAAATTTTGGATTTTGAAAGACAAAAATCTATTGCTTTTAGAAAAGTAAATGTCGATATGTCCAAATTGCCTAGAGTTGAAATTGATAGTTCTGTTTATCATTTAGATAATATAATTAATTCAAGTGTTGTTGATAACTTAAATACTTATTACCAATATACAGTTCAGCTTCTTACAAAAGAGCAGAGTGATGAAGCAAAAATTGTTCCAATAATAGCTCAAATGACAGGTAATTACGAAAATGCGTTTTCGAAGCATCAACCAGATGAACTATTTTTATCATCACAAGCTATATCTCATTATTTGGATATATCAATAGACTTAGATAATGTGAGTCTATATGCTGAAAACGAAATTGGAAAGATGTTAGGGTGATATAAATGAAAATAGATTTAAGTAGAGTTTATAGCAAAATCGATGACATAATAGCATCCTATACAACTAATAATTTTAGATTTAAAAATAGCGGAAAAGAGATTGAAAAAGAATACGCCAAAGAGATTAAAGAATGCTTTAATAATAAAGTAAATGCCATTAAAGACATTTATAAACAAATAAAAAAAGATATTCATTCTTTTGAAGATTGTTTAAGTGAAATGATGAACTTAGTTTTTATAAAAGCAGATATTTCATCTCAAATCGATTATTACGATTCTTCAATTAATTCAATAAGTGATAAGATAGCAGATATTGATCTAGAAATAGAGAAAAACAACAATAGAATGGAAGAATTAAAAAAAGAATTAAATGATAGCTTGAAAGGTAATTTTTGTAATAAAAATTTAGAACTAGTTAATTTACTAAATGATAAAAAATATAAATGTTACTACGATAGTATAGAACTATGTGAAGAATATGATCAAATCTTGGAAGTTAATTATATAAAGGATGAATTCAACGATAAAATTTTAAGAGATCCTAAGGCGATTGAAAAAGTTGATCAGATTCTATTAGAGATAGGAAGAATAAAAAGAAGAAATAATAAAGTATATTATTATAAGTCAGCTTATTATAGATTAAAGAAAAAGAATATCGATGAAGTTAAGAATCTGAAAGAGGAAAGAAGAAGCTTAAGAGACAAAATCAATGGTCCTAAAGATCTGTTAATAAATTCTCTTTATGATTCTTATTTAGAAAAAACTATCGATATAATATATAAATCAATTCTTATATCATCTAAAAACGATTATGAAGAGTGTGCAAAATTAGGCGACAAAAAACGCGTAATTAAAAGCTGGATATATTATTTAATTAATGAAGGTGTAAGCAATGAATAAGAAATATTTTAATGAATCGTTTTTATTTTTAACAATGCTTGAAAGTGGTATGAATTCTTTTTATTCAATTAATAGAAAAATGTTTTTTATTAGCTCTGATGGAATATCTAATTTGCTTTTTAGATTACAAAATTCTAGTGTTATAAGTATCTGTAGAGAGGGTGTTTTCTTATCTAAAAATATGCACACTGCAATTCAATTTATTGATTCGTTTGATGAAGATGTTTCTGAGCTTAAGAGATTTGAAATAAAAGAATTACTAGCTAAAAGAATGGAAAGCATATACCAAAAATCATTTGATAACGAACTGGAGTGTTTGATTAATTATGTATAACCAAAATGTAAATAAATCCTCTAAAGATTTGTTTGTCGAAGAATTAAATAATTATATTGGTTTCTATAAAAAAATTATTAATGAAGAGAATGAAGCATATTTCTCAACACATGACTTTCAAGATGAATATAAAGTTAATTCATGTGATTTGAATATAGCTACAAATTTATTAAATGCATTACTTCATATTAAGCTTGGACTTGTAGCAAATCCAGATCTTATTAAGGATTTTATTTACCCTAGTGAAGCTAAAGGATGTAGAAAAGTAGATGTTGATTTCTTTTCAGATAAAATTAAGGGAGATAAGACTCAAGCATTAGCTGTGTCTATGGCCTGTGGAATGAATAATCTTTTATTAATTCAAGGCCCTCCTGGAGCAGGTAAAACTACAACCATTTTAGAAATAATTGCTCAGCTAAAAAAGAGAGATAGAAAAACAAAATTATTAATAACATCTGGTACTCATGTGGCTGTTGATAACGTAATTGAAAGAATTATTCGTTCATTGACAAAAAAAGATGAGTATTCAGAATTGAAACTATATGAGGATGTTTTAAGAGTACGTCAAAAAAATACTGATGATACTGAACAGATAATTAATAGTTTTAATGAAGAAAGCTTATTTTATTATATTTTGAATAAGCAGGATGATAAGATACAAGACTTAATAAAAAGATACGATATTGAAAAAGAAGAGGATAGTAATGAATACGGTAATTCAGTTTTATCAAGATATCGTTCAAACGTAATATTAAAAAGAGGCATCATTGGAGTTACAATAAATGCTTTAAATTCATGTAGATTTGATGATGCTCAATTTGATTATGTTATTGTTGATGAGGTTGGAAAATCAAACTTTGCTGAAATAATGTTTGCTGCAAGATTTGCTAAAAAAATGATTTTAATTGGAGATCCTAAGCAATTACCTTCTGATGTACAATATGAGTTTTCTGATATGGAAGCAACAGATTCTTATTACAAGAAGCTTAATGAAATTCCTTATATAAACTATTTATTCGAAAACGTAAATAGAGAATGCTTTTTGTTTTTAAATAAGCAATATAGAATGGTTAAGGAAATTGGTTCATATATTTCTGACACATTCTATAACGAGCCTATAAAGCTAGAAAATGGTAGACAAGAATCATATGGGAATGGTTTAAACTATGTTGATTATGACTTTAGAAGTTGTAAGGTTGCATGCCCTCCACTTGGAAATGATGCTGAAATAGAAATTATTAAGTCACTATTAAATGGCAAATTACAAAAGGCTAATAAAAAGAAAATAGCTATTATTACTCCATACAAGGAGCAAATGAGAAGACTTAGAACTGCCTTTGATGGAGTTATTCCAAAGTACAATATTAATACGGTTGATGCATTTCAAGGCCAAGAAAATGATATCGTAATCTTTTCTTGTGTTAGAAATGTAGGTAACCCAACTGTGTTTTTTGAAAAGATTAACAGAATAAATGTAGCTATTTCTAGAGCAAAAAATCAAATATGGGTGGTAGGCGCATCATCATATTTGAAAAATGTTCCATGCTTAAATGCATATATTAATTATGCTTCAAAAAAAGAAAGCAATCTGAGATGTAATAAATATAGATATGATAAAAATAATATAGTGAAGGTTGTGTAATCTATGGTAACTGGAAATATTGTATTAAAAAAGGGCGCAAATCAAATATTAACAAAATATCTAAAAATGAATGAAATAAAAGGTGACATTGAAAACTGGGCTCACAACATTAAGAGGGATTTTTATGGACAAGCCGCAAGAAACATGCAGGCTTTAATCCAAAAGTTTGCCAGAACTATTAATAGTGTTATTCAATCCCCAACAACAAGACAAAAGCTAAACTACCTTTCTAGCGATATGATATACTTGGTGTGTGAAATATTAGGTGATAAAGACCTATCAAGATTTTCTATTTTATATGATGAGAATGATAGAAACGGAAAAGCAACACTAAACGGCGCAGCCAATATATCAAAGCACAGCCTGGAAGAAAGTAGATTTTGTGCAAAGCAATGTGCAAAGGCCTATAATAAGATGGTTGAGAGAATCCAAAATAAATTGAATTTAAAAAATATAGGTAAATTCCAAGTCGATGAAAAGAATCTTAAGGATCTAACTGCTCCTACAACAAATTATAATTATTTGAAGCCTATTCCAGGTGAGCCAGATTATGATGAAAAGAAGAAAAGACAAGATGAGCTATTTGCAATGTTCAAAAGAACATTACTTGTCCCTGATGATTATTATGTGCAAATGAAAGCAATTAAATATCAAAGAGATGCTATTTTAAAGGAAGAATTAGATAGCAAGTGGAATGAAATTAGAAAGGACCATATGGATCATAGCTCCGAAATGGAATATATTATGAATTCAATTGGAGATCACACCTATAAAATCAACTATTTGATTAATAGTTTACTTCATGATCATATTAATTCTAAAAAAGCTTTATCACTAGCTAAAAAGTTTTTAAAAGAAGAAATCAATCGAAATGATAAGATTATAAGTTATACACGATGGCTTGTAGATGCGGTTAAAAAGAATGAAACGCGATTAATAAGCTCAACCGGCGTTGTTCACACAAATACTACTAATTTAGAAAAATATGTTGTTTATAAATTGTCACAGAATGAAAAATTAAATGACAAGTTATTTTCATTAAATAATATATAAAGTAAAAGAGTGCGTGTGCACTCTTTTTTTATGCTTCATATTTTCTTAAAGAAAGTGATACGTTTAAATTACCATTTCTTTCTCTAATTCTATCTATGAATTCTTTTTGATTTATGTCTTTTAAATTAATAATATAATTTAATTCAAATACTGTACCGAAATCAGCTGTTTTAACACTTTTTAGATTCCATCTATTAGTGTATTCGTTTAATAAATCATCGAATAGGTTATCATAATTTAGTGATTCAGGAACAATTACCTTTAAAGACATTTCTTTATTTGATGGTTCATCAAGCTTTAGCTTTGTCATTAATATAATTGTTCCTGATGCTAATACTAATACTATAAATGAATAGAATAGATAGCCAAAGCCTGATAAGAATCCTAATGCGATAGCAAATGTTATAAATAGTAGATCTGTCATATCCTTTTGAACTGAACGGAAGCGTGTCATCGCAAGTATTCCTGCAAACGAAAAGCCTAGTGTAGTTCTTAATGCACTTGATTCAATACCAATAATTCTTGATATTAATACAATAGCTGTAACAAGTATTGGCATTACTAATATTGATATTGGCATATCAGCTGAAATGCCTTTATTTTTTCTATAATATCTATATAAAAGGATTAGTAAAAAGCCGTATACAATAGATACTCCCATACATATCAAAACCTTATACCAATCTGTCTCAAAGCTAAATGATTCAGTTATAATTGTGTCGAAAATAAACATATAATTTCACTCCTTACCTTACACTTTAATTTTAAATATTTGTTTTATTAATAAAATGTTAAGATTTTGTGAAAATTTGTATCTCTAAAGTTATATTATGGTATAATGAATTCGCATGAGGTAACTTATATGATTAAGATTTATGGAAAGAATTGTGTTTACGAAGCATTAGTTAGTAAGGCTAAAATTGATACAATTTATCTTACTGATAATGTGGTAAAAAAGGATAAAGACATATTAAAGCTTATTAAGGAGAATAATTATAGATATGAGGTAGTATCTAAGGAGAAGATGAATAATGATTTTTCATCTCAGGCTCAAGGATATGGGGCCATAAGATATGATTATGATACCTATGATTTAGCATACCTTAATAATTTAACTACTAATAAGGGTAGAGTTTTAATATTAGATGGCATTCAAGATCCACATAACTTTGGGGCAATCTTACGTAGTGTTGATGCCTTTGGATTTGATTTAGTAATTCTTCCTAATAATAGATCAGTTAAAATAACAGGTGTTGTTGCCCATGTATCAACAGGTGCTATAGAGCATACTAAAATTATGTATGTTGATAGCTTACTTCAAGCAATTAATATCCTTAAAAAAAGAGGATATTGGATACTTGGCACAGACGCATCAGGTGATACATTAACATCAAATATTGACAAATCCTTATCACTTGCAGTTATTATTGGCTCTGAAGGATTTGGTATGTCAAAGACATTAGTAAATGCCTCTGATTATCTAATTAAAATACCAATGGTAGGACACGTTAATAGCTTAAACGCATCAGTATCCGCAGGAATAGTATTACATGATCTTATAAAAGATTTTAGTGAATAGTATTTATGATTCAATAGATTTATTTATAAAGACAAAAGAAGATATCTATTTTAATGAAATAGTAAATTATTATAAAGGTTTAATTATATATAAAATAAAAAGTAGAATGGTTCCTAAAAATAAGGAAGATGACTTATACCAGGAGGCTTTACTTGTTTTATGGAAATCATTATTAACATTTAATGATGATACTCATAAATTCTTAAGCTATTATAATTTATGCTTATCAAGAAAGCTTAATAGATTAATCATTAATTCAAGCTATTATAAAAAGGTAATAATATTTGATCCATCTAAAATAGAAGATGATAATCATATATCAGTTGTTACTAAATATATAGATAAAATGTTTAATGATGATAAGATATCAAAGAATATATTTAGAGAATGCATTATTGGAAATACTAAAATAATAACATTTTCTGAAATATATAATATTGAATATCGTAAGGTATATTATAAATATAAGAATCTACTAAGGGAGCTTTCCGCTATCAAAGATTTTCTTGACTAATATCATATTATGATATAGAATTAAGAAGAACCGAATAAAAGGTTTTTTCTTTTTGACTAAAAAAGGTGATAATATGAGAGTAAAGGTTATACTAGTTTGTGAAGAATGCTTATCAAGAAACTACACAACTACAAAAAATCCGACAAAAGCAACTGAAAGAATAGAATTAAAAAAATTCTGTCCAACTTGCAACAAATATACAATACATAAAGAAACTAAGTAGGTGTAAAAATGACTGACGAAAAAGAAGTATTAGAAGAAGAGACAACTGAAGAAGTATCTGAATCAAAGAAATCAGAAGTTGAAGAAAAGGTTAAAAAGCAAATCGAAGCTAAAGAAGCAAAGCGCGAGAAGCTTGGTATCTATAGAATTTCTGAGTACTTAAAGGAAGAGCATAAATGGGAAAACTGGTTATTCCTAGCAGTAAGTATCATTACATTATTATTAGGATGCCTAATCTTAAATGGTGCACTTGCAATTAGAAGTGACTTCCCAGTATTAGGACAATATTCAAGCCTATTTGGTTGGATATTAGTTGTAGTATCTGCACTTGGCTTATTATATGCACTTTATCCATTCTTTAAGCCTGCATTCCCTGAATTCAAGAAGATTACATGGTTAAAGGTTCCAGAATTTATTGGAAATGTAATTCGTGTATTTGTATTCATGCTTGTATTTATCGCATTATTCATTTTATATGATTATTTCATGACTAGCGTATTAAAGCTAATATTCTAGGAGGTACGTTATGAAAAGATGGTATATTGTTAACACTTATTCAGGATATGAAAATTCAGTAAAGACTGACCTTGAAAGAAGAAGAGAATCAATGAACATGCAAGACTATGTTTTGCAAGTATTAGTTCCAGAAGAGACAGTTGAGGTTACTGATAAGAAGGGCAAGAAAAAGCAAAAGGTTAATAAATTATTCCCAGGTTATGTATTCGTTGAAATGAACGTTGAGGGTGAAATGGATGACCATGCTTGGTTCATGATCCGTAATACACCAAAGGTTACAGGTTTCTTAGGCTCATCTGGTGGTGGTACTAAACCAGTTCCAGTTCCAACTGATGAAATGGATAGAATCCTTTCTAAGCTTGGTATGGTTGTTAAACCAAAGGCAGAATTCTCTGTTGGTGATAAGATTGTAGTTACATCAGGACCATTCAAGGATTATACATTTGATGTTGCTGAAATCGATGAGGCTAAGTCAATCGTTGTAGTATTTGCAGATTTACTTGGTTCAGCAGTTAGAACTGAATTATCTTTTGATGAAGTAAAGAAAATATAGTAATTAGACCACTATCAAGTGGTCTTTTTAATTTAATATTGTATAATAGAAATGGTGATAATTTTATGAATCGATTCGAAAAAGTAAAATCAAAACTAAATACTATTTGGGAAGCTATAGTTAGATTTATTAAAAAATATGATCTAATTATTTTTGCGATTATATTTTTCGCAATAGCTCTTGTCATAAGATTATCATTTTTAGATTTTGAATCTGATGATTATAAGTATTTCCTATCTCATTGGTATCAGGAGGTAGTAAATCAGGGAGGCTTCGCATCCTTTAAAGTGCAGATAGGTGATTATACACCTGCCTATAGATATATAATTATATTCCTAACATTATTTAATAAGAATCCACTACACATGTATAAAGCTGTATCAATAATATTTGATTTTGTGCTTGCAGGATTTGTAGGACTCTTAATAAAGCACATTACAAAGAATAATTTGTTAACTTTACTAGCCTACGCAACTATATTATTCTTACCTAATGTATTCTTTAATAGTGCAATATGGGCTCAATGTGATGTAATATTTACAACATTCATAATTATTAGCTTATATTTTATATTAAAGGATAAATCACATTTGGCTATGGCATTTTATGCAGTGAGCTTATCATTTAAGCTTCAAGCAATATTCTTCCTACCAGTAATAGTAGTATTAATATTTAAAAAGAAAATAAACTTATTCTCTATTATTACATTCATGCTTACATATATGTTAATTCCTATTCCTGCAGTAATAGCTGGTGCTAATTACTTTGATGCATTAATTGGTATATACATTAATCAAGCAGGAGAATATAGCCAATTAGTATTAAATGCACCAAATATTTATGCGATATTTAAAAATACTCCACAGGAATTATCAAAAATGTTTACTTGGATGAGTCTAGGCTTTGTTGGAATAATATGTGTAGTACTTTATAAGTATGAGCTTAAGTATGATGATAGAACTATTATTCTAATTGCTTATATATTCTCACTTATAATTCCATTTATCCTTCCACATATGCATGAAAGATATTTCTATCTATCAGATATATTAGGTATCCTATTCATATTTACTAATATTAAGAAAATATATATTCCAATAATTACAATCCTTTCATCATTCCTAGTTGTTGAAAAAATACTATTTGGATGGAATGGAACATTTATTACTTTAGAGCTTGATGGAATAATAATGCTTTCTGGAATTGTATTACTACTAATCCATTCTATTAAGTATTTAAATGAAAATCATGAATCCTATCTAAAGGAAATAGAAGTAAATTAAAAAATGCTCGCTTTTAACCTAAGCGAGCTTTTTTACACTTATAAAAATATGCAAATAATAAAATTAAAACGTTTTCATTGACTTATTTGATATTTTTATTTATTATAGTGATAGATAGACTATCATTTCGGTAAAATAACTATCATACAATGCGTTTTTGTTTTAAGCTAAAAGGAGGAATAACAAATGACTAGACGTTTAAACAAAAAAGAGATGTGGATTTTCGCCACAGGACAGCTAGGATGGAGCTTACTTGGTGGTATTATTAACACTTGGTTAGTTACATTTTATCTTCCAACACAAGAAGATATCGCAAACGGAGCTATTCCATATTTAGTTCCAGGATTAATTATTGGTGGTATCTTAACATTACTAGGTTTAATTACATTTATTTGTAGAATATTTGATGCAGTATCAGATCCATTAATTGCATCACTTTCAGATAGAAGCAATAATAAGCGAGGAAGAAGAATTCCGTTTATGCAATATTCTGCAATTCCATTCGCAGTATTAACTGTTGTTGTATTCTTAGCTCCAGAAGCATCTACTAGTATGATTAACTTCTGGTGGGTATTAATATTCTTAATTCTATTCTATTTATTCATGACTATGTATTGTACTCCATATAATGCATTAATTTCTGAATTCGGTAAGACTCAAGATGATAGAATGTATATTTCAACAGCTATTTCATTAACTTATTTCTTTGGATTATTACTATCTTATGTTCCATTCGCTGTTGCACCTATGTTAATGGGTTCAGTTGGCTTTGCATGGAGCTATAGAATTTGCTTTATAGTATTAGCCGTAGTTGCTTTAGTATGTATGTTACTTCCAACATTCTTACTAAAAGAACGTGATTTCGTTGATTCTAAGCCAGATAAGACTAATACATTCAAATCATTAATGTCTACATTCAAGAACAAGGACTTCAGAGTATTCATTGGCTCTGATATTATGTACTGGATTGGTTTAACTTTATTCCAAACAGGACTTCCATTCTTTATTAAGATAATGACTCAAGATACAACAGGCTCAACAAGCTTATATTATATGGGCGCAATGACATTACTTTCTGCATGTTTCTACCCATTTGTCGCAAAGCTTGTTAAGAAATTCGGTAAGAAAAAGTTAACTATCGCTGGTTTCTTTGGACTAGCTTTAGCATATTTATGTGCAGCATTAATTGGTAGATTCTGGACATTACAAATCGATCCATTCACTATTATGGTTGTTGTTATTGCAGCATTCCCAATGGCACTACTTGGTATTATTCCACAATCAATTGTCGCAGACGTGGCTGAAGAAGAGGCAATTACTACTGGTGAAAATAGAGAAGGTATGTTCTTCGCAGCTCGTACTTTCGCAATGAAGATGGGTCAATCTTTAGCTATGCTTGCATTTACATCATTAGCTATTATTGGTGTTGCTCAAGATGCTGGCTCAAATGATATTACACCATCATCAATTGGTATGCTTATTGTTGCTATTGTTGCAATAGTATTCTGTGTACTTGGCGCTGTTATATTAATGTTCTATAACGAGAAAAAGGTTAACGCTACAATTGAAAAGCATCATCAAGAAATTGAGAATAAAACTGACGCTCAAGTTGTAGAAGCAGAAACTACTATAGTAGAAGAAACTTTAGAGGCTGTTGCTGAAGCTGAGCCTCAAGAAACAGCTACTGAAGAATCTCAAGAAGAAGCTAAAGTAGAGGAAACTAAAGAAAACGAGGAGGAATAATATGATGGATAAAACATCTATGATATTTAATAATCCTATTCCTAAAAAGGTTATAAAGCAAGCTAATAAAAGTAAGAAAAAGGCACTAAAGAAATTTGGCGATGATACAAATACTGATTATAAAATAGGATTTAAGAATATCGATGCCCTAGATTTTATTGGCGCACAAAATATAGTATTTTCTGATAAGAATGAGGAAATGCCTAAAAACCCATTAATTGTTGGAAATATTAGAATGGGCTTTGGCCACTATAGAATTAGTATCGCTATGGCATCTTGTGCTAAAGCGTTAGGCTTTACTCCACTATGGTTAGATTTAGCATCTTTTGATGCTACTGGATCTAAGTGGATTAGAAGTCAAAATGATTTATATTCTATGGGCTCAAGATTATCTCAAAAATCTAAATTATTTAATCATTTCTATTGGGAGCCACTAAATAGTGAGGGCTTTAGAAAGATTACATATAATGCAAAGGATCAAAAGAACACTGAATTATTAGTTCCAATCTATAAGAATATTGATAAGAATATTCCATATATTGCAACTCACGTATGGCCAAGCCAAGCTGCAATTCATGCTGGTATGACTAATGTTGTTAACGCAATACCTGATAACTGGCCAATGGGACTTCATTTATCAGAAGGAAGTATTCATACAGTTCAAACTGAATTTGCATATTTAGGCTATAAGATGCTTAATGGCTTTGATAAAAAAGAGCTTAATGGTATGTCATCTAACGATTTAAAGATGGTTGGATGTTATGTTGACCATGAGTTATTAGTTAATCTAGAAGAGGATAATAAGCTTAGACTAGATAGAATTAATAACAATAAGCCATTAAGAATTTTAATGACTGTTGGTGGCGCTGGTGCTGGCTTTGATATGTTCTTAGCTATGATTAAGCATTTAAAGAAATATGTTGATGAAAAGAAGGTAACCTTATTCATTAACTTTGGTGATCATAAGAATGTATATGATAAGATGTGCCAAAAGCTTTCTTGGTTTAAGGAATCAAAGACATTCTTTAATGAATATGATAAGTTTAAGTCATTTGTTACTGATATAAGAAATAATGATGCTGAAGGTATATATTCAATCTATAACGATGATATATTTAAGGCAGTATATTCAACTAATTTATTAATGCCTGTTACTGATTTATTAGTAACTAAGCCATCAGAGTTAGTTTACTATCCTATACCAAAGGTATTCATGAGACATATTGGTGGTCATGAGGCATATGGTGCAGTTCATGGCTCTGAATATGGTGATGCAACATTTGAATGTCCTGATATTAAATCACTAAATTCTATGCTTGATAGAATATTATCCGATAAGGAAATATTAATGCATATGATAGAAGTAATTAATAAATTAAAGCAAGAAGGATATTATAATGGAGCTTACGAATGCGTTAAGCTTGCTGCTAAATTAAAATAATAAAAAAAGAGGTCGAGTTTTATAACTCGGCCTTTTCATCATCTTTAATACGCTCTTTTGCAATAGCAAGCATTAATTTAATTCTATTTTCTTGGTTAACCTTTGTAGCACTTGGGTCATAATCAATTGCTACGATATTTGCATCCTTATGAATAGATTTAATCTTTTTCATAACGCCTTTACCACAGATGTGGTTAGGAAGACATCCAAATGGTTGAGCACAGATTACATTTTCGTATCCTTCCTCAACTAATTCCATCATTTCAGCTGTTAAAAGCCAACCCTCACCCATCTTAGTTCCGTGGTCAAGTACACCTTCAGATAGATCCTTAGTATGAGCGAAGTAGTTCATTGGAGTGAACTTAGTATTTTTCATTGCATTAATCATTGCCTTTTCACGTCTTCTAAAATATCTGATTAAAAGCTTTGCAATAAACATACCCTTTCTAGACATTCCATAAATCTTATAGTCGTATATTGCATTATACATACTATATAAGGCAAAGCCATATACACCAGGAACCATTGCCTCAGCATCTTGGCTTACTAAGAAATCCTCTAGATGATTATTACCAAGTGATGCATATTTAATATAGATTTCTCCAACTATACCAACTCTTGGCTTTTTGTGAGATAAATCTAAATCTAATTTGTCGTAATCTTGAGCCATAAGCTTAAGATTCTTTTTAATATCTCTATAAGATGTACCCTTATTATTTTCAAATTGCTTAATGATATTATTAACCCACTTAGTAGTTAATGCTTTAGTATCACCTTTAGTTTTCTCATAGCTTCTACATTTATTATGTAAATACATAAGCTCATCACCATAAGTCATCGCAGCGGTAAGCTTAAAGATAAGTGGTAATGTATATTTAAATCCAGAATCTTTTTCTAGATTAGAATAGTTTAGTGATACAACAGGGATATATCCATATCCTGCCTTTACTAAAGCCTTTCTTAAAAGAAGAAGATAGTTAGATGCTCTACATCCTCCTCCTGTTTGAGTTATTAATAATACTACATTATGAGTATCATCTCTATGATTTAGGTTATCAATAAATTGACCAATAACTAAAAGTGCAGGATAGCATGTATCGTTATGAACATATTTTAATCCTTCAGTAACAACATCAGGGCCTTGATTTTGCATAACCTCACATTTGTATCCACATTGTCTTAATACAGCTTCCCATAAAGACATATGAATATCTAGCATAGAAGGGATTAAAATAGTATGAGTTTTAACCATGTCCTCTGTAAACTTTGGATAGTTATCTAACTGCTTTAAAGTTTGCATTCTATTCCTCCCTCTTTTGCTTAATTGCAGAAAATAAGCTTCTAAGTCTAATCTTTACAGCACCAAGATTTGTTATTTCATCAATCTTAATTTGTGTATAGATCTTATTTTCTGATTCTAATATTAATTTACATTCATCAGTTGTAACGGCATCAAGTCCACAACCAAATGATACTAATTGAACTAAGTTCATATCATCCTCATGTGTACAGTATTTAGCTGCACTATATAATCTTGAATGATATGTCCATTGATTTAATACTCTTACCTTAAACTTTTCATTTAAGTGAGAAATTGATTCCTCACTTATAACAGTTGCACCCATAGAAGCGATTAGCTTATCAATTCCATGGTTAACTTGTGGATCTTGATGGTAAGGACGTCCTGCAAGAACAATAATTTCTTGTTTATTTTTTCTTGCATCTAAAATATACTCCTCACCCTTTTTTCTAACATCTGTTAGGTAAGATTCATATTCCTTATAGGCAGCGTCGCTTGCCTTTTTTATTTCTGATTTTGAAATACCATTATAGTATTTATCAAGAATAAGCTTAATCTTCTTAACAAACATTTCAGGTCTATCAATACCAATGAAGTCAGAAATGAATGTAACATTTTTGATATTACCAACATTATTTAAAATGTTTTGTGGATAGTATGCAACAATAGGACAGTTATAATGATTATCTCCTAGCTTTTCATCAATGTTATATGACATACATGGATAGAAGATAGTCTTATATCCTTCTTGAAT